>Ga0207655_1001945_pt1 | contig 17672 bp, 13 predicted proteins | sample KBSM44metaG_FD_184398 | JGI IMG/M metagenome (GOLD analysis project Ga0207655, IMG submission 184398) | Miscanthus rhizosphere microbial communities from Kellogg Biological Station, Michigan, USA - KBS M4-4 metaG (SPAdes) (version 2) | ecosystem: Host-associated > Plants > Roots > Rhizosphere >...
GAAACCGGTGAAGCCCAGGCTCCCGATATCGGCTGCGCCCACCATCATTCGGCACGGGTCGAAAATGGCCGGGTGCTGCTGGCTCTGCGGGAAGCAAGCTGATGGACCGCCAAATCACCGCCTCCACCTGCTGCTACTGCGGGGTCGGCTGCGGCGTGCTGATCGAGCACGACGGCGAGCGCATTCTCGGCGTCAGCGGCGATCCGGCGCACCCGGCCAACTTCGGCAAATTGTGCAGTAAAGGTTCGACCTTGCATCTGACCGGCGACCTGACCGCGCGGGCCTTGTACCCGCAACTGCGCCTGGGCAAAGGACTGGCTCGCAGCCGCACAGATTGGGACAGCGCACTCGATCACGCCGCCAGTGTCTTCGCCAAGACCATCGCCGAACACGGCCCGAACAGCGTCGCGTTCTATATCTCCGGGCAATTGCTGACCGAGGATTACTACGCCTTCAACAAACTGGCGCGGGCGCTGGTGGGCACCAACAACATCGACAGCAATTCACGGCTGTGCATGTCTTCAGCGGTGGTCGGCTACAAGCGCAGCCTCGGCGCCGACGCTCCGCCCTGCAACTACGAAGACCTGGAGCTGAGCGACTGCGTGATGATCGTCGGCAGCAACATGGCCTACGCCCACCCGATCCTGTTTCGTCGCCTGGAAGAAGCCAAATCCCGCCACCCGCAAATGAAAGTCATCGTCATCGACCCACGGCGCACCGACACCTGCGATCTGGCTGACCTGCACCTGGCGATTCTGCCCGGTACCGATGTCGCGTTGTTCCATGGGATTTTGCACTTGCTGCTGTGGGAAGACTGGATCGACCGCGACTTCATCAAGGCCCACACCGAAGGCTTGGCCGAGCTGAAAAACCTGGTACGCGACTACACCCCGGCAATGGTCTCGCAACTCTGTGGCATCAGCGTCGAGCAACTGCACCAATGCGCGGAATGGGTCGGCACGTCACCGAGCTTTCTGTCGCTGTGGTGCATGGGGCTGAATCAGTCCACCGCCGGCAGCGCGAAGAACAGCGCGCTGATCAACCTGCACTTGGCTACCGGGCAAATCGGTCGGCCCGGCGCAGGACCTTTCTCGCTGACCGGTCAGCCCAATGCCATGGGCGGCCGGGAAACCGGCAGTTTGTCAAACCTGCTGCCGGGTCATCGCGAAGCGGCCAATGCCGAGCACCGGGCGCAAGTGGCCGCCTACTGGGGCGTCGATCAACTGCCCGAAAACACCGGGCTCACGGCCATCGAACTGTTCGAGCAGATGCGCAGCGGCAAGATCAAAGCCCTGTGGATCGCCTGCACCAACCCTGCCCAGTCGCTGCCGGACCAGACCACTGTGCGCGAGGCACTGCAAGCCTGCCCGTTCGTGGTGTTGCAGGAAGCCTTCCACACCACCGAAACCGCCGCATTCGCCGACCTGTTGCTGCCCGCCGCCAGTTGGGGTGAAAAGGACGGCACGGTTACCAACTCCGAGCGGCGCATTTCCCACGTCCGCCGAGCCATCGGCGCACCCGGTGAAGCACGGCCCGACTGGGCGATCACGGTGGATTTCGCACAGCGTCTGGAAAAACATCTGCGTCCTGGAGCCTCCAGCCTGTTTGCCTTTGAAACCCCAGCACAGGTCTTCGACGAATACAAACAACTGACTCGCGGCCGCGACCTCGACCTGTCCGGGATCAGTCATGAGTTGATCGACCAGCTCGGACCGCAGCAATGGCCCTTCCCCGCCGGAGCCCGCGAAGGCACCGCGCGGTTGTACCTTGACGGGGTATTCCCGACCGCCAGCGGGCGTGCGCAGTTCGTGACCGACCCCTATCGCGCCGCCAAGGAACAACGCGATGCGCGTTTCCCGCTGACCTTGATCACCGGCCGCCTGCGCGATCAATGGCACGGCATGAGCCGCACCGGCACCGCCGCGCAGCTGTTCGGCCATGTCAGCGAAGCCGTGTTGAGCCTGCACCCGGATGAACTGCGTCGGCATCGCCTGCAACCTGGCGACCTGATCAATCTGAAAAGTCGCCGGGGCGCGGTGATCCTGCCGGTCAGCAGCGACGACAGCGTACGTCCGGGCCAGGCTTTCCTGCCGATGCATTGGGGCGACCGCTTTCTCAAGGGCGGTGTGAATACCCTCACCCTTCCCGCCTTCGATCCGTTGTCGAAGCAACCGGAACTCAAACACAGCGGTGTGCGGCTCGAGCCTGTGCATTTGCCCTGGCAGCTTTTCGCCCTGATCGAAGGTGATGTTCAACAGCACCTGGAGACGTTGCGACCACTCTGCGAGGCGTTTTCCTACGCCAGCCTCAGCTTGGCCGGCCGTGAGCGTCCCGCGCTGCTGATACGCGCCGCCAGCGCCACCGCGCCAGAGCCGCAGTTGTTGCGTGATATCGATCAATGCCTGGGGCTCAACGACGGCCCGGTATTGGCCTACGACGACCCCCGGCGCTCGATCGGTAAACGGGTGCGTATCGAGAACGGCCGGATCACCGCGATTCGCCTGGCCGGTGAAACACTCGCCCAACATTGGCTGCAAAGCCTGTGGCTCGAAGGTCGCGCCGACGAACAACTGCGCCGTTGGCTGCTGGCACCGTTGAGTGCGCCACCAGGCAACGCTGGCGCCCCTGCATCCGGCAGCAAAACCCTGTGCAACTGCATGAACGTCAGCCAGAACGCAATCTGTGCCGGAATCAGCCGTGGCCTGGACTTGCAAGGTTTGAAACAAGAATTGGGCTGCGGCACGCAATGCGGCTCCTGCGTCCCGGAAATCAAGCGTTTACTGGCCGCCACTGCGCAGCCAGTCGCCGTCACCTCGTGAGGAAAACACTATGAGCGCAAAAGTCTGGCTGGTGGGTGCGGGTCCCGGCGATCCGGAATTGCTGACCCTCAAGGCGGTTCGTGCGTTGCGCGAAGCGGACGTGGTGTTGATCGACGATCTGGTCAATCCTGCGGTACTGGAGCATTGCCCGAATGCGCGAATTATTCCCGTGGGCAAGCGCGGCGGCTGTCGCTCCACGCCTCAAGCCTTCATTCATCGCCTGATGCTGCGTTATACCCGCCACGGCAAATGCGTGGTGCGGCTCAAGGGTGGCGATCCGTGCATCTTCGGACGCGGCGGTGAAGAGGCGCAGTGGTTACGTGAACGAGGGGTCGAGGTTGAATTGGTCAATGGCATCACCGCTGGCCTTGCCGGCGCGACCCAATGTGATATTCCACTGACGCTTCGGGGTGTCGCCCGTGGTGTGACACTGGTCACGGCGCACACTCAGGATGACAGTAGCCTGAACTGGCAGGCCCTGGCTCAAGGCGGCACCACGTTGGTGGTCTATATGGGTGTCGCAAAACTGAGCGAGATTCGTGAGCAACTGCTGGCCGGTGGAATGGCCGCCGATACGCCCGTGGCGATGATCGAAAACGCTTCGCTGCCGCACCAACGGGAATACCGGAGCGACCTGACAGCAATGGAAGAGGATGCCCTCAGCTTTCAGTTGAAGAGCCCGGCGATCCTGGTGATCGGCGCCGTGGCAGCCTGCGCAACTTCATCGATGTGGGAGCGCGACTTGCCCGCGATGGTGGCCGATCAATCAGCCTGAACCCTACCTATTACTCCCTCTTCACCAAATCGCAGACAAAGAAAAGCCCGGCCTAAGCCGGGCTTTTCTTGAGCTGCGAGCTAATTACTTAGCTTGAGCTTCAACCTTCGCTTCTACGCGACGGTTTACAGCGCGACCAGCTTCAGTGGCGTTGTCAGCAACTGGGCGGGATTCGCCGTAGCCAACAGACTGAACGCGGGACGGCGAAACACCGTACTGGTTGGTCAGAACTTGCTTAACGGCGTTTGCACGACGCTCGGACAGTTTCTGGTTGTAAGCGTCAGGACCGACGGAGTCAGTGTGACCTTCAACAACAGTAGTGGTGGATGGGTACTGCTTCATGAAGTCAGCCAGGTTTTTGATGTCGCCGTAGCTGTTAGGCTTGACTACCGACTTGTTGAAGTCGAATTTCACGTCCAGCTCAACACGAACAACTTCAGCAACTGCTGGGCAGCCATCAGCGTCAACAGTTACGTTGGCTGGGGTGTCTGGGCACTTGTCAACGTTGTCGCAAACGCCATCGTTGTCGCTGTCGGAGCAAACTTCAGCCGGTGCTGGAACTGGAGCAGCAGCAGGCTTGGAGCCGCCACCGAAGTTCACACCGATACCGACGCTAGGAGCCCACTCGGTGTCGCCCTGGTCGATGTTGTACTGAGCTTCAACGCCAGCACGGGCGTAGAAGTTTTCAGTGAAGTACAGCTTGGCACCGCCGCCAACGTTGGCGAAAGTGGAGCGGTTACGACCCGAACCGTTCTGGCCAATGCTCTGGTCCGAGAAACCGGCAGAAACGTATGGACGGATCATGTCGCCTGGGTTGTTGAAGTGGTACAGAGCGTCCAGAGCGGTATCAGCGCCCTTTACGTTGCGACCATCATCTGCACGTACGTTGTGTACTTCGTCGTAGGCCAGACGCAGTTCTACGTCGTCGGTCAGGAAGTAACCAACCGAGCCGCCGAACAGGTTGCCGTTGTTCTTGAAGTTACGATCGCTGTCGTACTGTTCTTTCTTGGCGAAGCCTTCGATTTCAACTGCGCCTTGGCCTTGTGCCAGCGCGCCGAACGAAGTAGCGGCAATAAGAGAACCAATGGCCAAGCCCAAGGTGTTTTTCAGTTTCATCCGTTAAATCCCCATCTGGTGATTGTGAAGCAGTCCCGCAAACCGGGGGACAACTCGGCGGCAAGTCTATCAGAACTTGCCTACACGTAAGAGATATTTGCGCCAAACTAAGTTTCGGCAATGCCTGCAAATTTCTCACGCAATTTGTCTAGAGCGCGTTTGTACCGCATTTTTGTTGCACTCAAGCCCATGTGCATGATGTCTGCGATCTCCTGAAACTCCAGCTCTGCGACAAAACGTAGCACCAGAATTTCACGATCAATCGGGTTCACATACACCAGCCAGCGATCAAGTCCGCCCTTCTCCTCGGGTTTCGGCGCCTTTTCTTCAGACGCTTCCTCGAGGGGGTCCAGACTCAAAGCGTCCATCAAGCGACGCTTACGCCGTTCCTTCCGATACTGCGTGATGCATTCGTTGTACGTGATGCTGTAGAGCCACGTCTTGAACTTCGATTTGCCCTCGAAGTTCTTCAGGCCGTACAGCACCTTCAACATCACTTCCTGACAGACATCGTCTGCATCACGATCGTTCCCCAGGTACCGTGCACAAACGTTAAATAATGTTCGCTGGTAACGCCGCATCAGTTCTTCATAGGCGCGCGTTACGTGAAACAGCTCGGTATGCGAGCGCGCGACCAACTCCTCATCAGAGAGCTCGCGGGGGTCGTAGCGCGTGGAGAGCGATTGAGCTTTATTCAAAACAAGTCGGGCCGACAGTCAGGTCAATGTCCGCCGCAACCCCTCAGGGCATTTTGCGGCGGCATACATTAGCAGGATTTGCCGGGTTAGCGGCTACTCACATGCTGCTCCAGGAGAATCCGATTTGAGAGAGAGACTAGCTCACCCTCGTCGGTCAGCACCGTGGTTTTCACCGTGCCGATCTCTTCGATCTGCCCTTCGACCTCGCCAACACGCACTTGTTGCCCAACCTGATACAACTCTCGCACATAGATTCCCGCAAGAATCTGACCGGCAATTTCCCGGCTTCCCAACCCCATGGCCAGCGCAACCGCCAGACCAACGGTAATCAAGACGATCACAATCACGTGGTTGAGCAGGTCTGTCTTGACCTCCAACTGGCTGATCGCAACCGAAATACTGATGATGATCACCAGGCCCTGGGCAATCCGCCCCAGTCCTGCTGCGTAATCCAGCCCTACGCCTTCTGCCGCGCCACGCACCAGCCCATTGGCCAGTTGCGCCAGCAAGACACCCACCAGCAGCACCAGCGCCGCGCCGAATACTTTCGGAACATACAGCGCCAGCATGTCCAGCGTAGCCGAAACTCGTTCAAGTCCAAGGGATTCTGCGGCAGAAACGAGAAAAATCAACAGGACGAACCAGTAAACAATTTTGCCGATCAGCGTCGAAATAGGCACCTGGAGGCCGGCGCGGGACAGCAATTTGGTCAGTCCGGTGCCACCCATCAGGCGATCAAGGCCCAATTTGGCGAGCAATTTTGAGAGCAGCGTGTCCAGCAGTTTGGCCACGACAAAACCCAGCAGCAGTACAACCAGTGCGCCAAACAGGTTCGGAATGAAGTTCGCAACTTTGGTCCACAACGCAGTCATTGCAGTGACGAGGCTCTGAGTCCAGAGATCAAGTTCCATATTCAATCAGCCTTATCAGCAGTGCGGGCGGTAGGTTTACGCAGACGAGAAACCGGCGCTACATGGGCCGATCCGTTATTCAGGGCGATCATCAGCGCGGGCAGCCAACGGCCCAGAAGGCTGAACAGATCGCCGGCACCGACCTGGCGGTTGGCGGTTTTCAGTACACGCCCCAGACAGGCATCGTCGTCACGGCTGGACGGCGATGCTTTGAGCATGTCACGCAAAGACTGTTCAAACGGATCGTGCATACGCACCTCTCGTGATGTCTGTCAAAGACGCGGTTAGATTTGGTCGGGTCACATGGCTCATCGTCAGACCCAGCGTAAACGTCGGAATAACCACCACTGCCCCAGCGCCACCAAGACCATCAACAGGCAGGCGATCAGGAAGCCGTAGGGGTTGGCAGAGAACGGAATGCCGCCGACGTTGATGCCCAAAAGACCGGTCAGAAAACTCATCGGCAAAAAGATTCCGGTGATGATCCCGAAGCGATACATCGTGCGGTTCATGCGCACGCTCAAACGCCGGTCTTCAGCCTCCAGGACCAGCCCCACGCGCTCCCGGGTCAATTCCAGTTCCTCGAGGTAACGGGTCAGGCTGTTGTTCAATTCGTTCCAGTAATCGCCATCGTCTTCGCAGAACCACGGCAGTTTTATCCGCGTCAGCTGACCGAAAATATCCCGCTGCGGCGCCAGAAAACGCTTCAGCCCAGCGGCCCTGCGGCGGATCTGCAAAACAGCCCCATGCTCAGGTGTATACCGTTCGTCGGCATCCAGCTTTTCTTCTTCCTCATCGACAACTTCCGAGAGGTCGCCGACCAGATCCTGCACTTTATGGGTAAGGTATTGCGCCATATACAGGATCAGCTCGGAAGCGCTTCTCGGCCCTTTGCCGTCGGCCAGTTGCACCAACAACTCTTCGGTGGCACGCAACGGCCGCAAACGCAGGGAAATCACCCGTTGGGCCGAACCGAAGATCCGCACCGAGACCATGTCTTCCGGCTCCGCGCCCGGATTCAGGTTGACCCCACGCAAAAACAGCAGCAGTTCAGAGTCCGGCAGCGGCAAAAGACGCGGTCGGGTGTTCTCTTCCAGCAACAAATCGCAACTAAATTCACTCAGCCCGCTGGATTTTCGCAGCCAGGTCTGGGTTTGCGGGTGGCTGCGATCCCAGTGCAGCCACAGGCTTTCGTGGGCCTGCAACTGCAAGTCATCGAGTTCAGTCCGGGCTATCGAACGCGCACCGCCTTTACCGTCCAGCACCAGGGCATGCACCAGCCCCCACTGCGCGTTTTCTTCCTCGAACATCCTCACCCCTATTCTTGAAACAAAAAGCCAGCAGCGCTTATTCAGGCATTTTCAGCGGGCTTGGCGAGACGATCACCCCGTTGTTGTCCGCATAAACGTAGTGGCCCGGGTGAAAGGTCACGCCCGCGAAGGTCACGGCAACGTTGAGATCGCCAACACCGCGCCTGTCGGTTTTCATCGGGTGACTGGCCAGGGCCTGAACCCCCAGATCAGTTTGCGCGATGACGTCGACGTCGCGGATGCAACCGTAGATCACCAGCCCTTCCCAACCGTTGTTCGCGGCTTTCTCGGCCAGCATGTCGCCCAACAGCGCGCGGCGCAGGGAACCGCCACCGTCGACCACCAGCACCTTGCCGTTGCCCTTGAGCTCGACTTGCTCCTTGACCCGCGAGTTGTCTTCGAAACATTTGATGGTCACGATTTCGCCGCCGAAAGAATCACGGCCGCCGAAATTGCTGAACATCGGTTCCAGCACCTGCACCAGCTCCGGATAGGCGTCGCACAGGTCAGGCGTGAGGTAATGGTTCATCGAGAAACTCCTGTAACAAGGAAGACAATCGAGTATGCAGCATACTCGGGCCAAGGCTGGACGGTTGCAAATCGCTCCATACGCACGAACACAGCGACCGCATCAATCACTCAAAGTGACCAGAACCACTCAATGCGTCACATATTAGCCGCAAGCCGACCAGAGAGAAATGCCCTTGTTAGAGCATCAGGCTCAAATCGCTGTGGCCAAATCCGGCTTTTCACCCAGTAAAGGCGTCTGTTGATCCGCCAGCCAGCGAGCCACCAACGGCCAGACTTCAGCCTGCGCAGCCTTGCTGACCAGCATTTCCACGTGACCGAAATTATCGCCAAAGCCTTGCTCGCGGCCAAGAGTGATGAACTGCTTGTGCTCGGAGCCGACTTGATCGAACAGCTTATGGCAGGCCCAGGTCGGGTCCTGATGATCGCCCGCGGCGCTCACGGCCAACACCGGCAATTGCACCTCGGCCAACCCCGCCCACCAGTCCTTGTCGGCATCGCCGAAACGGCCGAACAGCCCGTACCAACGCATGCTTTCCAGGGCCAGGCCTATCGGCTCGTCCTCCGGGCCGCGCTTGAGCCGAGAGCCCGACAGTTGGGCAAAACGCTTGAGAATGAAGCGCCCGCTCCACTCCACCGGTGGAAACTTCAACGGCCAGTAAGTACGGCTGACTTGCGTGCCGAAAAACGCCGCGGAAGCCACGGCGGGCTCGCCCAGGTACTGGCCGCCCAACGCCGCGGCGAGGGTAATGCCGCCCAGCGAATGGCCGATCCAGTGCGGGATCTGGCCGCTTTGCTCGCGCACGAACGCGCCAATGGCCGGCAAATCGTAACGCGCATAGTCGGCGACGCTGTTCTGGCGATAGTTCTGGTTGCGCTGGGACAGGCCGTGACCGCGCATTTCCGGAATCCACACATCGAATCCCAGACGCGTCAGGTAAGCGCCCAGGCCCAAACCTTTGGGAGAAAACCAGAACCGCCGATTGGAAAAGCTGCCGTGCAGCAGAATCACCGGCACGCCACGCACCGCCGGCTCATCGGCCAGGCCCAGGCGTGTCACAGCCAGCTCAACGGTGCCGTCGGGGCTGTTGCCGGGTTTCAAACGATAGACGTCTTCGCTCAGATCGCCGCGCCGCTCGGCGCTGATCAGGGCGACAGGAAATAGGTTGCTGCTACTTTGCATATGCTCTTGCACAAAAAAGGGCGGCATCCAGAGGAGCCCGCCCTACTTGAATCTCTGAAAGGGCCGATCACAGATCGGCCCTTTCACTCACACCATCAGGCCGAAGCCTGACCTTCAGCCAGGAAGAACCAGGTTTCCAGTACGGAATCGGGGTTCAGCGAAACGCTTTCGATGCCCTGCTCCATCAGCCACTTGGCCAGGTCCGGGTGGTCCGAAGGGCCCTGACCGCAGATGCCGATGTACTTGCCGGCCTTGTTGCACGCGGCAATGGCGTTGGCCAGCAGCTTCTTGACTGCAGGGTTACGCTCGTCGAACAGGTGCGCGATGATCCCGGAGTCACGGTCCAGGCCCAGGGTGAGCTGGGTCAGGTCGTTGGAGCCGATGGAGAAACCGTCGAAGAACTCGAGGAACTCTTCAGCCAGGATCGCGTTGGACGGCAGCTCGCACATCATGATCACGCGCAGACCGTTGTCGCCACGGGCCAGACCGTTTTCAGCCAGCAGATCGACCACCTGGCTCGCTTCGCCCAGGGTACGGACGAACGGCACCATGATTTCAACGTTGGTCAGGCCCATCTCGTTACGCACGCGCTTGAGGGCGCGGCATTCGAGCTCGAAGCAGTCACGGAACGATTCGCTGATGTAACGCGAAGCGCCACGGAAACCCAGCATCGGGTTTTCTTCTTCCGGCTCGTAGAGTTTGCCGCCGATCAGGTTCGCGTATTCGTTGGACTTGAAGTCCGACAGACGCACGATGACCTTTTTCGGCCAGAACGCTGCCGCCAGGGTGCTGATACCTTCGACCAGTTTGTCGACATAGAAGCCAACCGGGTCGTTGTAACCGGCAATGCGCTTGTCGACGCTGTCCTTGATTTCCTGCGGCAGGCCACCGTAGTTCAACAGCGCCTTGGGGTGCACGCCGATCATGCGGTTGATGATGAATTCCAGACGGGCCAGGCCCACACCGGCGTTCGGCAGTTGCGCGAAGTCGAAGGCGCGGTCCGGGTTGCCGACGTTCATCATGATCTTGAACGGCAGCTCCGGCATGGCATCCACGGAGTTTTTCTTGATGTCGAAGCCCAGTTCGCCTTCGAAGATGTAACCGGTGTCGCCTTCAGCGCAGGAAACGGTCACGCCCTGGCCGTCTTTCAACAGCTGGGTGGCGTTGCCGCAACCGACCACGGCCGGGATGCCCAGCTCGCGAGCGATGATCGCCGCGTGGCAGGTGCGACCGCCACGGTTGGTGACGATGGCGCTGGCGCGCTTCATGACCGGTTCCCAGTCCGGGTCGGTCATGTCGGAAACCAGCACGTCGCCCGGCTGGACTTTGTCCATCTCGGACACGTCCTTGATGATCCGCACCTTGCCGGCGCCGATGCGCTGGCCGATGGCACGACCTTCCACCAGCACGGTGCCGGTTTCTTTCAACAGGTAACGTTCCATGACGTTGGCCTGGGTACGACTCTTCACGGTTTCCGGACGGGCCTGCACGATGTAGAGCTTGCCGTCGTCGCCGTCTTTGGCCCATTCGATGTCCATCGGGCACTTGTAGTGCTTCTCGATGATCATCGCCTGCTTGGCCAGCTCGCTGACTTCGGCGTCGGTCAGGCAGAAACGCGCACGATCGGCCTTGTCCACGTCGATGGTCTTGACCGATTTACCGGCCTTGGCTTCGTCACCGTAGATCATCTTGATGGCTTTACTGCCCAGGTTGCGACGCAGGATGGCCGGACGACCGGCTTCCAGCGTGCCTTTGTGGACGTAGAACTCATCCGGGTTCACCGCGCCTTGTACGACGGTTTCACCCAGGCCGTAGGCGCCGGTGATGAACACCACGTCACGGAAGCCCGACTCGGTATCGAGGGTGAACATCACGCCAGCGGTGCCGGTTTCAGAGCGGACCATGCGCTGCACGCCAGCCGACAAGGCCACCAGCTTGTGGTCGAAGCCCTGGTGCACGCGGTAGGAAATGGCGCGGTCGTTGAACAGGGAGGCGAACACCTCTTTGGCGGCGCGAATGACGTTTTCGACACCACGGATGTTCAGGAAGGTTTCCTGCTGACCGGCGAAGGAAGCGTCCGGCAGGTCTTCGGCGGTAGCGGAAGAGCGCACGGCCACGGCCATGTCAGGGTTGCCGGCCGACAGCGTGGCGAACGCGGTGCGGATCTCGGCGTTGAGCTTCTCGGGGAACTCGGCTTCCATGATCCATTGACGGATCTGGGCGCCGGTCTTGGCCAAGGCGTTTACATCATCGACGTCCAGGGCGTCGAGGGCGGCATGGATCTGATCGTTCAGGCCGCTCAGTTCCAGAAAATCACGATAAGCCTGAGCTGTCGTGGCAAAGCCACCTGGCACCGATACACCGGCGCCTGCAAGGTTACTGATCATCTCGCCCAGGGATGCGTTCTTGCCCCCCACATGCTCTACATCATGGACGCCGAGCTTATCGAGGGAAACTACGTACTCTACCAAGGTGATCTCTCCACTAACTGTGTTGGAAAAGCTCAGAAGCCGGCGACTCGGGGGAGCCTTTGCCGGCTGTATGGCCTGGACCTGGAAAATAAGTGAGAATGCGGGCCATCGGTGGCCGACAAATCGCGCCTACTATATCCAAGAATCGTCACTAGCTTAAGGCCCAAGGTGCAAATGAAACGATCTGCTTTCTTTATCTCCGATGGCACCGGCATTACCGCCGAAACCCTCGGCCAAAGCCTGCTGGCGCAGTTCGAAAACATTACCTTCAGCAAAATCATACGACCGTACATCGACGACGCTGATAAAGCGCGGGCAATGGTACAACAAATCAACAAAGCCGCCGAAAACGATGGTTTTCGTCCGATTATTTTCGACACCATTGTCAATCAGGACATTCGTGAGATTCTCGCAACGTCGAATGGTTTCATGATCGACATTTTCTCGACCTTCCTGGCGCCCCTTGAACAGGAGCTGACCGAGCATTCTTCCTACACCGTCGGCAAATCCCACTCCATCGGCCATAACTCCAATTACATGGAGCGTATCGAGGCGGTGAACTTCGCCCTCGACAATGACGATGGCGCCCGCACGCACTATTACGACAAAGCTGACTTGATACTAGTAGGCGTGTCGCGATGCGGCAAAACACCGACGTGTTTGTACATGGCCATGCAATTCGGCATCCGCGCAGCCAACTATCCGCTGACCGAAGACGACATGGAGCGCCTGCAACTGCCGACCGCCCTGCGCGCCCATCATCACAAGCTGTTCGGCCTGACCATCGACCCGGACCGCCTCACCGCGATCCGCAACGAACGCAAGCCCAACAGCCGCTATTCGAGCTACGCGCAGTGCGAATTCGAAGTGCGCGAGGTGGAGAATCTGTTCCGACGCGAGAACATTCCCCACATCAATTCCACGCATTTCTCCGTGGAAGAGATCTCGGCGAAGATTCTGGTGGAGAAAGGTGTGGAACGGCGGTTCAAGTAGATAGTCGGCGGCAGTTATGCCGCCTTCGCGGCCAGCTAGATCACAAACAAATCCACAAACCGGTTCACCGGCGTCGCTTCAAGCGCTGCCGGGTCCTTGCACAGCGCAAGGATCTCGGCGCTTCGCTGAGCCGTGAAGCGCGTCGTCAGGTTGACCTTGAACTTGTCTTCCAGCAACGGAATGCCATCAGCACGGCGCCGGCGATGACCGATTGGGTACTCCACCATCACGTTATCGGTGCTGGAACCGTCCTTGAAGAACACCTGTACCGCGTTGGCGATGGAGCGTTTGTCCGCCTCCAGGTATTCGCGGGTGAAACGCGGGTCTTCGACAATGACCATTTTGTCGCGCAGCACATCGATAATCGGGTGCGCGGCGTGGAAGTCGTCTTCGTACTGCTCGGCCACCAGATTGCCGAATACCAGGGGTACGGCGGTCATGTACTGGAGGCAGTGATCGCGGTCCGCAGCGTTGGCCAGCGGGCCGACCTTGGAGATGATGCGGATCGCTGATTCGTGGGTGGTGATAACGATCCTGTCGATTTCATGCAGGCGATTCCTGACCAATGGATGCAGGGTGACGGCAGCCTCGCAGGCCGTTTGCGCGTGGAACTCGGCGGGGAAGCTGATCTTGAACAGCACGTTTTCCATCACATAGCTGCCGAACGGCCGGGAAAAACTGAAAGCGCGCTTGCCTTCAGGCTTGAGCCCCAGGTCGTTGTTGGTGTGGCTGAACAGTACATCGTAGAAACCCCATTGCTTGGCGGTCAGTACGCCGGGGATGCCCATCTCACCACGCATCGCAATGTCCGCCAGACGCACGCCCCGACTGGTCGCGTCTCCGGCCGCCCAGGATTTACGCGATCCGGCGTTCGGCGCATGCCGGTAAGTGCGCAGCGCCTGGCCGTCGGCAAAGGCATGGGACAACGCCGACAGCAGCTGCTCGCGATTGGCGCCCATGAGTTTGGCAGTGACGGCGGTCGAGGCGACTTTCACCAGAATCACGTGATCGAGACCGACGCGGTTGAACGAATTTTCCAGGGCGATCACGCCCTGAATCTCGTGCGCCATGATCATGGCTTCCAGCACAGCGCGAATGGTCAACGGGGCGTCGCCATTGGCCAGGCGCTTTTGCGACAGGTGGTCGGCCACCGCGAGAATACCGCCGAGGTTATCGGACGGATGGCCCCATTCGGCGGCGAGCCAGGTGTCGTTGTAATCGAGCCAGCGGACGATGCAACCGATGTCCCAAGCGGCCTTGACCGGGTCGAGACGATAGCTGGTGCCGGGCACGCGGGCGCCGCAGGGGACGACAGTGCCTTCGACGATAGGACCCAGGTGTTTGGTGCATTCGGGGAAACGCAGCGCCAGCAAGCCGCAGCCGAGGGTGTCCATCAGGCAATTGCGGGCAGTATCAAGCGCCTCGGGCGACTGGATGTTGAAATTGAGGACGTAGTCGGCGATGTCCTGCAGAACCGTGTCGTAGTCGGGGCGGGTGTTCAGGTCGACGTTGGCGCTCATGTTCGATTCACTCTTGAAGTGGTTCGTTGATGGGACCTCGGTTCAGGGTAGTCTCAGTCGGTACAACACTCTTGTTTTGGAAATGCATCACCTATGGGAGCGGCGCTCCCACAGGGATTTGTGTATGCCTGGATTGAGGTTAGAAACAATCCCCCGGCACCCGGACATAACCTTCCATCAACACCCGCGCACTGCGGCTCATGATGGCTTTTTTCACCGTCCACTCACCGTTGACCTTTGCGGCCTCGGCGCCCACGCGCAAGGTGCCGGACGGATGGCCGAAGCGCACGGCGTTGCGTTCGATACCGCCCGCTGCCAGGTTGACCAAGGTGCCGGAAATCGCCGCCGCCGTGCCGATCGCCACCGCTGCCGTGCCCATCATGGCGTGGTGCAGCTTGCCCATGGACAACGCGCGCACCAGCAGGTCGATGTCGGCGGCTGCGATTTTCTTGCCGCTGGACGCAATGTAATCCGCAGGTGGGGCGACGAACGCGACCTTCGGCGTGTGCTGGCGCTTGGCGGCTTCATCCAGGTGTTCAATCAGCCCCATGCGCAGCGCACCGTAAGCGCGGATGGTTTCGAACATTGCCAAAGCCTCCAGGTCACTGTTGATCGCGCCCTGCAACTCGGTGCCGGTGTAGCCGATGTCTTCGGCGTTGATGAATATGGTCGGGATGCCAGCGTTGATCAGGGTAGCCTTGAGCGTGCCGACACCCGGCACTTCAAGGTCGTCCACCAGATTGCCGGTGGGGAACATCGAGCCACCGCCCCCCTCTTCTTCCGCCGCCGGATCCATGAATTCGAGCTGCACTTCGGCGGCCGGAAAGGTCACGCCGTCGAGTTCAAAATCACCGGTTTCCTGCACCTCGCCATTGGTGATCGGTACATGAGCGATGATGGTCTTGCCGATGTTGGCCTGCCACACGCGCACCACCGCCACACCGTTGTGCGGAATGCGGCTGGCATCCACCAGGCCATTGCTGATGGCGAACGAACCGACCGCCGCCGACAGGTTGCCGCAGTTGCCACTCCAGTCGACGAAAGGTTTGTCGATGGCGACCTGACCGAACAGGTAATCGACGTCGTGATCGGCCTTGATGCTTTTCGACAGGATCACGGTTTTGCTGGTGCTGGACGTCGCGCCGCCCATGCCGTCGATTTGCTTCTCGTACGGATCGGGGCTGCCGATCACGCGCAGCAACAAGGCATCGCGGGCGATGCCTTGCATCTGCGCCGCTTCGGGCAAATCCTTGAGGCTGAAGAACACGCCTTTGCTGGTGCCGCCGCGCATGTAGGTGGCAGGGATTTTTATCTGAGATGCGTGAGCCATATTGATCCTGTATGGCCAGCGCGGGACTTGAAATCCCGCGCGGCTCGTCGTGTTAAACGGCAACCGCCGACTCTTCGAGGAAGTCCTGAGCGAAACGCTGCAACACGCCGCCGGCCTCGTAGATCGACACTTCTTCGGCGGTGTCGAGGCGGCAGGTCACCGGCACTTCGACGCGTTCACCGTTCTTGCGGTTGATCACCAGCGTCAGCGTCGCGCGCGGGGTGCGATCGCCGATCACGTCATAGGTTTCGCTGCCATCTATCCCTAAGGTTTTACGATTGGTGCCCGGCAGGAACTCCAGCGGCAACACGCCCATGCCCACCAGGTTGGTGCGGTGAATGCGCTCGAAACCTTCGGCGGCAATCGCTTCCACCCCCGCCAGACGCACGCCTTTGGCCGCCCAGTCCCGGGACGAACCCTGGCCATAGTCGGCGCCGGCAATGATGATCAGCGGCTGCTTGCGCTCCATGTAGGTTTCGATGGCTTCCCACATGCGCATCACTTTGCCTTCCGGCTCCACGCGGGCAAGAGAACCCTGCTTGACCTTGCCGTTTTCCTGCACCATTTCATTGAACAGTTTCGGGTTGGCGAAGGTTGCGCGCTGCGCGGTCAAGTGGTCGCCGCGGTGCGTGGCGTAGGAGTTGAAGTCCTCTTCCGGCAGGCCCATTTTCGCCAGGTACTCACCCGCCGCGCTGTCGAGCATGATCGCGTTCGAAGGCGACAGGTGATCGGTGGTGATGTTGTCCGGCAGCACCGCCAGCGGGCGCATGCCCTTGAGCGGACGCGCGCCGGCCAGCGCGCCTTCCCAGTACGGCGGACGACGGATGTAGGTGCTCATCTCGCGCCAGTCGTACAGCGGCGTGACTTTCGGGCCGGTGTCTTCGTGGATGGCGAACATCGGAATGTACACTTGGCGGAACTGCTCCGGCTTGACCGAGGCCTTGACCACCGCGTCGATTTCTTCGTCGCTCGGCCAGATGTCTTTCAGGCGGATTTCCTTGCCATCGACCACGCCCAGTACATCTTTTTCGATGTCGAAACGGATGGTGCCGGCGATGGCATAAGCCACCACCAATGGCGGCGATGCGAGGAACGCCTGCTTGGCGTACGGGTGAATCCGCCCGTCGAAGTTGCGGTTGCCAGAGAGTACGGCGGTGGCATACAGGTCGCGGTCGATGATCTCTTGCTGGATCACCGGATCCAGCGCACCAGACATGCCGTTGCAGGTAGTGCAAGCGAAGGCCACGACGCCGAAGCCGAGTTGCTCCAGCTCTTTGGTCAGGCCGGCTTCATCCAGATACAGCGCCACGGTTTTCGAACCGGGTGCCAGGGACGACTTGACCCATGGCTTGCGGGTCAGCCCAAGCTGGTTGGCATTGCGCGCCAGCAGGCCGGCGGCAATGACGTTGCGCGGGTTACTGGTGTTGGTGCAACTGGTGATGGCGGCGATGATCACCGCACCGTCCGGCATCTGGCCGGGCACGTCTTCCCACTGGCCGGAGATGCCTTTGGCAGCCAGATCCGAGGTCGCAACACGCGCATGCGGGTTGCTCGGGCCGGCCATGTTGCGCACCACCGAGGACAGGTCGAAGCTCAACCCGCGCTCGTATTGCGCGCCTTTGAGGCTATCGGCCCACAGGCCGGTCTGTTTGGCGTAGCTCTCGACCAGTTGCACTTGCTCGTCTTCACGGCCGGTGAGTTTCAGGTAGTCGATGGTCTGCTGGTCGATGTAGAACATTGCCGCAGTGGCGCCGTATTCCGGGGCCATGTTGGAAATGGTCGCGCGGTCGCCGAGGGTCAGGTTTGACGCACCTTCACCAAAGAACTCCAGCCACGCGCCGACGACTTTCTGTTTGCGCAGGTATTCGGTCAGCGCCAGCACCATGTCGGTAGCGGTGATGCCCGGTTGCAGCTTGCCGGTAAGCTCGACGCCAACGCTTTCCGGCAAACGCATCCACGACGCGCGGCCGAGCATCACGCTTTCCGCTTCCAGACCGCCGACGCCGATGGCGATCACA
>Ga0207655_1001946_pt1 | contig 17658 bp, 16 predicted proteins | sample KBSM44metaG_FD_184398 | JGI IMG/M metagenome (GOLD analysis project Ga0207655, IMG submission 184398) | Miscanthus rhizosphere microbial communities from Kellogg Biological Station, Michigan, USA - KBS M4-4 metaG (SPAdes) (version 2) | ecosystem: Host-associated > Plants > Roots > Rhizosphere >...
TGTCGGATCAGTGTCAGGGCGAGGGAACCCGACGACGTCGGGCCGGAAACGGAGCTGCGTGTTTTGCCTGCTTTGGTCCATCAAAGCAGGTCGCCGAGGGGAGAAAAGGTGACCTGAGTCGACCGCCAATCCACCTGACAAAGAGAGACCGCTGTGTGACGCAGAGCGTCACGAACTGCATGCCAACGCGGAGCATTGGCACGATAAACAGTTGGATTTGCGCATAACGTTGAGCGCAGAGCGTGGGGACGATAATCAATACAGCCTGGAGACCTCGCGCTCAGCTCAACGAAACACCGGCACCACGTGCTTGATGAACAGCTCAAGCGACTTTTTCTTCTCGGCGTGCGGCAGGCTGTTGTCGCACCAGAAGCTGAACTCGTCGACACCTAACTCTTGATAATGACGAATGCGCGGAATGATCTCCTCAGGAGTACCGATCATGGTGTTCTTGCGGATATTCTCCAGCTCGAACTCCGGACGGTCCTTGAACTTCTCTTCCGGGCTGGGGGCCAGAAAACCGTTGACCGGCGTCTGTTTATTGCCGAACCATGCGTCGAAAGTGCGGTAGAACTTCGCGATGGCAGTGGCGCCCACTTTCCAGCCTTCAGGATCGTCTGCGGCATGCACATGCGTGTGGCGCAGTACCATCAATTGCGGGCGGGGCACGTCGGGATTGTTGGCCAGCGCGGCTGCGAACTTGTTCTTCAGGTCGACAACTTCTTCGTCACCCTTCATCAACGGGGTGACCATCACGTTACAGCCGTTCTGCACGGCGAAATTGTGCGAGTCAGGGTCGCGCGCAGCGATCCACATCGGCGGCGTGTTGATCGGCTTGGGCACGGAAGTCGAGGTCGGGAATTTCCAGATATCGCCGTCGTGGGCGTAGTCACCCTGCCACAGCGCACGTACCACCGGGACCATTTCACGCAACGCCTTGCCGCCTTCGGAGGCCGGCATGCCACCGGCCATGCGGTCGAACTCCACTTGATAGGCGCCGCGTGCCAGGCCGACTTCCATACGCCCGTTACTGATCACGTCCAGCAGCGCGCATTCACCCGCGACCCGCAATGGGTGCCAGAACGGCGCAATGATGGTGCCGGCGCCCAGATGAATCTGTGTGGTCCTGGCCGCCAGATACGCCAGCAACGGCATCGGGCTTGGCGAGATGGTGTATTCCATCGCGTGGTGTTCGCCTATCCAGACTGTGCTGAAGCCGCCTTGCTCGGCCATCAGCGTCAGCTCGGTCAGGTCCTCGAACAGCTGGCGATGACTGACACTTTCATCCCAGCGCTCCATGTGCACGAACAACGAAAACTTCATGACACTTACCTCGCTTAAATCCTGGCGCCTGCACCGGCGTGATGAGTTATTGTTGTCTGATGGTATACCGTAATACTTTCGGTGCAAGTGTTTTTTGCGGTGCTGCTCCCTGCTGTAAAACCCAACGGCAGAAACGAAAAAAGCGCCTCATGGGAGGCGCTTTCGGATGTCGCATATTCAGCCGGGGCAGGATTGATCAGGTCAGAATCAACTGCAGGCCTCGGATTCGATGTAGTCGGCCGTGGAGTCGCGAATCACCGGTCCCATGCCACTCACGGCCTTTGCCTGTTCCATGATTTCCAGCGTGGAACCGGTGCCGACCAGGTTCACCGTGTGGTTGGCGCAATTATAGACCCGCTTGAAGTAGATCACCCCGAGCATGCCTTCACGCCGGGTGATCACCACGCGTTCCTTTGCGCTGCCGCTTTTCTCTATCAGTGCGTGCTGGCCGGTTGGATCATGAGGTATGGATATGCTTTTGCCTTCGGCATGCGCCGAAAGGGCAGGGATCATCAGGGCCAGAAAACAGGCATGCAATTTCATCGGTGCTCCTGCAGATGAATGCGGTTTCATTGGATCCAAAATTTACTCCAGCCATGCGATTCTGGATAGCAGGGCCAGCTGCCTTTCGTCGGCTTGCTTTCAGCGAATCACGTCCTGCGCACGGTCAGGAAATCCGCAAAGCTGTTGCTCCGCCAACAGCAGTTCCACACCCTGGCTTGACACGGACAGTTGGCGCTGCAAGTCAGCTGTCGCAACGCTTTGATATGCCAGTGTTTTATTGAATGGCACGGTTGCTGCTCTGTGGATGTGCAGGCCCTTGTGCTTAATGCGCTCGGGAAGCTTGCAGCCAGAGGAGTACCGATATGAGCCAATCGTCCATAAAATTTGCGTACTGGGTACCCAACGTCAGCGGTGGGCTGGTAGTCAGCAAGATCGAACAGCGCACCAGCTGGACCATCGACTACAACCGCAAGCTGGCGCAGATCGCCGAGCAGTCCGGTTTCGACTACGCGCTGACGCAAATTCGCTTTACCGCCGGTTATGGCGCCGAATTCCAGCATGAATCCGTAGCCTTCAGCCATGCGCTACTCGCGGCCACCGAGAAGCTCAAGGTCATTGCCGCGATATTGCCCGGGCCATGGACCCCGTCGGTGGCCGCCAAGCAACTGGCGACCATCGATCAGCTCACCGCCGGGCGCGTGGCGGTCAATATTGTCAGCGGCTGGTTCAAGGGCGAGTTTCAGGCTATCGGAGAGCCCTGGCTGGAGCATGATGAACGTTATCGCCGCTCCGAGGAGTTCATCCGCGCCCTCAAAGGGATCTGGACCACCGACAACTTCACCTTCAAGGGGGATTTCTATCGCTTCCATGATTACACCCTCAAGCCCAAGCCGATCCAGCGTCCTCACCCGGAAATCTTTCAGGGCGGCAGCTCGCGGGCCGCACGTGATATGGCGGCGCGGGTGTCGGACTGGTATTTCACCAACGGCAATACCGTCGAAGGCATCAAGGCCCAGGTCGATGACATCCGAGCCAAGGCTGCCGCGAACGGGCATTCGGTGAAGATCGGTGTGAATGCTTTCATCATTGCCAGGGATACCGAAGAAGAGGCGCGTGCCGTGCTGGCCGAAATCGTCGACAAGGCAGATCCGGAAGCCGTCAACGCCTTTGGTGATGCTGCGAAGCAGGCGGGCAAGGCCAGTCCGGAAGGCGAGGGCAACTGGGCCAAATCCACCTTTCAGGATCTGGTGCAGTACAACGATGGCTTCAAGACCAACCTGATTGGCACACCGCGGCAGATTGCCGAGCGCATCGTCGAACTCAAGTCCGTTGGCGTAGACCTGGTGCTTTCAGCGTTCCTGCATTTCCAGGAAGAAGTCGCCTATTTCGGCCAGCACGTATTGCCTCTGGTACGCGAACTGGAAGCCGCTGCACAACGCAAGCCTGTCGCCGAGACGGCTTGACCCCCCCGCCAATAACGACAACCCGCCATGCCCTTGTAAGCCGGCCGCGCTTACAGCCCTCCATAAAATCAGGCGCCACTGTGATCCAGTGTGCGCCTGCTTTCGTATGTTCATCCCCGATCAACCCATAGACAGCTGTACGTGGCATTATGATGCCACTCACTGGCATGCTTTTATCGATGCCAGGCCTTCCAGGTATGGCCGAGCACTTGCCGACAATGGCAGTTAGTAGCGAAAGGATTGTCGATGGCCCCTGAGCAATCAGGTCCGGTTTTCAGAAAAACCAGATGCACTGGTTCTCACCTGTTGTGGAGGCAAGTTTTGAAACGCGACCTTCGGCTTGCGTCATGGCTGATCTTCGTAGTGTGCGCCTGCGTGGTGATGTTGATGGCCTGGCAAGCATGGACCGCACGCCGCAACACCCTGGAAAACATCCAGACCAGCACGATCAATCTGGCTGGAGCGCTAAGCACCTATACGGATGGCATTTTCAAGCAAAGCGAGCTGATGCTGATCGGCCTGACGGAGCGTGTCGAAAAGGACGGCGTCGGGCCTGAACAGATCGAGCGTCTCAGGTGGGTCATTGCGCGTGAAATGGGCGCGCTGCCGCAGATCGATACCGTGTCGCTGTACAACGCCGACGGGATTTGCATCTTCTCGAGCAATCCCAGGGTTATCGGCATCAACAGCGCGCAGCGCGAGTTCTTTCAGCACCACCTGAAGATGCCTGACAAAGCCCCTTACATCGGTCCGACGATTCGCAGCCGTGCCTCCGGCGAATGGGTCATATCGGTCAGCAGACGCATCAATAATACCGACGCGAGTTTTGCCGGGCTGATGGTCGCCACCATCGGTGTCGACCACCTGTTGAAGTTCTATTCGGACATCAAGGTCGGGCAAACCGGCATTATCAGTCTGACGTCGACCGCCGGGCAGTTGCGGGTGCGCTATCCCCATCTGGAGCAGGAGATCGGTCGCGATCTGTCATCGACGCCCATTTTCAGGTCGGAACGCGGCCGAGTGTCAGGTACCGCCCAGTTCGTTTCCAGGATTGACGGTGTTGCGCGTTTTTATGCGTTCAAACGCAGTGATGTCTACCCGATCGTCACCGTGGTTGCGCTGGGTCAGAAAGAAGCCATGCTCGACTGGCTGGGCCAGACCAAACAGTCCATTCTGGTCATGCTGGTGCTGCTCGGACTGGTGATCGGACATTCACAGCCGCATACGCGCAGAAGACCAGTTGCTCGATTCACAGGCAGCCCTGATCCAGCTCAACCAGCACCTGGAGTTGATTGCCTCCGAAGACAAGCTGACCGGGCTGGCCAATCGCAGACGTTTCGATCAGTTTCTGGAAGTCGAATTCAAGCGCGCCAGACGCGAGCGCAGCCTGCTGTCGCTGATTTTGATCGATGCCGATCATTTCAAACGCTACAACGATCATTACGGCCACCTGGCCGGTGACGAATGCCTGATTGCGCTGGCCCGAGTGGTTGAGCAGTTCATTCGTCGTCCCAGCGACGTCGCCGCCCGTTATGGCGGTGAAGAGATCGCCGTGGTGTTGCCAGGTACTGACGAGTCGAACGCTCGCCAGGTGGCCGAGAACATCCTGCAGGCCATCCGTGACGAGCAGATCGAGCATCCCGCCAGCCCGTTTGGCATCGTGACGATCAGCCTCGGTGTCGCGACATTCGTCGGCACCGATCGCCAACTCGATCAGCGTGGCCTGATTGAGCTTGCCGACCGCGCGTTGTATGCCGCCAAGTCGCAGGGTCGCAACCGGGTGAATGTCGCGTCGGAAATCGCGACCGGCACATTACCGGCCTGGACCCGCGTCAAGTCCTCTACGGACGCGCAAGCCGACACGGAGCCAAGGTCGGGCCAGCGGGATTGATACCCGCTGGCCGCTTGCTGCCTATCGCTTCTCCGTCAGTTGCTGATCGTCGGTAATCTGTTGCGCATGCGGTTTGCGGCGCAGCACGGTCAACACCCAGAAAAAGAATATAGGCACCAGAACCACGCCCAGCAGCGTCGCGCTGAGCATGCCGCCGATGACGCCAGTGCCGATGGCGCGCTGGCTTGCAGCGCCTGCGCCGGTGGCCAGGGTCAGCGGCACCACGCCAAGGATGAAGGCCAGCGAAGTCATGACAATCGGCCGAAAGCGCAGCCGTGCAGCCTGAAGTGCCGCGTCGCGCAGGGAATGGCCCTGATCCCAGAGTTCCTTGGCGAACTCGACGATGAGAATCGCGTTTTTCGCGGCCAGCCCGATGATGGTGATCAGGCCTACTTTGAAATACACATCATTGGGCATGCCGACGGCCGTCACGGCCAGCACGGAGCCCAGCGCGCCGACGGGAACGATCAGCATCACCACCAGCGGGATTGCCCAGCTCTCATACAACGCGACCAGCAGCAGGAACACCACCAGCAGCGCCAGGCCGAACAGTCCGACCGCCTGGCCGCTGGCGACTCTTTCCTGATAGGAGAGGCCAGTCCATTCGTAACCGATGCCTTGCGGTAGCCCGGAAACGATCCGTTCGATTTCCGCCATGGCCTCACCGGTACTGACGCCCGGTGCTGCATCACCGGAAATCCTGAATGCGGGGTAGCCGTTGTAGCGGGCGATCTGCACCGGGCCTTGTTCCCAGTGCGTCGAAACGAAGGCGCCCAGCGGCACCAGCGTGCCGCTGCTATTGGGTACGTAGAGCTTGAGCACGCTTTCCGGGGTCATTCGCGAACTTTGTTCGGCCTGCACGACCACGCGCTGTTGACGTCCGGCATTGGCGAAGTCGCTGATCACCGAGGAACCGAAAGCGGTGGACAGCGCATTGCTGATCGATTCGAAACTCACGCCCAGCGCCCGGGCCTTTTCGCGGTCGATGTTCAGGCGCAATTGCGGCGCTTCGGCCAGACCTTCCATCATCGCGTAGAGAATCTTCGGGTTGCCGTTGGCCTCGCCGAGCAGCTTGTCGCGTGCCGCCAGCAGGGCTTCGCGGCCCAGGCTTGCACGGTCCTGCAGGCGCAGCGAGAAGCCGCCCGAGGTGCCCAGGCCGTCGATAGGCGGTGGCGTCACCGCCATCACCGTGCCGTCGCCGAGCCCTGCAAAATGCCGGTTGAATGCCGCCGCTTCCTCAGCCGCTGACTGGCCCTTGCCGCGCTCCGACCAGTCCTTCAGGGTCGGGAACGCAAGACCGGCGTTTTCACCCATGCCCGAGAAGCTGAACCCCAGCAGCATGGTCACCGCACCCGTGGCTTCGCGGGACAGCATGTAGTTCTCGAGCAATTGCGCGGTGAGGTCGGTACGCGACCGGGTGGCGCCGGGAGGCAGTTGCACATCGATGATCAGATAGCCCTGATCTTCAACGGGCACAAAGGACTCCGGCAGGCGCAGGTAGAAAAAGCCCAGCAGACCGACGATACCGAGGTACAGCAGCATGTAGCGGCCGGCGCGCTTGATCATGCTCGAGCTGACGCGCTCGTAACGGTCGGTGAACGTGCCAAACAGACGATTGAAACCACCGAAGAAACCACGCTTTTCATGATGCCCGGCCGGGATCGGCTTGAGCAGCGTGGCACACAGCGCCGGGGTGAACGTCAGGGCCAGGAAACCTGAAAACAGAATCGACACGGCCAGCGACAGCGAGAACTGCTGGTAGATGACCCCGACCGAGCCGCCCATGAACGCCAGTGGCAGAAACACAGCGGCCAGGACCAGCGTGATGCCGAAAATCGCTCCGGAAACCTGCTGCATCGCCTTGACCGTTGCGGCGGCGGGAGAGAGGCCTTCTTCAGCCATGATCCGCTCGACGTTTTCCACGACCACAATGGCGTCGTCGACCAGAATACCGATGGCCAGCACCATGCCGAACATGGTCATCATGTTCACCGAGAAGCCCATCAGGTACATGATCGCCAGCGTTCCCGCCAGACACACCGGGACCACGATGGTCGGTATCAGCGTGTAACGGATGTTCTGCAGAAACAGGAACATCACCAGAAACACCAGGATCATGGCTTCGATGAGGGTGTAGATCACCTTGTCGATGGCTACGTCGACGAAGCGCGAGGTGTCGTACGGTATCGAAAACCCGACGCCTTCCGGGAAATTGACCGACAGCTCAGTGAGCCGCTGCTCGACGGCTCTGGCCGTCTGGATCGCGTTGGCGCCCGGCGACAGCTGTACGGCACCGGCGACGGCACGTTGCCCGTTCAGACGTGATTCGAAGCTGTAATCCTGGCTGCCGACCGCTACACGCGCCACATCGGACAGGTGCACCGCAGAGCCGTCTTCGTTGGCACGCAGAACGATGCGCCCGAACTCTTCCGGGTTGTCCAAAGTGCCCTTTACCGCCAGGGTGGCCGTCAATTCCTGCAGTGACGAGGCCGGGCTGCTGCCGAAGCTGCCTGCCGGAACCTGCACGTTCTGCGCCCGAATCGCGGCATTCACGTCGTCGATGGACAACCCGAAGCCCACCAGCTTCTGCGGATCGATCCATACCCGCATCGCGGCTTCGGCAGCGAAGAATTGCAGCCTGCCGACACCGTTCACCCGGCTGATTTCGTTATTGACGTTGCGTGCCGCGTAGTCGGCCAGCGCGACGGTATCCTTGTTGGTCGCGCCGTCCTTGTAGTTCAGGGTGTAGATCAACAGAAAACCGGAGCTGGCCTGTTCGACCTGCAGGCCCTGGCTGAGGACCGTCTGCGGCAAGCGTGCTTCGGCTTTCTTGATACGGTTCTGGACTTCGACCTGAGCCAGGTCCGGGTTGGTGCCTGGCACGAACGTCACGTTGATTTCCGCGCTGCCGGTCGAGTTGCTGGTCGACTCGTAATACAGCATCCCTTTGGCGCCGTTCAGTTCGTCCTCGATAACGCTGGTCACCGAATCGACCAGCACCTTCGCGGATGCGCCGGGGTAGGTGGCGGTGATGGTGATCTGCGGTGGCGCCACGTCCGGGTACTGCGCCACAGGCAGGGACGGCAGAGCCATCAACCCGGCGAGCAGGATGAACAGGGCAAGTACCCAGGCGAAGTTGGGGCGCTTGATAAAGAAGAGAGACATTGACAGTGATCCTCGGTCGCGCTGAAGGCGGCTTTATTGCGCCTTGGCCTGCGGTTGGGCGGATGGCGATTTGCGCGCGACCTTGTCGCCGGCGCTGAGCCCGGTCATATTGCCGACAATGACCTGTTCGTCTGCCTTCAGGCCTTCGGTGATCTGCCAGCGCGAATCCTGCATCGCCCCGGTTTTGACCGGACGCGCTTCGACCGTGCCGTCCTGGGTAATCACCAGCACGCGTGCCGCACCGTCGCCGGAGCGCTGAACGGCGCGCTGCGGGACAAGAATAGCGTTGCTGTCGACGCGCTGCGGTGTGCGCACCCGCACATACATACCGGGCAGTAGCACGCCCTTGGGATTGGCAAAGCGGGCGCGCAACGACACTTGGCCGGTGGTCCGGTCTACTGCGACATCGGTAAACAGCAGGGTGCCGGTGCTCGTGTAATCGGTGCCGTCGACACTCAGTGATAACGCGTCTTCGCCGCCCTTGGGCAAGCGGCCTTCCTGTATCGCGGCGCGCATCTGCAAGGCCTCGGCAGCCGGCTGGGTAAAGTCGGCGTAGACCGGGTCGAGTTGTTGAATGGTTGCCAGCAGCGTGGTTTCGCCCTGACCGACCAGCGCGCCCTCGGTCACCATCGCGCGGCCGATGCGGCCTGAAATCGGCGCCTTGACGGTGGCATAGCCCAGGTTCAGCCTGGCCGTTTCGACATCAGCCTGAGCCGACTTTTTAGCGGCGATTGCGTTTTGCAGTGCAGAGCGGGCGGTGTCGAAAGTCTGGCGGCTGACCGCTTCAATTTCCACCAGCGACTCGTAACGTTTGACCGTGGCCTGAGTCTCGAACAGCGTGGCTTCAGTGCGGGCCAGATCTCCCTGCGCCTTGGACAGCGCAGCCTTGAACGGCGCCGGATCGATCTGGAACAGCACTGCGCCGGCTTTCACATCGGCGCCTTCCTCGAAGTTGCGGCTCAGCACGATGCCGGCCACCCGCGCGCGAACCTGCGCCACACGCACCGGTTCGATACGGCCGGGCAGTTCGTCAACGACCGTGAACGATTCGGCGTTGACCGTAATGGCTTCCACCTCTTTGGGCGCTTTCGATGCCGCGTGATCCTGCTGCTGTTTCTGCTCGCACCCGGCCAGACCCAACGCTGCCAGCAGGGCTACTGCAGGCATCACACGCCAATCGCTGAAACTACTCATCGTTCACCCGGCCGCAGCCCATCAGATGCTAAAGCCGCGAATGATCCACTCTGAAAGCCGGTGAGTCAATATTGACTCACATGAGCCTTTAGTGACTAATTGTGTATGTGCTTTGAGAACCCGGTAAGGTTTCTGCACAATGCGCCGCCTGCCACTTATACGAGTTGAATACGTACCCAATGGAATTACCTGCTGCTGACGACAAATTTCTGAAGGCCCTGGCCGTTGCGCTGGTCGACCACTCCAACGGTACGCTCAAGGATATTGCTCAGGCGGCCGGCGTCAGCAAGGCGACGCTCAACCGCTTTTGCGGCACTCGCGCCAACCTCGTGGAATTGCTGCTCAATCATGCCTCGGACCTGATGAATCAGATGGTCGCCGACGCGGATCTGCAGACTGCTCCGCCGCTGGAAGCGCTTCAGCGGCTGGTCGACAACCACCTCATGCACCGCGAAATGCTGGTTTTTCTGGTGTTTCAGTGGCGTCCGGATTCGCTCGACGAAAGCAGCGGAGGGCGCCGCTGGTTGCCTTACTCCGACGCCCTTGACGCATTTTTCCTGCGTGGTCAGCGTGAAGGCCTGTTCCGGATCGACGTCGGTGCCGCCGTCCTGACCGAAATGTTCGCTGCGCTGCTCTCCGGGATGGTCGACGCCGAACGCCGTGGCCGTGTGGCACGCGCCGGTATGGGCGCGTTGGTGACCCAGTTCTTCCTGCACGGAGCGGCGGCACGATAGGCAGGTCTGTGCAGACGTCAGAAATCGTAGGCAATCTTGCTGTACCAGAAGCCACCGCCCGGATAGAACGGTGAGTTGCCGTACAGGTTGAGTCCAACGGCGGAGGGGATCGCGTTTTTGTCCGGGCGCACATCGAAGATATTGGTGCCGCCAACACTGAGGGTGATGTTGTCGTAGAGGGTGTAGGACACATCCAGGTCAGTGATCCACTTGGCACCGAAACTGCGGTCGCCGCTTTCCAGTTGCTGGAGCGTCTTGACCTTGCCATAACGAGTGGTTTGCAGGTTCACGCCCAAATCCCCCAGCGTCCATTTGCCTCCCAGCACCCATTTGGTTTTCGGTTGCGCATCAGTCAGATCGCCTTCGCGGGCCCGGCCGACCCAGGTCAGGCTGCCACCGGGGTTACTGCCCAGCTCCTGCAGGGCTGCCGGTGCATCCTTGACGTCGGTGATGACGGTCTTGTTGTAATTGAACCCGGCGCTCCAGCGCACATCACCCCATGCGCCGTACTGACTGGAGTGGTCGATAACGATATCCAGGCCGCGCGTGCGCGTGTCGAAGGCATTGGCGTAATACGAGGTCCAGGTGCTGGTGTCCACGCCCTGTGCGGCAAGAATCGGTGCAAGTGCCGGCCCGTACAGGCTTTCGGTTCGGGCGATGCGATCGGCAATCTCGATCCAGTAGGCGTCCGCTGTCAGGCTGGTGCGAGGTGCCGGTTGCCAGGTCACGCCAAACCCCAGGTTGCGCGATTTTTCCGGGTCCAGGCTGGTTGCGCCAAGCGCCTGGGCCAGCTCCGAGTTGACCGGCGCAATGCGCGTCACGGCGGGAATAATGGTGCCGTCTGGCGCAGCACCGACCCTGTTGTCGGAGATGCTGTAGCCGATCTGGGTCAGTGAAGGTGCACGAAAGCCGGTGCCGACGGTGCCGCGCACGGCGAAGGTGTCAGTGAATTCGTAGCGCGAGTTGAGCTTGGCGCTGACCGTGTTGCCCGAGTCATCATCGAAGTGCTCGGCGCGCAGGGCCAGATCGACGAACAGCGGTTCTATCGGGGTGATACCGAAATCGACGTAGGCTGCGTAGTTGTTGCGTTGCAGGCTGGTCGTATCCTGCGGCGAGATGACCGCTGCGGCCTGGGCGGCAATCGACGCCAGTTGCCCGGCCAGCGGGTTGGCCTGACCGTTGGGCAGGGTGGCCGGAAAACGATAGCCGCCGACCTGATAGGCCTGCGCGTCACCGGAAAAAGTCTGGAAACGCTCCCAGCGATGTTCAAGGCCTGCAGAAACTTGCAGCGGTACGCCAAACAGTCCGTCGAATGCGCGGGTAATGTCGATATTATTGACCCACTGTTCGAATCGATAGGTCGCCAGATCATCGAATGAAGTCGGGGAGGCCGGGCCCAGCGACGGGTTGATGGTCCTATCGCTGTACTGATGATTGTTATTGCGCCCGTACGTGGTGCTCAGGTCCCAGTTCCAGCCCAGTGCTTGACCCTTGCCGCCAATCAGATACTGGTAGTCGGTGTCGTCCAGATTGTTCAACGGGTAATAGCCATCGGCAAACAACTCGGGAATGTTGGCGTTGCCGTTGGGGTAGCGGAAGTAGTTGTAGATGATGGCGTCACGCTGCCCATAGGTGCCGTAGGAGTACAGTGTGGTCTGATCATCCAGCGGCAGTTCGGCGTTGTAGGCCAGGTTGAACGCCTTGATCTGCGGATCCCCGTTCTTAACCCCGACCCGGTCCCAGCTCGCCTCCCGAGGGTCGCCGGGAAAATAGGCGTTATTGGTGGCTTTCTCGTTCCAGCTGGCATCGCCACGTTTGCGGGCGTCCGCCGAGAGGTGCAGAAAGCCGCCGTCACCCAGTTCGAAGCCGGTGTCCCCTTCGAATTTGGTCACTTCGCCTTCGCCGCTGTACAGCTTGCCGTAAGTCACCCCCAGATGACCGCCCTCGGCGCCGGACTTCAGAATCACATTGATCACCCCGGCAATCGCGTCCGAGCCGTATTGCGCGGCGGCGCTGTCCTTGAGGACCTCGATACGCTCCACCGCACTGATGGGGATCATGTCAATGTCCACCGAGTTTGCGCCGCTGCTGTCGGTGGAGCCGTTGGCAGGCAGAGCACTGTTGTGACGGCGTTTGCCGTTGACCAGCACCAGCGTGTAGGCCGGTGCCAGACTGCGGTTGGACAGGGGGCGGATGGTCGAGTTATAGCCTGCGACGTTGGTGCCGTAATTGAAGGAGGGCAGCAGTTTGGCGATGGCTTCGGTCAGGTCGGCGCGACCGGTTTTCAGTAACTGATCGCTGGTCACGATATCAATCGGGGCCGGACTTTCAGTCACCGTGCGCTGAGCGCCGCGAATGCCGGTGGAAATTACCGTAACCTTTTCCAGACGTGCCTCCTCGTCGGTCGCTTCATCGGCAGCCTGAGCCGGATTCATCAGACCGAGGCCGACAAGCGCAATGCTTTTGATCAACGGGTTGTGCAGGGCAAGACGAGGGGCGTTAGCGAATAAGGCCATAGTGAAGTGATCCTTGGATGCTGAAAAATCCTGGGCACCTCCACACGGCAAGGGTCGGTTTGCTGGCGAATATAGAGTTATGAAACGGACCTGTGAAAGGCCTTTTGGCTATATGCTAATTATTAATTTATGGAATTATATTTTAAATATTGATGCGTTATTTGCATTTAATGCTTTGCGTGTCGACCGCTGCAAGGGAGGCTGTTGGAAGGGTTGCAACGCCTGTGCTGTTTTGTCGCACGACGTATGGCAGCCCATGAGCGCGACGTTTGCGCGTCTGCTCATGGCTTGATACAGGATTGGCGGTATTCCCCATTGTCCTTGAGTGGTAAATTCGCCGCCTTTGAATTTGTCTGAACCCACGCGCCTTATCCTCAGGGGACGCAAGACATGACGCAACATCTGACACGCCGCGAGGTGGTCACTGGCCTCTCATTGCTGAGCCTTGGCCTGTTGACCGGCTGCGGCAGCTCCAATGCGTTGCCGTTCAAGCATGGCAAGGACATGAGCAACGAGATTGTCGGCCGCAACTTCCGGCTCAAGGATTCGCAAGGCAACGTCAAGACCTTGTCCAGCTTTCGCGGCCTGATGCCGATGATCTTCTTCGGTTTCACCCAGTGCCCGGCCATCTGCCCCACGGCGCTGGCGCGGGCTGCTCAAATCAGGAAGCTGATGGGCGAGGAGGGCAAGACGCTGCAGGTGGTGTTCATTACCCTGGACCCGGAGCGCGACACGCCCGAAGTGATCGACGCCTATGTGAAGGCCTTCGATCCGACGTTCGTCGCACTGTCCGGCACGCTTGAAGAAACGGCGGCAACGGCGAAGGAGTTCGGCGTATTCTTCGAGAAGGTCCCACTGGGTGACACCTACACGATCTCGCACACCGCGACCAGTTACGTCTACGACACCCGCGGTGTATTGCGCCTAGGGTTGTCGCACCGGCTGTCCGCTCAACAATGCACTGAAGATCTGCTCACTTTGATGGAAGTATGCTGATGACCGTTTTGATTCGTAATGTCGTAAAGCCGCTGCTGCTGAGCCTTTCGCTGTTGGGCCTGAGCGCTCAGGCCCTGGCCGAAACACACGTCGATGATGCCTGGGTTCGCGCCACCGTGCCGGGCCAGTCCGCTACGGGTGCGTTCATGCGTATCACCTCGGACACGGACAGCAAGCTGGTCGACGTTGCTTCACCTGTTGCGAAAACCGTGCAGATCCATGAGATGAACATGAAAGGCGACGTGATGAGCATGCAGCGCGTCAACTCGGTCGACCTGCCGGCCGGCAAACCGGTGATGCTCGATTCCGACGGCTACCACGTGATGTTCATGGGCCTGGCTGCCCAGGTCAAAGAAGGCGATCAGGTGCCTCTGACCCTGACCGTGGAAGATGCCAAGGGCGCGAAGCAATCGATCCAGGTCACTGCAGTCGCCAAGTCACTGACCAGCGACGAGCACAGCAGCCACGGCGATCACAGCGGCCATTGAGGCTTGCAGCATCGGACGCTGGGCACTCATCGTTATAAACCGGTCTTGTGGGAGCGAGCTTGCTCGCGAAGAGGCCGGCACAGCCCCCCAGCAACCAGGGTGCTCGATGCATCGGCAAGAGAGTGATCTACATGACGCCTATCGTTCCTCACGCTCCAGCGTGGGAATGCCTTTCGTGACGCTACGCGTCACAACTCTGTGCCTCACTGCACGTTCAAAAGCGAACCCGGAACGTCCGCCTCCTATATGCATTTAGGATCTAACCGGCGAACCAAATATTCTTTTCAGGAACAAGCTTTTTTCGGCGATGATTGCCTCGCCATATCGGCCTGAGGAAGGTGACTGATACCAACAGAACCTGGATTTTTATCATGAAAATGCAGGAGTGTATCAATGGGCAATGTCCAGACCGCAGCCAGTGCACATGATGTGCCTTGGCGCCAGACGCCGAGTGGCGACCTGGTCGATCTGGGGCGTCCTTTCCGTGCGCCACTGGCGTTATCGCGGCTGCAACGCACCCCCAAGCCCATTCTCGGGCGGCGCGAAGCCATTTTGCTCGGTGCGCTGGCGCTGGTATTTCATGGCGCAGTCATCTACTGGCTTAGCCAGAACCCGACGCCGACACTGCCAGTGGTGCCACCTGAAATTCCGCCGATGACCATCGAGTTTTCCCAGCCTGCGCCACCGGTTGTGGAAACACCGCCGCCACCGCCCGAGCCTGTCGTGCAGCCGGTGGTCGAACCGCCGCCTCCGATCGAGGACGAACTGGCCGTCAAGCCACCACCGCCAAAACCGATTCTCAAGCCCAAGCCACAACCGCCCAAACCGGTGGTCAAGCCGGTCGTGAAACCAGTAGCCAAGCCGGTTGAGCAGCCACCCTCGCCTCCGGCGCCTGCAGCCCCTGTCGCTGCGCCTGCGCCACCCGCTCCGCCGGCACCAAAGCCGGTAACCCCGGCCTCGGCCAGCGCGGGCTACCTGCGCAACCCGGCCCCGGAATACCCATCGCTGGCCATGCGTCGCGGTTGGGAAGGCACTGTGCTGTTGCGCGTACATGTATTGGCCAGCGGCAAGCCCGGCGAGATTCAGATACAGAAGAGCAGTGGTCGCGACCAGCTTGACGATGCCGCGCTGGCGGCGGTGAAACGCTGGAGTTTCGTTCCGGCCAGGCAGGGCGATGTAGCCCAGGATGGCTGGGTCAGCGTGCCCATTGATTTCAGGATCAAATAAGGATTCAAGATCAAATAACGTTTCAAGACCAAACCCGGCTATTCGATTGACCTGGCGAGCTACCTGAACCAAAGGCGCATCGCGACACACCCCATGCCTTGTTCAGACTTTGTTCAGAGAGAGCTGCGCCATGAACCTGATTGCTTCGCCTTTTGAATCCATCGAACACGCGGTCATCTGGCTGCTGGTCATTTTTTCCGTCGCTACCTGGGGCCTGGCCCTGCTCAAGGGCGTGCAGTTTTCGCGCCTTAAGTCTCAGGATCGCAAGTTCCACAAACAGTTCTGGGCCGCATCGAGCCTGGATTCCGCCGCTCAGCTGGCCCAGGAGCAACCGGGCGCTGCCGCTCGGGTCGCCCTGGCCGGTTACGCCGCCATTCAGGTGCCGGATGGCGCGCAGGCCAATGACCTCAGTCAGTCCATCAACCATCAGGACCGCCTTGAGCGCGCCTTGCGTCAGCAGATCGTCCGCGAGCGGCGCTCGCTGGAAACCGGTCTGGCCATCCTCGCCAGCATCGGCAGCACTTCGCCTTTCATCGGTTTGTTCGGTACGGTCTGGGGCATCATGTCAGCCCTCAAGGGCATCAGTGCGGCCGGTTCGGCAAGCCTGGAAACGGTAGCCGGGCCGATCGGCGCGGCGCTGGTGGCAACCGGCGTCGGCATTGCCGTCGCAGTGCCTGCAGTGCTGGTCTACAACTACTTTCTGCGACGCCTGAAACTGACCGCTGCCGATCTGGATGACTTCGCCCATGACTTCTACAGCCTGGCGCAGAAGAGCGCCTTCCGTGTGCTGCTGCATCCGGTATTGAAGTCGGGCACTGCGGGCGCGCACGTCGGGCAGAACGTGAAGGAGGCCTCCTGAGATGGCTTTTTCCACACAAGACACCGATGAAGTGCTGAGCGAGATCAATGTCACGCCGCTGGTAGACGTGATGCTGGTGCTGCTGGTGGTGTTCATCGTCACCGCGCCGCTATTGACCAACTCAATCCCGATCAACCTGCCCAAGACCGACTCGGTCGCTCCGGTGGAGCAGAAAGACCCATTGGTGGTGAGTATCGACGGGCAGGGCAAGCTGTTCATCAACAAGGACGAAATCCAGCCGGACTTGCTGGAAACCAACCTGAAGGCGGCCAAGGAAAAGGCGCCTGACGTACGCGTGCAATTGCAGGCGGACAATGGCGTGAACTACGGGGAAGTCGCGCGCGCCATGGCCTCCATCGAGCGTGCCGGGATTACCAAATTGTCGGTGATCACTGCCAGGTAACAGATTTATACCACCTACAGCTTCAACGGTTTTGGGCCGCATCCTCAGGCAGGTGCGGCCTTTTTTTGTCTGCATCGCAGGCATTTTTCAGTACTGACACAAATGCAGATTCTTATTCGTTATTGATATTTAAATATTTAAATCAATTTCATTAAGCTATAACGCATCGGGCCACCGGAACATCAATCAGATACCGTAATGATCGCCACCGTCCGCCGCACGGATCGCTCGTTGTAACCAGAGCAGAGTTTCTGGATCAGGGATTTTCAAGGGGTAGTGGTATGGGGTATTTCAAACGCAGTGTAGTGGCCTCGGCGATTTTTTCAGCCAATTTGCTGAGCGTCACGGGCATCAGTGCAAGTGCATTCGGCGCAGAAGCGACAGATGAGCAAAACACTCAGGGCGCGTCCACCCTGGGTACAGTGATCGTCACCGGCACCCGTGCGCAGGAGCGTACCGCCAGCGCCTCTCTTTCGCCCATCGATGTGATATCCGGTGACAGCCTGCGCAGTTCCGGCTCCAGCGAACTGGGTACCGTGCTGGCACGTTTGATCCCTTCGATCAATTTCCCCCGGCCGAGCCTGGTGGACGGTGCGGAGCTGACGCGTCCGGCGCAACTGCGCGGCCTGTCGCCGGATCAAGTGCTGGTGCTGGTCAATGGCAAGCGCCGCCACACATCTGCTTTCGTCAATCTGGGCGGGGCGGTCGGACGTGGTTCGGCACCTGCCGACCTGAATGCCATTCCGCTGTCGGCCATCGACCATATCGAAGTCCTGCGCGACGGTGCGTCGGCACGTTACGGGTCCGACGCCATCGCCGGGGTGATCAACATCATTCTCAAGAGCGCGGACCATGGCGGGTCGATTTCCAGCCAGTACGGCCAACACAAGAAGGG
>Ga0207655_1001948_pt1 | contig 17627 bp, 16 predicted proteins | sample KBSM44metaG_FD_184398 | JGI IMG/M metagenome (GOLD analysis project Ga0207655, IMG submission 184398) | Miscanthus rhizosphere microbial communities from Kellogg Biological Station, Michigan, USA - KBS M4-4 metaG (SPAdes) (version 2) | ecosystem: Host-associated > Plants > Roots > Rhizosphere >...
CGGTGGTCGTATCGAGCGCGTGCTGGCGCGCCTCAAGGCCGGCGAGCGGCTGGGCACGCTGCTGTCGCCTGAGCGCGGCATGCTGGCGGCGCGCAAGCAGTGGCTGGCAGGGCACCTACAGACGCGCGGCACCCTGGTGCTGGATGATGGCGCGGTCAAGGCGCTGACCGAAAGCAACAAGAGCCTGCTGCCTGTGGGTGTGAAAGTGGTTCAGGGCAGCTTCCGCCGCGGCGAGATGGTGGTGTGCGTGGCTGCGGACGGTCGCGAGATCGCCCGGGGTCTCAGCAACTACAGTGCCCTTGAGGCGCAGAAGATCATCGGTCAGCCCTCCGATGCCATCGTCAAGGAGTTGGGCTACATGGCCGAGCCCGAGCTGGTGCACCGCGATAACCTGATTCTGGTCTGATCCTTCATTTAAGGAAGCTGCAATGCGAATCGTGAAAGGGATAGTGGGCGCGCTGCTGATGCTGCCTTTGCTGGCGTCGGCCGAAGAGATCGGTCAGGTGTCGACGGTGTTCAAGTTCGTCGGCCCCAATGACCGGATCGTGGTCGAGGCGTTTGATGATCCCAAGGTCGATGGCGTGACCTGTTACCTGTCCCGGGCCAAGACTGGCGGCCTCAAGGGTGGGCTGGGTCTGGCGGAGGACCGTGCCGAGGCGTCCATTGCCTGTCGCCAGGTCGGGCCGATTCACTTCAAGGGTGAGTTGAAGGACGGCGACGAGGTGTTCAAGGAGCGCACCTCGCTGGTGTTCAAGACCATGCAGGTGGTGCGTTTCCTGGACAAGAAGCGCAATACGCTGGTGTATCTGGTGTACAGCGACCGCGTGATCGAGGGCAGCCCGCAGAATGCGGTGACGGCGATTCCGATCTTGCCTTGGGCGCCTGCGCCGGCTCCGTGATTGGCTTGGGAATGGTTACTCTGATGCCCTTTGGGTTTGTCGCGGGCAAGCGCGCTCCTACATTTGTTGCAACGTGCCATCGTCTGTTGCAACGTGCCTTGCCTTCGTAGCAGTCCGGCTTGCCGGCTTCGGCGGTTTCAAATCCATGACGCCGGCAAGCCGGACTGCTACGGGGCGGGTGGTGACATCAAATCGCGGGCAATAAAAAACCGACCCTGAGGTCGGTTTTTTAATAAGCGGTCGCTTAGGCTGCAGCTTGGTTCAGAGCCTTGACGTGACCGTTCAGGCGGCTCTTATGACGAGCGGCCTTGTTCTTGTGGATGATGCCTTTATCGGCCATACGGTCGATAACTGGCACAGCCAGAACATAAGCGGCTTGCGCTTTGGCAGCGTCTTTAGCGTCGATGGCCTTAACTACGTTCTTGATGTAGGTACGAACCATGGAACGCAGGCTGGCGTTGTGGCTGCGACGCTTCTCAGCCTGTTTTGCACGTTTTTTGGCGGAAGGTGAGTTGGCCACCGTCGAGCTCCTCGAAAGACTTGGGAAATAGCTAACAAAATAGGCCGCGAATCATGCCGATGAGTTTGATGCTTGTCAAGGGCGGATGATGCGTTCCGCTGAGTGGTCGCCGTGTGATGCCAGGGTTGTTTCATTCCGGCGTACGACCTGTAAACTCGCGGGTTTTGGCTCAGTGCTGTTTTGCGGCGCGGAGTATCGCATAAATGGACAGCGCTTACGCGCATCCTTTGGTCGGGCGCACACACTTTAGATGAATCTACTCAAATCGCTTGCCGCCGTAAGCTCTATCACGATGCTTTCGCGGGTCCTGGGTTTTATCCGCGACACGATCATCGCCCGGGCTTTCGGGGCCGGAATGGCAACGGATGCCTTCTTCATCGCATTCAAGCTGCCCAACCTGCTGCGCCGGATTTTCGCCGAGGGCGCCTTCTCCCAAGCCTTCGTGCCGATCCTGGCCGAATATAAAAGCCAGCAGGGCGAGGAAGCCACCCGCACCTTTGTCGCTTATGTCACCGGCCTGCTGACGTTGGCCCTGGCGCTGGTCACGGTACTGGGCATCGTCTTCGCGCCGTGGGTGATCTGGGCCACCGCGCCGGGCTTTGCCGACACACCGGAAAAATTCCAGCTGACCTCCGACCTGCTGCGCGTCACCTTTCCTTATATATTGCTGATCTCGCTGTCATCGCTGGCGGGGGCGATCCTCAACACCTGGAACCGCTTCTCGGTGCCGGCCTTCGTGCCGACCCTGCTCAACCTGTCGATGATCGTGTTCGCGCTGTTCCTCACGCCGTACTTCCATCCACCGGTCATGGCGCTGGGCTGGGCGGTGCTGGCGGGCGGTCTGCTGCAATTGCTCTATCAGCTGCCGCATTTGAAGAAGATCGGCATGCTGGTCCTGCCACGCCTCAATCTTCGCGATACCGGTGTGTGGCGGGTGATGAAACAGATGCTGCCGGCCATGCTCGGCGTGTCGGTGAGCCAGATTTCGCTGATCATCAACACCATCTTTGCCTCCTTTCTGGTGGCAGGCTCGGTGTCCTGGATGTACTACGCCGACCGCCTGATGGAATTGCCCTCCGGTGTGCTGGGTGTCGCGCTGGGGACGATCCTGCTGCCGATCCTGTCGAAAACCTACGCCAACAAGGACCGCCACGAATATTCGCGCATTCTCGATTGGGGGCTGCGGTTGTGTTTCGTGCTGGTGCTGCCCTGTACGCTGGCGCTGGGGCTTCTGGCCGAGCCGTTGACCGTTTCGTTGTTCCAGTACGGCAAGTTCGACGGCCATGACGCGCTCATGACCCAGCGTGCATTGATTGGTTACGCGGTGGGGCTGTTGGGTATCATTGTGGTCAAGGTGCTCGCGCCCGGCTTTTACGCGCAGCAGAACATCCGCACGCCGGTGAAGATCGCAATCTTCACCCTGATGGTGACTCAGGCGTTCAACGTGCTGTTCGTGTTCGGCATCCACCTGGCCCACGCGGGCCTGGCGCTGGCGATCAGCATGGGGGCCTGCCTCAATGGCCTGCTGCTGTTCTGGCAGCTGCGCAAACAGGACCTGTTCCAGCCGCAGCCGGGCTGGCCGGTGTTCCTCATCAAGCTGCTGGTCGCCGTGTCGGTGATGTCGGCGGTGCTGCTGGGCCTGATGCATGTCATGCCGGCCTGGTCGGATGGTCAGATGCTTGATCGCTTCCTTCGTCTGGGCGGGTTGGTGATCGCCGGTGTCGTTGCGTATTTCGGCATGTTGCTGTTGCTGGGTTTCCGCCTGAAAGACTTCGCCCGCAAGGCGATCCTGTAGGATCAGTCGTCGGTTTATGCCGGTTAACGTCGATTGTTGCGTTTTGCCTGGGTGTGTCGCCTGTCGTTGAGGGCGGTGTGTGGTTATAATCGGCCACTTTATGAGCAAGAAGCGCGTTATGCAGCTGGTTCGAGGTCTTCACAACCTGCGCCCCCAGCATCGGGGCTGCGTCGCCACCATTGGCAACTTCGACGGGGTTCACCGTGGCCACCAGGCTATCCTGGCGCGTCTGCGTGAGCGTGCCGTCGAGCTGGGCCTGCCCAGTTGCGTGGTGATTTTCGAGCCGCAACCGCGCGAGTTCTTTGCCCCCGAAACGGCGCCAGCGCGTCTGGCGCGCCTGCGCGACAAGCTGGATCTGCTGGCGGGCGAGGGCGTCGATCTGGTGCTGTGCCTGGCGTTCAACCAGCGCCTGAGCAAGCTCTCCGCCGCCGAGTTCGTCGACACCGTACTGGTCGACGGCCTGGGCGTGAAGCATCTGGAGGTCGGCGACGATTTCCGTTTCGGCTGTGACCGGATCGGCGATTTCGACTTCCTGCAAAAGGTCGGCGCCGAAAAAGGCTTCACCGTGGAAGCGGCACAGACCGTCGAGATCGACGGCGTGCGCGTCAGCAGCACCAAGGTGCGAAATGCCCTGGCCGCCGCAGACTTCACCCTGGCCGAGCATCTGCTGGGCCGTCCGTTCGAGATATCCGGCCGTGTGCTGCACGGTCAGAAGCTGGCGCGACAGCTGGGCACGCCCACTGCCAACGTGCAGCTCAAGCGTCGTCGCGTGCCCCTGACCGGTGTCTACCTGGTCAGCGCCGAGATCGACGGCAAGGTCTGGCCGGGCGTCGCCAACATCGGCGTGCGGCCGACCGTGGCGGGGGATGGACGCCCGCACCTTGAAATACATCTTCTGGATTTTGCCGGTGATATCTATGGCCGGCGTTTGACGGTGGTCTTCCACCAAAAGCTGCGCGATGAGCAGCGTTTTGCCTCCCTGGAGGCGCTCAAGACGGCGATCGATGCGGATGTCGCTGCCGCCCGTGCCCATTGGGGCATGGTCAACCGCTAATTTAGAGCCTGAAATGACCGACTACAAAGCCACGCTTAATCTTCCGGACACCGCCTTCCCGATGAAGGCCGGCCTGCCCCAGCGCGAGCCGCAAACTCTGCAGCGCTGGGACAGCATTGGCCTGTACCAGAAGCTGCGCGAAATTGGCAAGGATCGTCCAAAGTTCGTCCTGCACGACGGTCCTCCGTACGCCAACGGCAATATCCACATCGGTCATGCGGTCAACAAGATTCTCAAGGACATGATCGTGCGCTCCAAGACCCTCTCGGGCTTCGACGCACCTTATGTTCCGGGCTGGGACTGCCACGGCCTGCCGATCGAGCACAAGGTCGAGGTCACCCACGGCAAGAACCTGCCTGCCGACAAGACCCGCGAGCTGTGCCGCGCCTATGCCGCCGAGCAGATCGAAGGCCAGAAGGCCGAGTTCATTCGCCTCGGCGTCCTGGGTGACTGGGCCAACCCGTACCGCACCATGGACTTCGCCAACGAAGCCGGGGAAATCCGTGCGCTGGCGGAAATGGTCAAGAACGGTTTCGTGTTCAAGGGCCTCAAGCCTGTGAACTGGTGCTTCGACTGCGGCTCGGCCCTGGCTGAAGCGGAAGTCGAGTACCAGGACAAGAAATCCTCGACCATCGACGTCGCCTTCCCGGTGGCCGATGCCGACAAGCTCGCTGCCGCCTTCGGCCTGCCGAGCCTGGCCAAGCCTGCCGCCATCGTGATCTGGACCACCACCCCGTGGACCATCCCGGCCAACCAGGCGCTCAACGTTCATCCTGAATTCAAGTACGCGCTGGTCGATACCGGCGAGCGCCTGCTGGTGCTGGCCGAGGAGCTGGTCGAATCCTGCCTCAAGCGCTGGAACCTCGAAGGCACCGTGCTGGCCACCGCGCCAGGTGCGGCCCTTGAGCTGGTCAACTTCAGCCACCCGTTCTACGAGCGCCTGTCGCCAGTGTATCTGGCCGAGTACGTCGAACTGGGCGCGGGCACCGGCGTGGTTCACTCCGCGCCTGCCTATGGCGAGGACGACTTCGCGACCTGCAAACGCTACGGCATGGTCAACGACGACATCCTGACCCCGGTGCAGAGCAACGGCGTGTATGCGCAGTCCCTGGAGTTCTTCGGCGGCCAGTTCATCTGGAAGGCCAACCCGGCCATCGTCGAGAAGCTGCAGGAAGTCGGCGCGCTGTTGCACACCGAAACCATTTCCCACAGCTACATGCACTGCTGGCGCCACAAGACTCCACTGATCTACCGCGCCACCGCGCAGTGGTTCGTGGGCATGGACCGCCAGGCGGCCTCGGGCGCCACCCTGCGCGAAACCGCGGTCAAGGCCATCGAGGACACCAAGTTCGTACCGGCCTGGGGCCAGGCGCGCCTGCACTCGATGATCGCCAACCGTCCTGACTGGTGCATCTCCCGTCAGCGCAACTGGGGCGTGCCGATCCCGTTCTTCCTGGACAAGGCAACCGGCGAGCTGCACCCGCGCACCGTCGAGCTGATGGAAGAAGTCGCCAAGCGTGTCGAGAACGAAGGCATCGAAGCCTGGTTCAAGATGGACGCCGCCGAACTGCTGGGCGATGAAGCCGCGCAGTACGACAAGATCTCCGACACCCTGGACGTCTGGTTCGACTCGGGCACCACCCACTGGCACGTGCTGCGCGGCTCGCACCCGATGGGCCACGAGAGCGGCCCACGCGCGGACCTGTACCTGGAAGGTTCGGACCAGCACCGCGGCTGGTTCCACTCCTCGTTGCTGACTGGCAGCGCGATCGATGGCCATGCGCCGTACCGCGAGCTGCTGACCCACGGCTTCACCGTGGACGAGAACGGCCGCAAGATGTCCAAGTCCCTGGGCAACGTCATCGCGCCGCAGAAGGTCAACGACACCCTGGGCGCCGACATCATGCGCCTGTGGGTTTCGGCCACCGATTACTCGGGCGAGATGGCCGTCTCCGAGACCATCCTGCAGCGCAGCGCCGACGCCTACCGCCGCATCCGCAACACCGCGCGTTTCCTGCTCTCCAACCTGAGCGGCTTCAACCCGGCCACCGACATCCTGCCTGCCGACGAAATGCTGGCACTGGACCGTTGGGCGGTGGATCGCGCTTTGCTGCTGCAGCGCGAGCTGGAAGAGCATTACGGCGAATACCGTTTCTGGAACGTCTACTCCAAGGTGCACAACTTCTGCGTGCAGGAGTTGGGCGGCTTCTACCTGGACATCATCAAGGACCGCCAGTACACCACCGCGGCCAACAGCAAGGCCCGCCGTTCGTGCCAGACCGCGCTGTTCCACATCTCCGAAGCGCTGGTGCGCTGGATCGCTCCGATCCTGGCCTTCACCGCCGACGAGCTGTGGCAGTTCATGCCGGGCGAGCGCAACGAGTCGGTCATGCTCAACACCTGGTACGAAGGCCTGAGCGAGCTGCCGGAAGGCTTCGAGCTGGACCGCGCCTACTGGGAGCGGATCATGGCGGTCAAGACCTCGGTCAACAAGGAACTGGAAAACCAGCGCGCGGCGAAAGCCATCGGTGGCAACCTGCAAGCCGAAGTGACCCTGTACGCCGAAAGCGACCTGACCCTGGACCTGAACAAGCTGGGCGACGAGTTGCGCTTCGTGCTGATCACTTCCAAGGCCAGCGTGGCGCCGTTCGTCGATGCCCCGGCCGATGCCGTGGTCACTGAGGTGGCGGGCCTGAAACTCAAGGTGGTCAAGTCCGGCTACGCCAAGTGCGGCCGTTGCTGGCACTTCCGCGAGGACGTGGGCGTGCACGCCGAGCATCCGGAAATCTGCGGTCGTTGCGTCGACAACATCAGCGGTGCGGGCGAGGTTCGTCACTATGCCTAATGCGTCGGCTGGCCGTATGGGCCGTTTGAGCTGGCTGTGGTTGAGCGTGCTGGTGCTGATCATCGATCAGGCCAGCAAGTACTACTTCGAGAACTCGCTGAGCCTGTACCAACAGATCGTGGTCATCCCCAGCTATTTCAGCTGGACGCTGGCCTACAACACCGGCGCTGCCTTCAGCTTCCTGGCTGACAGCTCCGGCTGGCAGCGCTGGCTGTTCGCCCTGATCGCCGTGGTGGTCAGTGCGGTGCTGGTGGTCTGGCTCAAGCGCCTGGGGCGCAACGAGACCTGGCTGGCCGTCGCCCTGGCCCTGGTGCTGGGCGGCGCGCTAGGCAATCTGTACGACCGCATTGCAATCGGTCACGTCATCGACTTCGTGTTGGTGCACTGGGATAACCGCTGGTACTTCCCGGCCTTCAACTTTGCCGACAGTGCCATCACTGTAGGCGCGATCATGCTTGCCCTGGACATGTTCAAGAGCAAGAAAACCGGAGAACCCGTTCATGACTGAACACGCTATTGAAGAAGTCCGCATCGGTCAGAACACGGAAGTTACCCTGCACTTCGCTTTGCATCTGGAAAACGGCGACACTGTAGACAGCACCTTCGACAAGGCCCCGGCCACGTTCAAGGTGGGTGACGGCAGCCTGTTGCCGGGCTTCGAAGCCCTGCTGTTCGGCTTCAAGGCCGGCGACAAGCGCACCCTGCAGGTCCCGCCAGAGAATGCCTTTGGCCAGCCCAACCCGCAGAACGTGCAGATCATGCCGCGTTCGCAGTTCCAGAACATGGATCTGGCCGAAGGCCTGCTGGTGATCTTCAACGATGCGGCCAATACCGAGCTGCCGGGTGTGGTGAAGGCGTTTGACGACGATCAGGTGACCGTCGACTTCAACCATCCGCTGTCGGGCAAGACGTTGACGTTCGAAGTGGAAATCTTCGAGGTCAAATCGCTGTAACCGACCAGGCAGATGACCTGTAGGAGTGAGCTTGCTCGCGATGACTGAGCATCATTCAACACCTATGTTGAAGGAAAGGTCCTCATCGCGAGCAAGCTCACTCCTACAATCGTTTTTATGTTTCATTGCGCGCAAGACACGAGGCACATCATGCAAATCAAACTCGCCAACCCACGTGGCTTCTGCGCCGGGGTGGACCGTGCGATCGAAATCGTCAATCGCGCGCTGGAAGTGTTTGGCCCGCCGATCTACGTGCGCCATGAAGTGGTTCATAACAAATTCGTCGTCGAAGACCTGCGCAGCCGTGGCGCGATCTTCGTCGAAGAGCTCGACCAGGTGCCGGACGACGTCATCGTCATTTTCAGCGCCCACGGCGTGTCCCAGGCCGTGCGCAGCGAAGCGGCAGGCCGTGGCCTGAAAGTCTTCGACGCCACTTGCCCACTGGTCACCAAGGTTCACATCGAGGTTGCCCGTTACAGCCGCGATGGTCGCGAATGCATCCTGATCGGCCATGAAGGCCACCCGGAAGTCGAAGGCACCATGGGCCAGTACGACGCCAGCAATGGCGGCGCGATCTATCTGGTCGAGGATGAAGAAGACGTCGCCAACCTCAAGGTGCAAAACCCCGAGAAGCTCGCCTTCGTGACCCAGACCACGCTGTCCATGGACGACACCAGCCGCGTGATCGACGCCCTGCGTTCGCGTTTTCCGGCCATCGGCGGTCCGCGCAAGGACGACATCTGCTACGCCACGCAAAACCGTCAGGATGCCGTGAAACAGCTGGCTGACGAGTGCGACGTGGTGCTGGTGGTCGGCAGCCCCAACAGCTCCAACTCCAACCGCCTGCGCGAACTGGCCGAGCGCATGGCAACCCCGGCCTACCTGATCGATGGCGCCGAAGACATGCAGCGCAGCTGGTTCGACGGCGTCGAGCGGATCGGCATCACCGCAGGGGCTTCCGCACCTGAGGTGCTGGTGCGTGGCGTTATCCAGCAACTGCAAGCCTGGGGTGCCACGGGCGCTGACGAGCTGGCAGGGCGCGAAGAGAACATCACCTTCTCGATGCCCAAGGAACTGCGCGTCAAGCAGGTCCAGTAAGCGCAACGCCAGCGGGCTCAGGTGCAGGGCTCGCTGCTGAAGCCCTCGTCGCGCAGGATGATCCGGCCGGTCACGGCGATCACCACCTGATAATGGCTGGCGGGCGAATCATCGCGACACACCGCCAGCGTGCCGTTGGCACTTTCCAGCGGCCTTCCGGCGCGGTCGAACCCGACCCGCTCCGCCACCTTGCTGTTGCCTATCACCTTCACGTTTCGGTGGCCGCTGAACTCGGCCAGCAGGTATTCGGCATCGCCCGGCAGTTGCTGGCGTCGGCTATCTACAAACACGCTCCAGCCCTTGCTCCAGTTGCCGTCGTTTGCCTGCACCACCACTGGCTGATTGCGCAGGATGGCCTCGGCGCGGGCCATCCGCAGGCTGCTGGTGAGCTGCTGCGCGGTGTCCTGGCGTCGCTGTGAATCGATGAACGCCCCAAGGCTCGGGGCGGCCAGGGCGGCCACGATGCCGAGCAGCGCAAGCCCGGCCAGCAACTCCAGCAGCGTCAGTCCGTCTTGCCTCATGTTTCAGCCCTCCCTTGCCTCAGCGCGCCCTAGAAGACTCCTGTTGCGAGGGATAGACAATCTCCGGATTGTCAGCCGGTGTGTCCGCAAGCTGCGGTTACACACCTGTCGGGCAGGACGTCGCGGATCGGCTTCAATGGTCACTGCACAGGGACTTGCGGAGGTGAGCGATGGGGGCAGGAGCAGGGCAGGCGGGGGCAACTCTGATCGAAGTGATGGTCGCATTGCTGGTGCTCGGTGTCGGCATTCTGGGGGTGGCGTTGTTGCAGCTCAATGCGCTGAAACACTCCGACAGCGCGATGCGCAGCAGCCAGGTGAGCTTCGTTGCCCAGGACTTGCTGGAGCGGGTTCGCGCCAACCCCGACGGCCATTATGCGCTGGCATCCCTCAGCCAGGCGCCGTCTGCCGCCAGCCTTGAAAGTCCACGAGACCAGGACCTGTTCGACTTCGCCGATCAGTTGCGGCGCATGGCCGGCAGTGACGTTCAGGCATCCATCGCCGTGGCCGGCAGCGAGGTTACGGTCACCGTGGACTGGAACGACTCAAGGGCCCAGGGCTCCGAGGGTTATACCCGCACATTGTCCCTGAGCAGCCTGATCAAACCGCTGTGGGGTGCCCAGCCTTGAAGCGCGCAACCCGCGGCTTCGGCTTGGTCGAAATCATGCTGGCGCTGTTGCTGGGGCTGGTGGTTTCGCTGGCCCTGGCGCAGATCTTCATCACCTCCCGCAGTACCTTCCTGAGCCAGGCGGCGTCGGCCAGCCTGCAGGAGGACGCCCGGTTCGTGCTGGCCAAGATGATTCAGGAGGTGCGTCTGGCCGGTGCGTTCGGCTGCCTGGCCAGTGTGCGGGACGAGAGCTCTGGCGCAGCGTTCTCGGCGGCCTTTCGCTCACCGGTTCAGTGGGATGCACCCCAGGGCGCGTTGACGCTCAACACCACTGCACCCGCCGACAGCGGTTCGTGGCACAACTGGGAAATCCACACCGATTGCACGTCCACGGCCACTGCCTGGACCCGAGGGCGAGCGCCGAAACCTGCCGAAGGCGAGCACGTGCTGGCGATTCATCAACAGGTCTATAGATTCAATCAAGGCGCCGGCGAGCTGACCCTCAACGGCCAGCCGCTGATCAGCAACGTGGGTGCGTTCGAGGTGCTGTTCGGTGTCGCCAGCGCCGCCGACGCACCGGGCATTGCCCGCTACACCGCGCAACCCGCCCCCGCGTTGATTCGCAGCGTGCGCCTGGCATTGACGCTGTTCGACCCCGCTGACCGCACCCGGGAGCAGACCTTCAGCGTCGTCGCCGCCATTCGTAACCGTACCGGTTGAGGAGAGCGCAGATGAATGCTGAACGAGGCGCGGTGCTGATCGCCGCGCTGGCATTTCTGGTGCTGGTGACTTTGCTTGCCACCTCATCGATGCAAAACGCCACCCTGCAGGAGAAGGTGGCGGGCAGCCTGCAACGACGCAACCTGGCGTTGCAGGCGGCCGAGACGGTTTTGAGAACCGGTGAAGCGCAGGTGGTCGCCCCCGGCTTTCTCCTGCCCGAGTGCTCCGGCCCGGCCACCTGCATGCCGCCACCGGAGGCCTTGACGCTGTCAGGCGCTGGCAGCGGTGGAGGTTCAGGTGTGAACTGGCTGGCGGGCGCGGGTGGGGTCTACGGCATCCAGCACCTCGGGCAAACCGAAGATCCGGCCCATGGCAACGGAACTGCTTCGCTCTATCGGATCACGGCGGTGGTGATACAGGGCAGCTCGCGGACGGTGCTTGAGAGCATCCACACCGCCGAGCGGCGGATCATGTGGCGACAACGGCAATGAGGAGGCAGGGAGATGGCAGCCAGCAACAGGGGATTTTCGATGATCGAACTGCTGATCGCCGTGGCGATCGTCGCGATTCTCGCAGGCGTCGCCTACCCGGCATATACCGAGTATTCGAAGAAAGCCCGCCGCTCGGAAATCGCGGCGCTTCTGGTTGAAGAGGCACAAAGGCTGGAGCGTTTCCATTCACGCGCAGCCCAGTACGCAGATGTCATCGGGCCGCCCGCGCACAGGCATGAGGTCACGGCTGGCAACGGCTTCTACGCCATCGAGGCCGAGCGCTCCGAAGACAGATTCGTGCTGGTGGCGACGCCGTCAGCCAGCGCGCTCATGGCAGGGGACCGCTGCGGCGCGTTCGTGCTGGAGAACACTGGCAAGCGCGACAACCTTGGGATGTCGGGTGATGCCAGTGTCCAGCAGTGTTGGGGGCGGTGAGGGGATTATTTGAAGCAGTCGGTGCCTGCGGTCGAGGTTTTGTTGCCCGCCTGATCGATTGTCAGGGTTCCACATGAATCATTAGCTTGAGAGCCCTGGGGGACGACCTTAAAGCTGTAGGTGGTGGCCGTGGTGCTCACAACCGACAGTTTGTATTTGCCAGTGGTCGAGCTTGTGTCTGTAACGTCGCTCGCCTTGATGTCGGCTTTACCGGTCGCGAGTTTCGTCGCGTTGATATCAGCATCAGTGACTAACCCCATTGACGCAGGGGTTGCCCCAACATAGGTGTTGTTCTGGGCGTAAAAACGCTCAGCCCGCGCCGCGGCATCGCTCAACTGAGCAAGACCTTCAGACCGATAGCCCCGCTGTACGTATTTGGTGTAGGACGGATAAGCCACGGCCGCAAGAATCGCGACAATCGCGACGGTGATCATCAGCTCGATGAGGGTGAAGCCGCGCTGTGGGTTAGGTCGGAAGATCATAGCTGTCGTTCTCAAGGTGATGGAATCACGCGCCAGGTCTGGCGGCCGTTATATTTGAGCCCTGTGTACACGCCCGTGCCGCTGCCGGGAAGCCCCGCCCCGTCACTGTTGTACATCGTAAGCAGCCCGTTGGGGTTGTTAGTCCCTCCAAGCGTGAAGCCACCGGCTGTGGAGTCGAACCCGCTGATCACGGCGCCACCGATGGTGTCGTCTCTGGTGATCAGACCGTCGCGTGTGAAATCGAAAATCGAAAAGGTGGTGGCTCCCCCTGTATTCGGGTCCAGCCCCAGTCGTTTGCCCTGGATTCCCGCCTCGCAGACATCGGCGATTGGCGTTCGTGTAGCCACCACCAGAACACCGCCGGAGATGGTCAGCAGGTCAACCATCCGCTCGCCTACTGCAGATACAGTCGTGATGTTGTTTACCGTGGTACTGGTTTGCAAGTCCAGGTACCAGCCGTACTTCGTCGTCCAGTCAACACCGTTCTGGGTGACTGTCCTCAAGCCTGTGTAGCCCCCGATGCTTCCCGCTGCCGAGGACACTGTCTGGCTTTGCAGGTTGCTACGCGCGATCGATGCCAGCGTGTTCGAAGCAGCAGGGTTGGTGGTCGATTCGGCGTTGGTCTGTTTGTCCCAGATGCCGTAGAGGCTTTGAACATCCTTTGAGGTCTTGTCAGCCGAGGTGAAATAGCGGCCTGTCCCGAAGATCACCAGAGCGCCTGTGCCGCTAGGATGTGGATAGATCGCCGGTGGGGTGGTAATCGACTGCGGGGCGGCGCCTGTTATCGGCGAGGAGGCGGTGAACAGCGGCTTGTTGCCGAACGACACCTTGTAGTTGGCGGCGGTTGCTGTGTCCGTCAGCGTGGAGCCGACCAGATCGAAACGCCACAGGTTGCCCAATAGGTCACCCGCGTAAACGTAGTCGGCGATACCGTCTGAGTTGACGTCGAGGATAACTGGCGTTGAAAGGCCATTCTCCACTTTGGGGTTGCTGTCCGGCACGGCCATCTTCTTGATCACTGCACCGTTGGCGACATTGAGCACGAACAGGCTGGCATTACCGCTGTTGCCGTTGTAACCGCTGCCAAAGATCACGCCCCACTCGCCCGAATGCAGCTTGGAGATATAGGGGGTGGAGAAGGTCGAGCCTAGGTCGACGTCGTTCTGAGAGGTGAATTCCCAGAGCAGTTTGATGTTGCCGGGGTCGGTGATATCGAGAGCGAAGATTTCTCGCCCACCTGCGCCCAGGCTTCCCACCAGCACGGTGTGCCATGCCCCGCCGAAATACGCATCTTTGACCACCGACGAACCATCGACAAAGAAGCGATGCAGCGAGGAGTCGCTGTTGTAGTTCTGGTTGCTCAGCGCCCCCAGGTTGGCGACAACGGCAGAAGGAATGAAGGCGAACGTCTCGACCCCGGTATTGGCATTGAACGCGTGGAACATGCCGTCGTTGGCACCGACGTAGACCTGAGGCGTTCGCGCGCTGATGGAGGCCTGGAACTTGGCGTAATCCCCAGGCGAGCCGTCCAGCGAGTCGGCCACAGAGGCGATATAGGTGGCTTTTTGCACCACTACGGGTTGTGAGTCGACGATATCGCCCAGTATTGATGTCGGCGAACGTCTGCGGAACGTGGTCCCTTCCAGCGTACGTACGCCCCTGATGAACGAAACCTGATCGGAGGTCAGCACACCGTTGGGGAAGGCCGAGGAGTATTGCCAGCGTACGCCTGCGAAGATACGCCCCGCCAGATTGGTGTAGGTGAAATCCTGCAGGCCGTTACCTGCCGAGTTGGCGATTTGTATGTTGCGATTGGCAGGTGCAGGGACTTGGGACCCTGCAGTCCAGTTCACAGCCGAGGTGCTTGTGCCCCCCGTGTAGTCATAGGTGGCGGTAGTCTTTGTCAGATCGCCGCTCCAGAGAGTGACGCTGAAACTGTTGGTGTAGGTGGATGTCGAGGTCGAAGACGACTGCGGCGGCGGTGAAACAGCGGGCGGCGAAACCGACGTGTTCTTCTGCACGATCTGGCTGAAGGCCTCCTGAAGCTGTTGTTTGAGTGTCGAGGCGCTGCTCACCAGAAAGTAGTTGTCGGGCGTGCCGGAAACGTTCGAATCCCACTGCCCTGCCACCGGCACGCTGCTCGTGGTGTTGTCCTTGGTGCCGAAGCCGCCCCACTTGGCCGCATACCACAAGGGGTCTTGCAGGTTGGTGACCGAGCGGGCAGACGAAGGGGTGAACACCCGCGAGTGGCTGTCACTGCCGTTAACCACCGCACTGCCGGAGCGGCGGCCGGGCAGAAGATCTGCTGTGCCCGTGCATTGGTTGGATGGCACGCACGCACCGGGCAGTTTGGTGCCGGGGGTGTCGAGTTCGTAGTGGCTGTTGCCATTGCCGCCGCCGGTCACTTCCAGATAGATACCGTCGTTGGTGGTGCCCGAAATCGTATAGCCCATGTGGGATTCGGCGCCGGACACCGAGTACACGGTCTGCGTAGTAACGTTCAGGGTGCTGGCGGCAGTGACCGACACGGTGTAGAGAACAATGGCGTCCATGTCGTAGTCGCAGCCTTGGCCGCAGTCATCGAATACAACCCGGAAAATCGCTTGGGGTCGTCCACCATTGACCGTCGTGTCGGCTGGCTGGCCGGGCATGTTGTATAGCGAATCAATGTAGAAGCCTGTGATCTGCTCGGTGACGCCACTGGTGACCTTGCCGAATGGCAGCAGCGTGATTGTGCCTCCGCCGACGGGCATCTGGATGCGAGGCAAGGTAGAGGACAAGGCAATGGAGAACGTCTGGACTTTCTGGCCGCCCAACGTGGTGATCGGGTTGGTGTTGGCGTAATAGGCGACTGCCCCGGCGTTAAAGGTTCCTTGCTTGGTAGGCTCCTCCGGCAGGCCGCGGATGTTGCCAAGGCTTGAGGCAGCTTTGGCAGTCGGCGCGGTGTCGCTCAGGCTTGTGGTCTGACCGATGTTGATGTTCCTGCTGCCTGAGCCTACGTCAGCGTTCCAGATCGCCTGCCCCTGGGTTTGGGCGTTGAAACCGGTCAAAGCCGTGGTGGCGCTTGGTGCGTTGCTGGTTGTGAACGCACTGCCTGGCAGGTCCGAGTCGTAGGTCGGGTTGACATCACTGAACAGCGTCTCGAAGGGCTTGGAGCAGCTCGGAAACGTCGGCGGGTTGGCATCCGGGTTGGGGGTGCTCGAATAGGGGTTGGTCCAAGTTGTCAGGCCGCTCAGGCCCAACGCGGTGTCTCCCGCGCCCGACAGAAAGCCGCTGGTCGGGGTAGTGGCGCCGCTGAAGTAGCGCATGGTTTCGAACATCATCTCTGCGAGGGGGTTACCCCAGTCCTGGCAGGTGCCGTTGGTAGTCGTGTTGCCGGTGCTGCTGCACCCGCTGGACCTGATTCGCAGGCCGTCCAGGGTGCCGATGATGCCGCTTTTGACGTAAACGCCCAGCGTGTTCTTGGTCCCGAAAATCCCCGTCGAGGTCTCGATTTCATTGGCAAAACTGCTGATCGCCTTGCGGATTGCACCGCCCTGAATGTTGTTCTGATAGGTGCCGGTCATCAGGCCGAAGTACATCTGATTGCCTTCGCCATAATCGTGAAGGATGCCGGTAGGTTTGTATTTTCCGTTGGGGTAAAGGCGGCAGTTGCTCTCCAGAAAGCCAGTTTTGCAGACCTCCACCCGGACTTGATAGTCGTTCGGGACTACGACGACGTCCTGGAAGCTGGTGTTGGTGGCCACCGATCCACCTTGCGTCACTTCGCGAGACACCCAGCCGAATATGCGGATGTTGGAGACATTGGGCAGCACCCGCAGCAGCGGAGCAGACGACTGTGTATTGTTCGCAAATAATGCGTAGTTACTGCCCGTAGGGTTGGCGAACGGGGTGTAGTCGGACAAGTTGTAGCCATCGACTGTCGGGCTGCGGTACTCCTTGCCCCAAGTGTGAGCGTCGGTCGGAATGTACGCGCGCTCCAGGATGGTCTGGGTGGTGGTGTCGGTGCTGCGATATCCACCGTACAGCACCTTGCGTAGAGCGTCGGCGCGAGAGGTCGTCAGGTAGTTGAGGTAATCACCGCTCCAACTGCCCGGGCATTTCTTCAGGTTGGCGGCCGTGGTCGTCGAGGAGGGCGTGAAGTAGCCACTGCTGTAGCTGTAGCACGTCAACGAATCGAAATAGCCCAGATAGTCGATCGAGGGCTTGTAGCGAATGTCGATCGAGCCATCACCGTCCAGATCAGACGCGTCGTTGTAAGCAGGGAAAAACAGCTTGTGGTCACGGCCCACCACCAACATGTTCAGCGGAGGAACCGAGTCGTTGACGAACAGCGGTGCCTGCGCCGGCACCTGACTCACCGCACCGTGCGCCGACGATATCGACAGAGCCAGAGCGGCACCGACCGCACTCAGCAAGCGAAGGGGGCTGATGGTTGGAAGGGCACTCAGGTAACGGCTGATTTTCATGGGTTGTAGTACCGGGCAATGACGGTTCGCAATGTCACGCGAGGGGTCGTGGTGTCGCTGGTGCATAGCACCGTTGATGCACAGGCGTTGACTTCGTAATAGTGGAACCCGCATCCCCTGGCGCCGCAGTCGCCTTGGCTGTAACCCACGAGATTGCCCAGGTCCACGACATACCACTGCACTTTCACGTCGTAGTTATTCGCCACGGTGGTGACATTGTTTCCGTCGGCGGTCGTGAAGCGAGTTGGTGTGTCCTTCGAGGCCGGTACGGCCAGATCCGCGAGGCTCCAGCGCAGACAAAACGTGCTGTTGCAGACACTGCTTGCCGAGGGAGGTGCGACCGAGCTGATGCTGCTCTCACCGATGCGTAGCGCACCCTCGGCAGCATTGAACAATGTCTTCTGCATTTTCAGGTTGCCAGTGATGCGCGATTCGAGCGAGACGCCGCGCATGCTGGACAATGCCAGAAGCGTGATGACCAGCAGCATCATGATCGCTACCAGTAGTGTCGCCCCGGTCTGGTGGCGCCCTGAAACGCCGATACGGCCCGATGTCATCGACCTCATTGCATCTGGTTCCTGATCATCGTGGTGCCCTGGACCAATTGATAGATCTGGTTGCTGTCCACCAGACTGTCGCCGAATCGCGTGTTCCACTCATTCAACGCGGCCGATGTCGTGGCATCGTCGCGAACGGAGGCAGTGCCCTGGCTCTGCATGAGCACGGTATATCGCACCGCCC
>Ga0207655_1001949_pt1 | contig 17625 bp, 13 predicted proteins | sample KBSM44metaG_FD_184398 | JGI IMG/M metagenome (GOLD analysis project Ga0207655, IMG submission 184398) | Miscanthus rhizosphere microbial communities from Kellogg Biological Station, Michigan, USA - KBS M4-4 metaG (SPAdes) (version 2) | ecosystem: Host-associated > Plants > Roots > Rhizosphere >...
TCGGGCCTGGCCGGAACTCCTGGATCAACCGGCAAATCCTGTCGAACAGGCTGGCGGTTTGGGTCGGTTTGATCAGCTTTCCGCTGTACCTGTGGCATTGGCCGATCATGTCGTTCTCGACCATCGTCTCCAGCCAGTTCGCCGAGCCCTGGTATCGCGCAGGCGCGGTGGCGCTGTCGGTGTTGCTGGCGTGGATCACCTACAAGGTCGTGGAAACCCCGGTGCGCAAGTCCCGGACCAACACCAACGCTGCGGTGCTGGCGGTCATGATGGTGATGGTGGCGGCGCTGGGGATTTCGGTCTTCAGGGGTACGCTGTTCGATCTGCGGCAAGTGAGCCCGATGGCCCAGGACATGGGGCATACCAGGTTTTTCGATTACATGAAGGCCAACTTCTACCCCTGTGCGGATGAAGGCGTGCGGGCGCAATCTGAGACTTATGAAATCTACACCCGATGCATGCAGTCCAGGGCAGACAAGGACGTTGATGTCGCGATCATTGGCGACAGTCATGGGGAACACCTGTTTGTCGGTCTGGCAAAAGCCATGGACCAGCACACGGTCGCTTACTACATCCAGTCGAGTCCGCCTTATCTGAGCAATCCGCGATTCAAATACATCTTTGATTTCGTGAAAGATCACCCCTCGATCAAGAAAGTCCTGATCACCATGCACTGGATTCAGCGGATCGATGAGATACCCGCAGGATCGACTCTCGAAGCCGAAGTGTATTCAACAGTGGAATATCTGGAGTCGTTGGGCAAAGAGGTTTACCTGCTCGATGACGTCCCGAGGTTCCCTTTCGGCCCTCAAGACTGTGTGAGCCGGGTGGGTACCACTACCCGTCATTGCTCGATTCCGTTCGCGCAGGCCAGCAAGGAACTCGATGCCTACAAAGCCCAACTGGTCGATGTGGCCAAGCGGGATGTGCGCGTGAAATATATTCCGGTGAGCCAGTACCTGTGCAATGCCGATGACTGCACGATGGTCAAGGATGCGCAGTTGCTCTACCGGGATAATAACCATCTGAACGTGCACGGCTCGTCCATGGTCGGCAAGTTGATCGTGCGCGACAACCCGGAGTTGTTGTCCGGGTTTGACGGAAGTTGATCGCGCATTCCCATTGAAGAAAACCCGCTACGGCGGGTTTTTCGTTTTCAGGCTCAACCCGTTCCGGTCAGATGCTCAACCGCATCGACAGGTCCACCGCCTTCACATCCTTGGTCAGCGTTCCGATCGAGATGTAGTCCACGCCCGTTTCGGCAATGGTGCGCAATGTCGCATCGGTGACGCCGCCGCTGGCTTCGAGTTTGGCGCGGCCAGCGGTGAGGCGCACAGCTTTGCGCATGTCGTCCAGGGACAGCTCGTCGAGCATGATGATGTCGGCGCCGCCGTCCAGGGCCTGTTTCAGTTCATCCAGGCTTTCGACTTCCACTTCCACCGGTTTGCCGGGGGCGATCTTGTGGGCTGCGGTGATGGCCTGGGCGATGCCGCCGCAGGCTGCGATGTGGTTTTCCTTGATCAGGAAGGCGTCGAACAGGCCGATGCGGTGGTTATGGCAGCCGCCGCAGGTGACGGCATATTTCTGCGCCAGGCGCAGGCCAGGGAGGGTCTTGCGGGTGTCCAGGAGCTTGACCTGGGTGTCGGCGACCATGTCAGCGTAATGCTGCGAGCGAGTGGCGACGCCCGAAAGCAACTGCAGGAAGTTCAGCGCGCTGCGCTCGCCGGTGAGCAGGGAGCGTGCAGGGCCTTCAAGATGGAACAGAGGCTGGTTGGGCTGGACACGGTCACCGTCCGCGACTTGCCAATGCACGGCCACGCGCTGATCGAGCTGGCGGAACACACTGTCGACCCAGGCGGTGCCGGCGATCACGGCGGCGTCGCGGGAGATCACGGTGGCCTTGGCCAGGCGCTCGGCGGGGATCAGTTGCGCGGTGATGTCACCACTGCCGATGTCTTCGAGCAACGCACGGCGTACGTTGGCTTCGATTTCTGCGGTCAGTGCGGCAAGACGAAGATTCGGCATATCGGACTCCACTTACTAAGTCGCCGGAGTATAAGGCAGTCGTCTGTACCAACCCACCCACGCTGGAATATCCATTTGAGGGGATGTGCTGCATTTTGTCGGTTTTTTCCCGTTTCATGCGACAGAACGCGATTTTCGCGGTCTATCCCTGCACGTGCCGCTCCGTCTGGGCCTACGCTTGTAGCAGCGATGCATTTTTGGGACCCGGACCACGAGACCGCTGGCGAGCGGAAGGCATTTCAAAGATAATTCGCCCCGCAGTTGATGTCATAGCCTTGACGTCATAGTTTTGACGTATGCCGTAATACCCCAGGGACTACACACTCGCGATCCGTCCAGATGGAGCCTGCCTCCAACTGGTCTCAGGTTGTGGCGCAAGCAGTGGCTGTTGTAAGTGATGGTTGATGAATGGAGTCCTTGATGCAGAACGACAGTAAAGTGGTGCCGTTGAGCAAGACGAGCTCCGATCATTCGGGTGCCTCGCCTGTCGCTCGGCTGCCCGTCGTTTTGCTGCAGGTGCGCGACAAGGCCGCCCAGCAGCTCAAGGAAAGCCTACAGACCCTCTTCGACAACGCCGATGACACCCTCTTCGAGATGGCGGACCGGGCGCGCAACAATGCCGAGCAGAGCATCTTCTTCGAAGCCATGCGCGACTTGCGCCTGAAGCGAAAGAGTATCGAGCGCAATTTCCTCGACAAATTCTTTGAATCCTTCCTGCGCCTCGGCCAGTACGAAATCGCCGAGCCGATCCTCAGCGACCCCGTTTCCTTCGACAAGCTGGCGCTGGTCCACAACGATGACCTGGAACGCACGGTTGCCGTGGACAGCATGGTCACCAAGGTCATGAACCGTGACGGTGTCGCGCTGGGCCAGTTGACCACGCGCCTGAACGAGTTGATTCCCCAGAGCCTGACCGACGAAACCAACCCCCTGGGGCCGACCCTGCTGTGTGATTTCTTCTTGCAGGCCGGGCGCAATCTGGGCGTCGAGATCAAGGTCAAGCTGATCATTCTCAAGCTCTTCGAAAAGTACGCGCTGAGCAATGCCGATCAGCTTTACGAAGAAGCCAATTACCTTTTGATTTCCGCCGGTGTGTTGCCGGATCTGAAAGTGTTGCCGTCGCGCCGCTCTACCGATCGTTCGGCAGACGCAGCGCCCGCAACCGAAGCCCAGCGCGCCGACAGCGCTGCGCTGGTGCAGGCCGCCGAGAAGCTCGACAAGAGCGTCCAGGAAGTCTTCGGCGCCTTGCAGGAGCTGCTGGTGCATGTGCGCGGCAACCTCACGCCGCGCCCGGACAGCGTCACTGAAGCACGGCCGATTTCCAGTCAGGACCTGCTGCGCCTGCTGTCCCATCTGCAGCAATACGTGCCTCGCGCCGAAACCCCGGATGACTTCGACCTGCGCGCGCAGCTCGAGCAGCTCATCGGTCGCGTGAGCGCGCGCAGTGGCAAGTTCCGCACCGTCGGTGCAACGGATGAGGATGTCATCAACCTCATCTCGATGCTGTTCGAGTTCATCCTCGACGACCGTAACCTGCCATCTTCCCTGCGCGCGCTGATTGGCCGGTTGCAGATTCCGATGCTCAAGGTCGCGGTGATCGACAAGAGTTTCTTCAGCCGTGGCAGCCACCCTGCGCGGCGCTTGCTCAACGAGATCGCTTCGGCAGCGCTCGGTTGGGGAGGGCGCGACGACAGCCAGCGCGATTCGCTGTACTCGCGCATCGATCAGATCGTGCAGCGGTTGCTGCATGACTTCGTCGACGATCCGGCGATCTTCACCGAATTGCTGGTGGATTTCCTGGCGTTCACCAGCGATGAGCGTCGTCGCAGTGAGCTGCTGGAGCAACGCACCCGCGATGCCGAAGAGGGCCGTGCCCTGGCCGAGCTTGCGCGTCAGCAGGTGCAACAGGCGCTCAATGATCGCCTGTTGGGCCGCACGCTCCCTGAAGTGGTGGTGCGTCTGTTGCAGGAGGCCTGGAGCAAGGTGCTGCTGCTGACCTGCCTCAAGCATGGCGAGCAGTCGGCCGAGTGGAAGTCGGGGCTGCAGGCCATGGATGATCTGATCTGGAGCGTCGAGCCCCACGAGGAGCCCGAGGCCCGTCAGCGCTTGCTGGAACTGGTGCCGGGCCTGCTCAAGTCGCTGCGCGATGGTCTGAGCAGCGCGGCGTTCGATCCGTTTGCCACCAGCGAGTTTTTCAGCCAGCTCGAAGCGCTGCATGTGCAGGCGTTCAACAACGTTGCGCGAGCGCCACAGGCCGAGACGGCGCAGGAGCCCGCTGACGGCCCGTCGATGATGGCGGTGGTGGAAGAAATCGTGCTGGTTGCGCCAGGTGAGCAGGTGATGCGCGAGCCTTCGCTGAACTTGCCCGACGACGATGCCGGGCTGCAACAGGTCGATACCCTGCGCCTGGGCAGTTGGGTCGAGATCCAGGAAGACGAAGACCACAAGCTGCGCTGCAAGCTGGCGGCGATTGTCGAGCCGAGCGGGCGTTATGTGTTCGTCAACCGCACGGGCATGAAAGTGCTGGAAAAAACCCGCATGGGCCTGGCCGTCGAATTCCGTCGCGGCACTATCCGCGTGCTGGACGATTCGCTGCTGTTCGACCGCGCCCTTGAATCGGTGCTGGGCAATCTGCGCAAGCTCAAAGGCTAAAACCCCTGTAGCAGCAGGGCTTGCCCGCGGGGCGATCTCAAGTACGCCCCCGCCGGCAAGCCGTGCTGCTACGGGTTGTTTACTTGTTCTTGGATCGCATGAACACCTCAATCCCCTGTAGGAGCGCGCTTGCCCGCGACGGCGGTCTTACCGGCGCCCCCGCCGGCAAGCCGGACTGCTACGTGTGGATCGTGTTTGCAACATCGGATCACCATTGCCCGCCACATCTCGTTCCATCGCGGGCATACTGGTCGCTGTCGATTCACGCTTTAAGGACCCTCCATGCGATTGGACCCTGCCACGGGCTGGTGTCACGGCGCCCATCCGTGCCCTTCGCCCAATTTCAATGACCGCCCCGAGGCGGAAATCTCGCTGCTGGTGATCCACAACATCAGCCTGCCGCCCGCGCAGTTCAAGACCGGCAAGGTGCAGGAGTTTTTCCGGAATCGCCTGGACGTCACCGAACACCCCTACTTTGAAGGCATCGCCGAGCTACGGGTTTCCGCACATTTCCTGATCGAACGTGATGGCGAGCTGACCCAGTTCGTCTCCTGTCTGGACCGTGCCTGGCATGCCGGGATCTCGATGTTCGAGGGGCGCGAGACGTGCAACGATTTCTCCATCGGCATCGAGCTGGAAGGCACCGATGACCAGCCGTTCACCGACGCGCAATACGATGCGCTGATCGCCCTGACCCGGCAGTTGCAGGCCGCCTGGCCCGCGATCACCACCCAGCGCATCTGCGGGCACAGCGACATCGCCCCGGGACGCAAGACCGATCCGGGTCCATGCTTTGACTGGGCACGGTTTCGTTCGGCTTTACAGGATTGAATCAAGGAGCAGGTGATGAGTTTTCTGGTGTTGCTGTTGGCAGTGTGGATCGAGAAGTTTTCCGCCCTGCGCCAGCGTGTTCAGCGTGACGCTCCGTGGCTGTACCAACTGAGCCGGCTGGAGTCGAACCCAGGTACGGCAAAGCGGCCGTGGTGGATACTGTCCCTGATCGTGCTGCTGCCGTTGCTGGTGCTGGCCCTGGTGCTGTGGATCGTCGGCTCCGTGGCCTATGGCTGGCTGGCGCTGCCGATTCACCTGCTGGTGCTTATCTACAGCCTGGGACGCGGGGACATCAAGGCCAATCTGGGATCATTCCGCGATGCCTGCCGGCGTGGTGATCAGGAAGCGGCCGTGCTGGTCGCCGAGCGCGACCTGGGCGTGCAGGCCGAGAACGAAGAGCAACTGCTCGGCGGTGCGCAAACCTACCTGCTGTGGCAGGTGTATCAGGGCTTCTTTGCCGTGATTTTCTGGTATTTCCTCCTGGGCCCGGTCGCGGCCTTGGCCTATCGCCTGCTGGCACTGGCCGCTGAGCATGGCAGGACTGCGCCGCTGGTGGAGCGCGCCATGCAACTGCGCCATGCATTCGATTGGGTGCCGGTGCGCCTGCTCGCCGCAAGCTTTGCCCTGGTGGGCAATTTCGTCGCGGTCAGCCGGGTGATGCTCGGTGAGTTGCTCAACTGGAACATCAGCGCCTCGCAGCTGATTACCAAGGTGGGCTGCGTGGCCGGCGAGGTTCCGGCGCCGGTTGTCGGCGTCGAAGGTGTGAACAGTCTGGATGTCTTGTGGGAATTGCTGATTCGCGCGGCCATCGTCTGGTACGCCGGTTTTGCGTTGTGTACCTTGTTTGTCTGATTGCCAGCCGAGGAGATGTGCATGCCCCCGAAGATCGAGCGAATCCTGATCACCAACGACGACGGCATCGACGCCCCGGGCCTTGAGGTACTGGAAGCCGTGGCCCGTGAGCTGGCCGATGAAGTGTGGGTAGTGGCGCCGGATCAGGATCAGAGCGGCATTTCCCACGCCCTGAGCCTGCACCATCCGCTACGGGTGAAGGCCCGTGGCGAGCGGCGCTTTTCGGTGTCCGGCACGCCAGCCGACTGCGTGGCCATCGGTGTGCGCGAGCTGATGAAGCAGCCGCCGCAACTGCTGCTGTCGGGCATCAACAAGGGGGCGAACCTGGGCGTCGAAACCATGTTTTCCGGCACCGTCGGTGCGGCCATGGCCGGCTTGCTGATGGGCATTCCCTCGATTGCCCTCAGCCAGTTCTTCAGCCGCCGCGATGCGGTGAAGTGGGGCACGGCCCGTGCGCTGGCGCCCGATGTGATTCGCAAGGTCCTTGGGATGCAGTGGGCAGGGGACGTGTGCCTGAACATCAACTTTCCGGATGTCGAACCCGAGCAGGCCGGACCGCTGCAGATCACCCGGCAGGGCATCGGCCGCATGGACGGCCTGAATATCACCCAGCGCACCGACATGCGCGAGCAGGGTTATTACTGGCTGAATATCGACCGCCACGACCGCCCGGATTTCGATGACAGCGAAACCTGGGTCGTGACCCATGGCGGGGTCTCTGTGACGCCATTGCGCTTCGAGCGCACCGATATGAGTGTATTCGAACGGATGAAAAACAATCTGACCGAATGACCCGTTAATATCCGGCTAGTGTCTCTGCAAGTTGATTAAGTGGCGCTTTGACAGTATTCAGCGCGCCACTCATTCCTTGATTAGTGAGAAACATTTGCTATAGCTAAAAGCCTCTCACTTCATCCAGCAGAGGCAACGGAATGTCAGTCGCAAAGAAAATGAGCGTGGGACAACTGACGATGTTGACGGCCGTCAACATGTTGGGTTCCGGCATTGTGTTGTTGCCAACCAAACTCGCCGAAGTCGGCGGTATCTCGATCCTCTCCTGGCTGATAACGGCCACCGGCTCGCTGGCGCTGGCCTACGCCTTTGCCCGCTGCGGCATGCTCAGCCGCAAGACAGGCGGCATGGGCGGCTATGCCGAATACACCTTTGGCAAGTCCGGGAACTACATCACCAACTACACCTATGGCCTGTCGTTATTGATTGCCAACGTGGCGATCAGTATTACGGCGGTGGGTTATATCCAGACGCTATTTGGCCTCAAGCTTGATTCGTTGCAAGTAGGCCTGGCCACTATCGCCCTGTTGTGGATTACCACATTCGCCAACTTCGGCGGTGCCAGTATTACCGGCCGGATCGGCTCAGTCACCGTATGGGGCGTCATTGCACCGGTGGTTCTGGTGTCCACCATCGGCTGGTTCTGGTTCGACAGCAGCGTGTACGCCGCTGGCTGGAACCCCCACGACAAGAGCTGGTTCGAAGCGGCCGGGGCGTCGGTGGCGATCACCCTGTGGGCATTTCTGGGGCTGGAGTCGGCGTGCGCCAACGGCGATGCGGTGGAAAATCCCGAGAAGAACGTGCCCATCGCAGTACTGGGCGGCACCCTGGGCGCGGCGGTGATCTACATCGTGTCCACCAACGTGATCGCCGGCATCGTCGACAACGCGGAACTGGTGTCCTCCACCGCACCCTTCGGCCTGGTGTTCGCCAAGATGTTCACGCCCATGGTCGGCAACATCGTCATGGGGCTGATGGTGCTGGCGTGCATCGGTTCGCTGCTTGGCTGGCAATTCACCGTGGCGCAGGTGTTCAAGAGTTCGGCGGACACCGGCTACTTCCTGCCGATCTTCGCCAAGGCCAACAAGCATGGCGTGCCGATCATCAGCATGCTGATCCTGCTGGCGATGCAGACGGCCATGGCGCTGCTGACCATCAGCCCCGACCTTGCCAAACAGTTCGACACCCTGGTCAACCTCGCGGTGGTGACCAACCTGGTGCCGTACATCCTGTCCATGGCGACCCTGATGACCCTGCAGAAGGTGTCCAACGTTCCGCCTGACAAGGCACTCATCACCAACATCGTGGCCTACATCGCGGCGGCTTACAGCTATCTGGCGCTCTACAGTTCGGGCGAGCAGGCGCTGATGCTCGGCGGCGTGGCGACCATCGTCGGCTACACGCTGTTCGGCTTCGTCAACACTCGCCTGATCAAACTGGAGGCACTCAACAACAGCGTTCCGACCCAGACCGTCGCGGCGCAGCACCTCACTGCGGACCCCATCCCCGTGAATAACCTGCCTCTCAACAGCGTGAATCAGGCCACCTTGGAGACCCACCCATGACGGAATACAGACACCTGCTCGGCATGCTGGCGCTGCTGGTCTGCAACCAGCCGGACAAACGCAGCGTCTTTGGCCGGGCGCTGATCCAGCTCATCAGTGACGTCGAAGAACGCTCCATCAGCGTGTTGACCTCGGAAAGCCTGAGCGACGCCAAGTCGATCCTGAGCACTGACCCGGCCGTCCAGTGCGTGCTGCTGAGCTGGGAGATGGACACCAGCGAAGATCATCAGGAATGCATCGACCTGCTCACCGCGCTGCGCGAACGCAACACCCGCGTCCCGGTGTTCCTCATCAGCGACCGCAGCACCGCCTCCAGCGTGCCGCTGATCGTCATGCAGCACGCCGATGACTTCATCTGGCTGCCCGAAGACACCAGCCGCTTCCTGAGCGGGCGGATCATGGCCGCCATCGAGCGTTATCGTCAGGCGGTGTTGCCGCCGATGTTCGGCGCGCTGCTCAAGTTTGCCCGCAGTTACGAATATTCCTGGCACACGCCGGGGCACGCCGGTGGTACGGCGTTTCTGAAGAGCACGGCGGGGCGCGCCTTCTACGAATTCTTCGGGGAAAACCTGCTGCGCTCGGACCTGTCGATTTCCGTCGGCGAACTGGGCTCGCTGCTCGACCACAGCGGCCCCATCGGCCAGGGCGAGCGCTACGCGGCCAAGGTGTTTGGCGCCCATCGCACCTACTACGTGACCAACGGCTCGTCGATGTCCAACCGGGTGATCCTGATGGCCAGCGTCACGCGGGACCAGATCGCCCTGTGCGATCGCAACTGCCACAAGTCCGCCGAGCATGCGATGACCCTCTCGGGGGCGATTCCGACCTACCTCGTGCCCACGCGCAACCGTTTCGGCATCATCGGCCCGATCCTGCCGCAGACCTTGAGCGCCGAGGGCGTGAAGGCAGCCATCGCCAACAATCCGCTGGTCAAGAGCCACATCGACCCGACACCGGTGCACGCCATCGTCACCAACTCCACCTACGATGGCCTGACCTACAACGTCACCCGGGTCGAGCAGTTGCTGGGGCAGAGCGTTGACCGCCTGCATTTCGACGAGGCCTGGTACGGCTACGCACGCTTCAACCCGTTGTACAAGGATCGCTTCGCGATGCATGGCAGCCCGGACGATCACGATGCGTCCAAGCCCACGGTGTTCGCCACCCAGTCCACCCACAAGCTGCTGGCGGCGTTGTCCCAGGCTTCGATGATTCACGTGCGCAACGGGCGCAACCCGATCCCTCACGGTCGCTTCAACGAGTCGTTCATGATGCACGCCTCGACATCCCCTAACTACGCGATCATGGCCTCGTGCGATGTGAGTTCTGCGATGATGGAATCGCCCAGCGGGCAGATTCTGACCAATGAATCCATCGAAGAAGCGATTGCCTTTCGCCAGGTCATCTCGCGCATGCAGAGCGAAATGCTCAGCAATGACGACTGGTTCTTCTCCTGCTGGCAGCCGCCGAGTGTGCAGGTGGGCGCGACCGCGCTGCCGTTCCATGAGGTCGATCCGGCCAGGCTCAAGAGCGATCCCAATTGCTGGGTGCTGCACCCGAATGAAATCTGGCACGGCTTCGGCGACATCGAAGACGGCTACTGCATGCTCGACCCGATCAAGGTGTCGATCCTCAGCCCCGGCATGGGCGACGACGGCAACCTGCTCGACTTCGGCATCCCGGCCTGCGTGCTCAGCGCCTACCTGGGGCGCCAGGGCATCGTCGTGGAGAAAACCACGGACTTCACCATCCTGTTCCTGTTCTCCATCGGCATCACCAAGGGCAAATGGGGCACGCTGGTCAACGCACTGCTGGACTTCAAGCGCGACTATGACCTGAACCTCGAACTGGAGCTGTGCCTGCCCGACCTGCTGACCGCCAACCAGGTGCGCTATGCGGGGATGGGCTTGAAGGATTTGTCCCAGGACATCTTCGCCGCCATGAAGAAAACCCGGACCACCGCAGCCATGGCCCAGGCGTTCGGCACCCTGCCCAAGGCCGAATTCAGCCCGGTGGAGGCGTACGAAAAACTGGTGAAGAACGAGGTCGAGCAGGTCACGCTGGAAGAGGCAGCCGGGCGCATTGCGGCCACTGGCATCGTGCCGTATCCGCCGGGTATTCCGCTGTTGATGCCGGGTGAAAACGCAGGGCCTGCGGATGGGCCGTTGTTGGCGTATCTGAGGGCGCTGGAGAGCTTCGACCGGTCATTCCCGGGGTTCACCCATGACACCCACGGGATCGAGAACGAGGCGGGGGTTTATCGGTTGTTGGTCTTGAAGTGATTCAACCGTAGCAGCACGGCTTGCCGGCGGGGGCGATCTTGCGGACGCCCCCGCCGGCAAGCCGTGCTGCTACGGGGGCCTGGGGTGTAATTGACTCGCGTCAATTACCCTGAATCTTCTGCAACGCCTGCTGCGTCAATGCCACGCACTCCCTGGCACCATCGTCATTGTGCCGGGCATAGGCCGATTCTGCGCGGTGGACGGTGGTGTCGACGTCGCTCTTCACGGCATCGCTCAAGTTGGGCCGGGCGACTTTTGCATCTCGGACTTTGCTCAGGTTCATCTGGCATTGGTTGCTGTCGTCATTGGCAGACGCCGCGAAGGGCAGGGCGAAAGCGGTCAGGAGCAGGCCGGTGAGCAGGGCGTGTTTCATAGGATTTTCCGCAGAAAGTAGGTAAGTGGCTCGCTATCTGTACGAACCTGCTGCATCAGACAGCGGATTTCGCATTTCTGCAAACCCCCGGCGATGAAAGTCCTGCCTGCTTTTCCATCGGCCTACGGTGCTGCTGCGCTACCATGGCGCGGCACACGACGCCAGACACCGAGCCGTATCGATGGACATTGACCTCGCCCGTACCTTTCTCGAAATCGTCCGCCTGGGCAGCCTCATGGCGGCTGCTGAACAGCTGCACGTTACCCAGACTGCCATCACAGCCAGGGTGCAGAAGCTGGAAAGTCATCTGAACTGCAAGCTGTTCGTGCGCAATCGGACCGGCGCCCGGCTGACCCCGGACGGCGAGGCGTTCATCCTGTTCGCCAACCAGTTGGTCCAGACCTGGGACGCCGCGCGGCGCGACCTGCCGCTGCCCGACGGTTATCACCACGTGCTGCGTATAGGCGCGCAGATGAGCCTGTGCAACCCGCTGCTGCTTAGTTGGGTGCGCGAGATCAAGCGAGTGATCCCGGACCACGCGCTGCACGCCGAGGTCAAGGATGACGACGTGCTGATGAAGGATGTCGAACGCGGCGTGCTGGATGCAGCCCTGGTGTATCAACCGGCCTACTGGCCCGGGGTGCAGGTCGAGGAGTTACTCGAAGAGAAGCTGATTCTGGTGCAGGTGGTGGGCCGGCCTGAGCCCTATGTCTACATCGACTGGGGCCCGGCGTTTCGTCGGCAACACGACGATGCCATGCCGGAAAGATCCAAGGCCGCCGTAGCCTTCAACCTGGGGCCGTTCGCCTTGCAGTACATCCTCGACAATGGCGGCTCCGGTTACTTTCGCACGCGGGTGGTGCAGTCCTACCTGGATCGCGGAATTGTCGAGCGGGTGCCGATGGCGCCGGAGTTCAGCTATCCGACTTATCTGATTTACTCGCGGGACAATCCCTCACCCACGCTGCAACCGGCGTGTGACCTGCTGCGCGATATCGTCAAGCAAGAGGGCGACTGGTCCCAGCGCTGGGATCCTTTGATCTAGTCGAGATGTTTAAACCCCGAACGTAGCAGTCCGGCTTGCCGGCGACGGCGATCTCAAGTACGCCCCCGCCGGCAAGCCGTGCTGCTACGGTACCGCGTACACCGCCAATCCGTAGCAGCCGGGCTTGCCCGCGACAGCGATCTCAAATACGCCCCCGCCGGCAAGCCGTGCTGCTACGGTCCCGCGTCCCCCGCCAATCCGTAGCAGTCCGGCTTGCCGGCGACAGCGATCTCAAATACGCCCCCGCCGGCAAGCCGTGCTGCTACGGTCCCGCGCCCCCCGCCAATCCGTAGCAGCCGGGCTTGCCCGCGGGGGCGATCTTGAGGGCGCCGACGCCGGCAAGCCGCGGTGAAGCTTCAATCCACCAGGCTGATAATCCCGACCACTTTGCGCTCGGCGTCGAGCACCGGTAGGTATTTGCTGCCTTGCTTGCTCAGCAGCTTCATCGCATCGGCCATCGAGTGCTCAAGGGACAGACTGGGCGCGGTGCGGGAAATGACCTGCCGTGTGTCGATGTCAGTGCGGTTGCGGTGCTGGGCGATGTCTTCAGCCTTGTGCAGGATGCTTTCAAGATCGGCGCGGGACACATCGACAAAGGAGCCGACCTCATCCAGCGCCTTGTCCAGATCCTCGCTGCTGAAACTCCCCGGCACAGGCGCGCCAGCCTGCGCAGGCTTGATCACCTGAGCCGCAACGGCCGGCTTGGCCTGCGCCCTGGGGTAACGCATGCGGGTCAGGTTGTTGTAGACCAGAGCGAACAGCAACAGGCAACCGGCGTTGAACATCACCGGCAACAACACGTGCAGGCCAAGGGCCGAGAGATCGTGTTTCGACACGACAATGCTGATGGCAATCGCAGCACCCGGCGGATGCAGGCAGCGCAATATGCACATGACCACGATCGAGGACAGCACCGCGACACTGGCCGCCGCGACTGTATTGCCGAGCATGTGCACACTCGCCAGGGCGACCAGTGCAGCGATCAGATAACTGCCGATGATCGACCACGGCTGGGCCAGCGCGCCGGTCGATACAGCGAACAACAGCACCGCCGACGCACCCAGTGGGCCGAGCAGATGCAGCGTGGCATCGGTGCCGAACAACTGCTGGCTCAACAGGGCGCTGAGCAGGATACCCAGGCACGCACCGATGGCCGCGCGGGACCATTCAGCAGGGTGGGTATTGAGTGAATGAGGGATGAAACTGCGCAAAAGCGTTTTCAATCGAATCTTCCAGGGCGAAAAAAGGAGCTCGTCTCAAGCGACTGAGCTCCTGCACAGGGAGGGCATGTGCCAAGTGTTTCAAAACAGCAGTGCGACAGTGGAAAGCTGTTGCGGCAACTTTCCGGTCACATTTGAAGCACGGCGATTGTGGTCAGAAACACGCTGTGAGGCAAATTCAAATTAATGCAGTCATCCATCAATAATTTTGCACTGAACGGCCGTCCCACGGATTTTTGGCGATCCAGGCGAAGAAATTTTGAATTACAGACTGCGTGCCTGGGCCGATTGGCGGCCCCTTCTGGCAGGACGTGCGTCTTCGACTTCCAGCAGGTGCATGGCCAGCGCGTCAGTCAGAAAACGGAACTGATCGTTGAAGCCCACAACCTCGTTACTGAAGTGCTGTTCCGCCGCCGGCATCATGAAGGCGTCGAAGCGTTTGTCCTCGATCAGGCTGTGACGGTTTTTGCGGACGACGACATGTTGTGAGTAATAGTTAGTGCCAAAGTTGGGAAAACTAACGTGCAGGGTGACGTCTCGGGCCATGTCGAATGCTCCGCGAAAAACAGAAAGTTGAAAGGTAAAAGGTGCTGATAAGTTTCAGCTACTTGGGCGGCTGATAAGTAATCAGCGAGCCCGTGCCATGACACGATGGCTGGTTTCGTCTGCGGTGACTGGCACCGGAGTCAGAGCGAAAAGTTTGAGGGCCACGACATAGCTGGTCAGCGCTGTCAGTGACAAGCAAGTCAGAAGATGAATAACCATTTTTCCTGCCCTCGGTTCGTGTCTGGGTGTGAGGTGATAGTACGCCCATGGATTTTGAGCGGAAGGCAATCGGCGGAATGTTGGTTATCGATGGGAATGATGGTTGCGCAGGATGTTGATCGTGCCCACGCTCTGCGTGGGCATGCAGCCCAGGACGCTCTGCGTCCAGCGACGCGGAGCGTCGCAGGAGCCGTTACCACGCGGAGCGTGGGAACGATCAGAAGAGGCTGCGCCAATCAGGCGCGGATGCTCTCTGCGTAGCGATACGACGCCAGGCACGCCAGCGCCAGGCCGCTGAGGGCCACCAGGCCGCCCACCAGGCCGATATTGGCGATGCCCAACTGGCTGATGACCATGCTGCCCAGCAGCGCGCCGCCGCCGATGCCGATGTTGTAGATCCCCGAGAACAGCGACATCGCGACATCCGTGGCGTCTGGCGCCAGGGCCAATACCTTGGCCTGCATCACCAGGCCAAAGCAGATGATCGCCATGCCCCACACCACGCTCAGGATCGAAATCCACGAGCTGCTCCCCGACAGCGGCAACAGCAGGGTCAGGCATACTGTCAGCGCGCCAATGGCGGCGATCAGCAGGCCGCGTGGGTAGCGGTTGTTGAAGCGGCTGAACGCCACCGAGCCCAGCAGGCCGGCGCCGCCGAACAGCAACAGGATAACGGTGGTCATTTCACCGCTCATCTTCGCCACGACCTGCACGAAAGGTTCGATGTAGCTGTAGGCCGTAAACTGCGCGGTGATGACCAGTGCAGTGAGTACGTACACCGTCACCAGCGCCGGACGCTTGAACAGCATCGGCAGGCTGCGCAGCGAACCCGAGTTCTGGCTGGGCAGCAGTGGCAGCGACTTGATCAGAATCAGCACCGTCAGCCCCGACGCGACCGCGATGGCCAGGAATGTCGTCCGCCAGCCCAGCGCCTCACCCAGCACCCGGCCCAGGGGGATACCCAGCACCATGGCCATGGACGTACCGGTGGCCAGCAGCCCCAGTGCCTGCACCTGCTTGCCCGCCGGCGCCACACGCACTGCAAGGGAGGCGGTGATCGACCAGAACACCGCATGGGCCAGGGCGATGCCCACCCGGCTGACCAGCAGCATCCCGAAGCTCGACGCCACGCTGGACATCACGTGGCTGGCAATGAACAGCAGGAACACGAAGGTCAGCAGCTTGCGCCGCTCGATGTTGCGCGTCATCAACATCATCGGCAACGACGCCAGCGACACGATCCAGGCGTATACCGTGAGCATCAGGCCCACTTGCGCGGTGGTCATGTCGAAACTGTGGCCAATGGCGCTGAGCAGGCCCACCGGCACGAATTCGGTGGTGTTGAAGATGAAGGCCGCCAGGGCCAGCGCGATCACGCTGAGCCAACTTCCAGTGCGAGCATCGGTAGTGTTCATGTAAAAAGCGCAAGCCTCGGGCAAACATCGAAAAGCAGGATCGAGCCCCAGCCCATGAAAACGCCGACAAGCAGAAACGCCGCACAAGGCTCATGGCCTGGGCGGTGTAGGCAGTCAGCAAACTATTATGGGTATGGGGACGAGCGAATGAGGCGAATTCTACGCCGTTGTTATCGTTGTCACAACCGAGGCGCCCTGCGTCAAAAGCGCTCAGCGCGGCTTGTGGATAACTTGACGTTTTCTTGAGGTTGCTCTTAGCTGAATTAAATAAGGAAGTTAATTCGGTGCACGGCCTATAACGGGCGCCGGTTTCGAACGGATGCAACCCTCCCGGGCCATGCCCGCAGGAGTATTTCTGATGAAACGGCCCCTACGGGCTAGTGTCAGCAATATTCTCTATCTGTCTTGCGTATCTATGCTGTTATTGCCAGCCACGGAGATTAAGGCGGCCTGCACACTGATTGCCAGTGCAGGTAATGACAACTATGTCTGCGACAGCGGTACCAGCCCCGGCCTGACCGATTTGCTGGGCAACAACACCCTCACTTTTCCCGTCGGCGGCACCGGCGTCATCAACGGCAATGTGCTGTTTGGTGCGGGCGCCATCGTGCTGCAGATGGACTCGGGTTCCATTCGCGGCTCCATCGACCTGGGCGATGGTGGCAACGTCATCCGCATCGGCGGCGGTACCATCACCGGCGCGGTGATCCAGGGCAACGACATCGACAATTTCCTGATGACCGGCGGCACGATCCAGTCGCTGGCCCAAAGCGGCGGCCGCGATGTGTTCTCCATGACCGGCGGCACGATCATCGGCGGGTTTGATGACGGCGATGTCGCGGCCATGAGCGGAGGCACTATTGGCCGTGTCGACATGAAGCTCGACGACAACATCTTCGACCTGTCTGGCGGGCGCATCATCGGCAATCTGGTCGCAGGCTTTGGCCGCGACACGATCAGGGTGTCCGGTGGCAGCATCGGCGGCAACCTCAGCGTCAGCGGGGGCGATGACCGGGTGACGGTCACCGGCGGCGTCATCAGCGGGCAGATTCGCGCCAGCACCGGCAACGACATTTTCGTCTGGGACGGCGGCGGGCAAATCCAGTCCGCAGTGCTCATGGGCGACGGCAACGACACCGCGCAAATCGCCCGCCTGACCGAGAGCGCCCTGAGCCCGACACCGGCAATCGATGGCGGCCTGGGCGCTGACACCCTGACCTTCATCGACACCTCGTCTGCCACTGCGGCGCGTTACATCGGTTGGGAAACCGTCAACCTCGCCAGCGGCTCGCGTTTCGATTTGGCCGACGATTTTTTCCTGGGTGACAGTGCCAGCAACACCGGCACCTTCAACATCGACGCCAGCAGCACCCTGGCCGCCACCCAAGGCGCGATCCGCCCCTACACCGCCGGGCAACTGGCGACACTCAACAACGCCGGGGTGATCGACCTGACTTCCGGCAGCACAGTCGCAAGCGACACCCTCAGCGTCTACGGCAACTACGTCGGCAACAACGGCCAGTTGCGGGTACAGACCGAACTGGGCGGCGACGGCTCGCCCAGCGACCGCTTGGTGGTGTCCCAGGGGGCCATCAGCGGCAACACCCAACTGGCTGTGACCAACCTAGGCGGCCTAGGCGGGCTGACCCGGGCCGACGGCATCGAAGTGGTCCAGGCCCTCAACGGCGCTACCAGCACCAGCGACGCCTTTGCCCTGCGAGGCTCGCTGTCTGCCGGCGCCTACGAGTACTACCTGTTCAAGGGCGGCGTGAGCGCAGGCACGGAAAACAACTGGTACCTGCGTTCAT
>Ga0207655_1001950_pt1 | contig 17617 bp, 12 predicted proteins | sample KBSM44metaG_FD_184398 | JGI IMG/M metagenome (GOLD analysis project Ga0207655, IMG submission 184398) | Miscanthus rhizosphere microbial communities from Kellogg Biological Station, Michigan, USA - KBS M4-4 metaG (SPAdes) (version 2) | ecosystem: Host-associated > Plants > Roots > Rhizosphere >...
GCAATTTTAGACATTGCTGCTTCAATTTCTGCGTTACCTTCAATATCATAACGATAAGCAGCTTTAATATATAAATTTCTGGCATTTTCAATATTGAGTGCATGATCAGAAAAAGTATATTGCCAATGTTGAAAACGAGCTAACGCTTGACCAAAAACCTTTCTGTTTTTGCTGTAATGAATAGCATAATCAAGCGCTGATTGAGCCATACCTACGCCTATCGCACCAATACCCATTCTTCCTAGAGTCAAAGCAGCTAAAGCAACATTGAGTCCTTTTCCAACTTCACCAACGACATAGCTATCTAAAATAAAAACATCGTTGATGTGTACGTCTGCTGTAAGCTGTGCCTTATTGCCCATTTTTATATCTGGATCACCAACATGAATATTTTTATTATCCATATCAATGAAAAACATGGTCAAACCGTGATCTGTAGCGCATAACACCAAAATATATTCTGCAACTACTGAGTTGGTAATCCAGCGCTTATGTGCATTAACAATCCAGCCTCCTTCTACTTTTTGCGCATAGCTCTGCATAGATCGAACACTTAAATCTGTACTTGTTAATGGCTCACTTGTTGCGAATGCTCCAACAAAGGTACCTTTTACCAATTTACTTAAATACTTTTCTCGTAAATATGAACTTGCTTTATCCAACGTATTGCCGACCAATAGCGCTTGACCATCAAATAAAGCAGAAGTAGCGCCAGCTGAATAATAAGCTAGTTCTTCCATAACAGTTAAAGTTGCTAAAGTTGGATATTTTAAACCACGCCCACCTACATCTTGTGCAAAAGGAATTTGGTATAAACCATGCTCGGCCATGAGATCAAAAAGTTCTCTTGGAAAACTGGATTTACTTTCTACAGTATTATTTAATAAATGTGCTTTTGGTTTAATATACTTCTCAGCAAAATTTCGCGCTTCATTCCGAATTTCTTTGATTTCTTCAGGTAAAAAAATATCACTAAACATTTTTTCAGAATTTCTGATTAGCATATCCATATGAATATTCCATACTATCATTAAGAAAAAAATTATATAAATAAAACAAAAAGTGCCATATGGGTACACCTCCACAATGATTACTTTTGACACTTCTTTTCATAGATTACATGCACCCGATAAAGGTAATAATTGAACAGTTTTCCTTTAATACCTATAAATGTTCTGTTGTTAAAAGCGATAGCCAATACCCATGTAACTAATCAATGGATCAACATCAATTTTAACTTTTCCTGAAATCAGGTTTTGATTGTTATTTTGGTTATTTACATCAATTTTCGCGTCAATATCCATTTTCGAATAAGATAATGAAGCTACAGCAAACCAATTCGAGTTAAAGTCATAATTAAATCCGACACTAAATATTGGCGCAAAAGTATTTCTGGTGCTGACTTTAATAATAGGTTTGGCATCTGAACTTATGCCAGCAAGGCTATTTCCCGCATTACCTGTGAGAATATTCTGCACCCGATGACCAGCAAGAATGAGGTCATTTTCAATGCCTGAATTGATTTTTACATTTTCTAAATAGGCATATAGTATGCCAACACCAACATACGGGCGAAATTTATTAACACCGCTTACACCAAACTGATAATGGGCTTCAATTGCGGGCATCCAAACTCTAGTATCGATTGCATATTTGGACTGGGTAAGATCCGTTATATAGAGTTGTTGTGAAATGGGGATGCTATTTGTACCAATAAGCGCTGCTGATGTTGGAGGCAGATCAACCTGACCAATAACAGGAGCATATACCTGACCAATTCCTTTTGCCTTAACCTTAGGTGGTATACCCGCTTTAAGCTCTAACGAAATATTATCATTTAAATAATAATTAAACATGATACCCATGGTATTAATGTTTTCAACTTCTAGACCTGTATTAGGGCTAGTCCAAGTAGAAGGTTGATTTAGAGTAGCAGTACCACTTAAATCGGCTGAAAGGCTTGATATGCCTAGGCCTTGTATAGTGGTAATTACCGTATGTGCTTGTTGCCCTTGAGTTGTTGACTGATCAATTGCGCCCAGAATATTCTGGGTTGAGACTTCACCTACGCTATAAGTACTGCCTGCTGGGATCGCGGTAGTATTATTTATATTGTTTGCATCACCTAAGGGTTTTGCATACAACCAGCCAATAGAAATCGAATAGCGTTTAAAATCAGTTTTATCACTTGGTTTAAAATAGGAACTGGCATAAACAGTTTGTACAGATACAGCACATATAGCTAAACTATATATATAATTTTTTAATTTCATGGATCCATCCAATAGATTTTAGTACTTTGAATGAATATTTGACGACAAAATTGAATTAATTTGTATCGTCAAAAAGAACTAATCTATTAGAAATTTTTAATGATGATATAAAGCCAATATTTTTGTTGTTGCTCAAAAAAAAGAGAGACTTTTCTTTAAATTAATGCATATTTTCTAGCTACAACCAAGGCCCCGGTTCTATTTTTTACACCTAATTTTATGTAAATATTATTAATATGCCATTTTACAGTTGAAAGTGAGATGAAAAGCTCATCTGCTATTTGTTGATATTTTAAACCGGACTCTAACATGCGCAGTAATTCTAATTCTCTTTTTGAGAAAGCTGCTCTATTAAATTTAATCTGATCATTTTCATCATCTAAACAAAGGTGCTTGCTTAATTCATTGAGCAAATTTTTATAATTTTCATCTAAAGTAGATATTGAACTCTTAATTAATTGAAGTGAAGCTATAGAAAATTTTTCAAAATCAATAAATACTCTAAAATATCCATTTTCAGCAGCCAAAAATAAAGCATTTTTAATCCGATCCAATGCTTCTTTGTTATTGTTTTCATATTTTAAGGCGATAAATGATTTTAAAATTAAAATTTTACTGAACAAAAATTGATTTTTTTGCAATTGATTATCATAAAGAAACTCATCGAGAAGTTTAGACACTAAGTTAAAGTTATTTTCATTCAGTTGCATTAATATATTGATATATTTATGATAAATTTTAACTTCTGCGCACTGATCAGTACTATCCTCCACCCTAATATCTATGCTATTTAAACAACTAAAGTCTTTTTCAGTTTTATTTGAAAGCAAATACGATTCAACTTGCTGGTACTGGAGTAATATATGCAGTCGTTTCGGATAAATTGAGATAATACCTTGAAGGCTCTCCCTTAAATTTTGTGTGTCAGCCCAACTTTTTTGAAGTTTATAAGAAGTCGAGATTCCAGCAAATGCTGTTTCAACTAAACCATGATTTTTAATATTTTTATATCCAATTTCAACATATTCTTGAGCTTTTGAAATTTGATTGACTTCATAGTAAATCGCTGATAATAATAGTGAAATTGTAGGTAAAATAGAAGCATCTTCACCTATTTCTTCAATTGTTTTATAAAATTGCCTTTCTAAAACTTTTTGTGCACGATTATATAGACCACAATCAAGAAGAAATAAGCCGTAAAGTAGATTAACCCAAATTTCACCATATATACTGCCTGTATCTCTAATCACTTGTAGTGCATAGTTGATTGATTTTTGAGCTAATTCATACTCAACATTCAATCTGTAACTTAAGTAACTTGCACAAGATACAACAGCCTTATCAAAATTATCGGTGTTTTTATTTTTTTTTAACCAAATTTTTGATTTTTCTAAACTTATTTGGCGTTTATCCTGAAATGTTAATAAGACAATTTCAATCGAATCTAATTTAGCAGAATAAAACTGAAAATCCTTTTCATTTAGATACTGATCATTTTGTAAAGCTCGTCTGAGATCATTTACTCTTTGTTTTGACTCCTCCCATTGATATGAAAATGCGAGCGACCATGCCAGCCAGTAAATTATTTTATTCCAATTAAAATATTTCTCATCTTTTAACTCCTTGACCCAGTTAATCACTGTAGGTAATTCACCTAAGTTCTTAACTAAAATTTCACTGGTTTTATCAATCACTAGGTTTTGAATATGATGGTCTTGACTTAATTTTGCATAATAAGCAGATTTTTTATAATATTGATTTCTAATTGACCATATTGATGCTCGGATAAGTATTTTCTTTGATTTATTAACAACTTGCTGACTTAGTAAAAATTCACGTAAGAGTGGATGGACTTTAAATTCTCTATTATTTCGATCGATATTTTCGACAAATGCTCCACTATGATACAACTGTTTTAATCTAGATTTACTATCAGTATACTTTAATGCATAGTTGCAAAGTTCAGTATTAGCCGTTTCAAGAGTAGACAAACCAATCAGAAATTCTTGCATATCAGAATCCAAATTATCTAAAATCTGTTCTGTAAAGAACTGTGAAAATACATAATCCTCACCTGAAAGCTCAAATAGCTTTCTTGCATTTTTTTTATTATTTAATAAATTCTTGCAAATAGATATGGCATATGGCCATCCTTGTGTTTTATTAAAAACAAATTCGAGTTGACTATTTGAAATGTTGGTATCTAAATATTCGAAAACTTCGAAGCTATTAAAACTTAAACTTGATGAATTGAATATTTTAATTTTCTGATTGAGCTCTAAATAGGATATTTTAAATTTTGGAAATATACGTGATGCAATGATCACATGATAATTAACTTTTTTTATATCTAATAAAGTATCAATTTCATTATTAAAGCGAGCGCATTCTATTTTTTCGTAATCATCAATAAAAATATAACATTGACCTGAAGTATATCTTTGTAAAATTTTTTCAATCGTTGAATCTTCATCCACTTGATGACTAAAAATAAGACTTAAAGCAACCAACAAGGAACCACTTGGCTTTGGGTCAAAATTTGTCTCATCTAGCCAAATACAGCAAATACCATTACTTAGTTTCTCGAAATATTCGAAACAATATGTCAAAACTGATGTTTTACCATAACCGCCTGGTGCAAATAAGAAATTAAGTTGGATATTCTCTATAGACTGCCGAACTTTATAAAAACAGGAATGAATATAAATATTTTCATTCTTATTGTGCCTTCCTTGGCTTGCTGAAAGCATTATCTTTCTTCCATAAATAATTTATCATTATTTAAAAATTCTCTATAGCTATTCTAATAATGATAATTTCTTCCGATATCTTTATTGTAGGGTATATTTTTTGAATGACAATGAATTTATGCTTATTTTTTAAGCACACATTTTTTTAAATCAGACTGCGTTTGAACTACGTTTAAATCAAGCGCAGTTTTTTGTACAATCAGTTGTTTTGCTGTAATAAAATCTTTTGCTGAATTTACGCAAACTGCCATTTTTAGCACATTACCTTGAAAGTATAATCTTGAAAATCCACCATTTGCGAAACTCTGCCGAATAATGACTTGTTCATAGTGATCTATTACACCAGCTACTTGTAAACGTTTGTCATATTGTTCAGACCAAAACCATGGTAATGCACTATGCGGAATTGAGTTTCCACTGAGTGTAGCTGCTGCCGTCTTGGCTTGATCAACTGCATTTGCTAAGCATTCCAATCGAACTGATCGTTGTAAATGGTTGCTAGGAAAGAAAGTACAATCACCAGCTGCAACGATATCTATGTTGGACGTACATGCAAATTTATCTACGACAATTCCATTTTCAATTTCTAGTTCTGCAGTTAATGCTAATTCTACATTCGGTATCACACCGATGCCGATGATTACAGCATCTGCATCGAATTTAGAGCCATCATCGCATAACACACTTTCTACATGGTGCTGCCCTTGGATTTCCCTAATCCCAATATTCGTTTTTATTTCAACGCCATGTTCAGCATGGAGTTGCATAAAGTAATTCGACATAGCTTCGTCAAGATTTCTTGACAAAATTCTTGAATTTGCTTCAACAACTGTTACTTCAATGCCTTGTTCTACGAGTACTGCTGCAATTTCTAAACCGATAAATCCAGCACCAATAATGACGACTTTTTTAACATATTTAAGATGCTCTCGTAGTTTTTGAGCATCACGAATATCTCTCAGATAATGTACACCTTCTAACTTAGAGCCGCGAATATTGAGTTTTCGAGCTCTCCCACCTGTACATAGCGCTAATTTGTCATAATTTATTACTTCACCAGAATCCAATTCAATGCTTTTATTATGAATTTGAATAAAGTCTACTGATGTAGATAATCGAAATTGAATCTGATATTTTTCAAAATTTGATTCTGGATAAATCAAAGTTGTATCTGATTGTTTTTTTAGGAATGTCTTTGAAAGTGGTGGACGATGATAGGGTAATATATCTTCATTGCCAATCATCAATATTTCACCTTGCCACCCATACTGTCTTAATGATGTAGCAAGATGGATGCCTGCATGACTCATCCCAACAATGATACATTTCTGACTCATCTAAGTACCACCCTCAGATCATTGACTTATTTTAAATAATATTCATCACGTAATAAACGCTTCAGCAATTTCCCGTTGGGCTCTCGAGGTAAGTCCTGACGAAATTCATAACTGCGTGGACATTTGATGGTAGAAATATGGCTTCGGCAAAAGCGATCCAGTTCTTTTATTAATTCATCACTTGCATGATGATGATTATACAATTGCACCACCGCATGCACAGATTCACCAAAATATGAATGTGGTATGCCAATCACTGCAATATCCATAACTTCTCTGTGTTGAATCAAGACATTTTCAGTCTCTTGAGGGTAGATGTTAACTCCAGCAGAGATAATCATATTACTTTTACGATCAGTTAAATATAAGAATTTATCTTCATCTAGATAACCGATATCTCCCACACATGCCCAACCTTTAATGTTATAAGCATCTAGAGTTTTTGTAGGATCTTTATGATATGAAAATTTTGCAGAGTTAGAAAAATATACATTTCCAATTTTTCCTGCTGGTAGTTCTTCACCTTCATCATCAAGAATATGGATAACGCCATAAATTGCTCGGCCCACAGTACCAGGATGATCAATCCAGTCCTGAGTATTTGACATCGTCATGCCAATTTGCTCAGTACTACCGTAATACTCATAGATAATAGGTCCCCACCATTCAATCATTTTCTGCTTGGTTGGAATGGAGCATGGAGCGGCTGCGTGGATTGCAACTTTCAAACTTGAATAGTCATACTGATTAAGAATACTAGGTGGCAAATCCAAAATGCGATGAAACATGGTTGGTACCCACTGACTATGGGTAATTTTATATTTTTCGATAGTTTCTAATGCTTTTTCAGCTTCAAATTTTTCCATTATGACTACTGTACCCCCCAGCGTTAATATCGCTCTGCACCATTTAACTGGTGCCGCATGATAATATGGCGCTGGTGACAAATAGATCGTCTGATCTGTTACGGCAAAAGCTTTTTCAATTTGGTTTGCAATAATTTCTGTTGTACCTACAGGCAACCTAGTTAATTCAGGTTTAATACCCTTCGGTTGACCAGTCGTGCCCGCCGAATATAACATTTCATTCCCTTCAAGTAGTGTTCGGTTCACTTGTATAGATGTCATTTCTAGAAGAGGCTCGAGTATGATAATGCCAGAAACATTTGTATCATCTAAAACGAATATGATGGGTTTTTTTTCTAATTGTTGAATCGCATCTACCAATTCTTGAGTACAATATTGAGCACTCAAAATAATGATTTTTGCATCACAGTCTTCGACGATATAAAGAACTTCGGGAAGTTTTAAACGAGTATTAATAAAGGTGTAATACAAACCTGCATAGTGAGCACCGCATTGCAAAGCTGGGCACTCAATTCGATTTTCTGTCAAAAAGGCAACATGATCACCGTATAGCAAGCCAAATGAATCATAAATATTCACAAATTTTAATGCATATTCATGTAAATCCTTATAACTTAAAGCTTGTTGAGTTTCAGCGATAATAATCGCTGCTTTATCGGGAGTTTTTGTCGCATATATTCCTGCATAGCGGATTGTATTCTCAACATTCATCTTTTTATCCTTTTATTAATATTTAAGTTATTGACTGATTAATAAAACAGGCTTGATACAATCCGCAAGCTGATTGGCTGTAATGGCTTCGTTGATTTGCTCGAATGGATAAGTTCTGATCAATTTATCAATGGGTAATTGTCCTTTTTCGTAATAGTGAATTAATTCAGGAATAGACTGATCTGGATCACTGTCGCCTTCAATAATTCCTTTAAAGCAAATCCCAGCTGGTACCATTTGCATAACAGTTCCAGGTAGTTTTTGTTCAATCTTTTGCGGTACACCTACAAATCCATAGACGGCTTTGGGAGCCAGAACATTAAAAACATGCTCCATAACGATGTTTACGCCTGAAGTATCTAAAGCATAATTAACACCAGCTGGTAATATCTTATGGACTTCATTTTCAATGTCTTGTTGGTGAGGATTAATCACAGCTGTTGCACCTAGCTCAAGTGCTAAGCGACGTCTAGCTTCATAAGGTTCAATCAAAATAATATGTTTACATTTCTGAATTACAGCAGCCATTACTGCGGTCAAACCAACGGTACCCCCACCAATAATTAATACTGAAGAGTCAGGTTCACATGCTAAAGAGCGGGTAATTGCACCAAAACCAGTTTGTATACCGCATCCTAATGGTCCAATTAACTCTAATGGGATATTTTTAGGTACTGAAACGACATTACGTTGGTGAGCTATGGCATGACTTGCAAAAGATGATTGTCCAAAAAAACTGCCAGCAATAGGATTATGTTTGGAATCATGTAAGATTGGGCCATCTTTTCGTGTTCCGGCAAAGTTTAAAGATGCAAAGGAATAGCAATATGCTGGCTGATTTTTTTTACAACTGTTACATTCACCACATGAGGAAAAACTCACTGCGACATGATCACCAACTTTAACTTTTGATACTTTTTTACCAATTTTCTCGACTATACCTGCCCCTTCATGGCCTAGTACTGCTGGTGAAATAATAGGAAAAACTCCTGCATGTGCAACAAGATCTGTATGGCAAATTCCAGCAGCAACAATTTTAACCAATACTTCTTCATCACTTGGCCCAGTGAGATCCAGTTGTTGAATACTAAATGGCTGACTTAAACCGTATGAAACAGCAGCAATAATTTTCATTATTCAATCCCTTTTTCTATGATTTTTTTCATATAACCTTAAATAGGAAATCTAAAATCCATCGTGTTGTTTTGGTATATGGCGGGTAGAATATGTGAGTCAAAAGCATGTTCGTTGTTAAAATTGCACGTTCATGTGAAAAAGCTTTAATCCCCCACTCAGCATGGTAATTGCCAATTCCAGAGTTATTTACGCCACCAAAAGGCAAATTATTTTGAAGAAAATGCACCATCGTATGATTAATGCAAGTTCCTCCAGCACTCGTGTTCTGGATCACATGCTCAATACGTACTTTATCTTTACTCCAGATGTACAGTGCTAATGGCTTTGGTGCAGCATTAATTTTATCTAAGACTTCTTGAATATTTTTAAATGAAATAATGGGTAATATTGGTCCAAAAATTTCTTCTTGCATGATTGCAGCATCAGCTGGAATATCTGTAAGTAATGTAGGGGAAATAAAACATTCTTTTTGTATAACGATCCCACCATAGAGCACTTGTGCGCCTTTTTCTTTTGCATCCTCGAGTAAATGTGCAATACGTGCTGTGTGGCACTCATTTACAATACGTGCCAGCTGAGCATTTTTTACATTTTCACCTTCACCATATATATTTGAAATATGTTGATTGAACTTGGAAATAAATTTATCTTTAATACTTTCAGCAATATATAAATGGTCTGGTGCTACACAGGTTTGACCGCAATTCAAAAATTTCCCCCAAGCAAGCGTTTTCACTACCATATCCAAATCAGCAGTTTCATCAATAATGGTGGGCGACTTACCCCCGAGCTCTAAAGTTACACTGGTTAAATTTTTAGCTGCTGCAGTCATCACCACTTTTCCAATAGCAGGTGATCCAGTAAAGAAAATATGATCAAAAGGTAAATTTAATAAATTTGTAGCAACAGAAGCATCTCCTTCAAAAATAGCAACTTCGCTTTCATCAAATGCTTCACGAATTATTTTCACCATGATTTTAGATAAATTTGGTGTTAATTCAGAAGTCTTAATCATGACCGTATTTCCAGAAGCAATTGCTGGAATAAGAGGTCCTAAGGTCAGTGTCAGTGGATAGTTCCAAGGAGATATAATTAGACAGCGACCTCTAGGCTCGTAACGTACTTGTGATGATGTACCGAACATCATCATTGTTGTTTTAATTTTTTTGGGTTTGAGCCATGCTTTTAAATACTTACAAGTATGCTCAAGCTCCATGATTACCGATAAAATTTCAGTAATCTCTAACTCCATGGCTGGTTTATTAAAATCAGCAGCACCAGCAACAATAATTTCGGCTTTATTATTTTCTATGCTTTTACGCAATTTTTTTAATTTTGCAATTCTTTGACCAACAGTTGAATTACGTAATCTTAAAGCAGCAGGTTGTTGTAATCTAAAGACACGGATTAATTCATCATTTGAAGCATTTTTATCAGACTCTGAAAAGTGCAAAGTTTCAGCATTCATTCTCGTATTCCTTTTAAATAAATTCGCCTCACATTAAAACTTCAATGAAAGTGCTAATTTTCCTTATTTTTTACTATGAATGATTAAAAAAAAATGCACATCGTCAAAAAGGACTAATCTAAAATGAAGAGCTTTGAATAGATTGTAAGTATCTGTTTTTAAAATTTTAATTAAAATTGAAGCCATCTTAATTATTATAATTAGTCCATATGATCGATGTATTTCAAAAAAATGTTTCTACAATTTTTATATTTGACCACTTTGGCAATGAAGGAATTAAGATGGGACAAGCCTATATTATTGCTGCAACGCGTACAGTTAACGGCTTAAGTAATGGAATAATTTCGTCATTTATACCAAGTGAATTATTATCTTTTGTTTTTAATTCATTAATTATAAAAACTAAATGTGATCCTAAATTTATTGAGCGTGTTTTAATCGGTTTCGTAAATCATCCAAATTCAAATATCAAAAAAATTATAAATGACGCCTTAGTACGCTCAATACTCTCCCCGCAGCAACTGGTAAATAGGCTTGAATATCAACATAATACTGCACAGCAAACGTTACACTATGCAGCACAGATTGTAATATCTGAAACACACGATATTGTTATTGCATCAGGAGTCGAAAATCATCTCAGTTGTGATCAGCAGACGTGGATACCCAACCATGCAAATAAATCTACATTTTTTTTAAAGGATACCGCTTTAGATCAAAATGCGCATATGCTTTCAGTAAAGCAACTAAGCTATGCTATGGAGTTATTAAAAAAATATCGCTTAAATCGAGATTTGCTTGATTATTATAGCTTTAATAGTCACTTTAAGGCACTCAATGCTTGGCAAGAAAAAAAATTCGAAGCTGAAATCATTCCAATGCGACACAACTTTAAAAATTCCTATGCACCCCATATGTGTATTCAAGATGAATCTATAATTGAATATATGTCTTGGTCTTTTTTTACTAAATCTCCGACTATTTTACCTGATATCCCGATGACATCTAAACATATCAGTTGCAATGCATATGGTGCATCAGGATTAATCATTGTTAATGATCGAGGTCTAAAATTATTGAAAACACCGCCAATTGCTCGAATTTTGTATATGAATAGCTTGCAGTCTAACCACAATGAAATTGATGCAAATATATTCTTTGCCACACAAAATGCATTAGAAAAAACAGGATTGACCATTAATCAAATTGATCTCTATGAAATGAATGAGGTTTTTACCCCCCTTCCACTCGCTTGGTTGAGTGTTCTTGGGGCTGACCCAGACAGATTAAATATTCATGGTGGGACACTAGCCCTTGGTGAATCATGTGGATCTATAAGTACACGTATGATGACGACGCTATGCCATGCATTAATAACGACTCAGGCGAGATATGGGATGCAAATTCAATATGACAAAAAAGATTGCATTCAAATTACGATTATTGAGAAAGTTTAATTCTAGGTATTGAACTAAATTTGCAACACCCAGAATCGGGATGGGAGAGTTTTTATTTAATTAACCCTTAGCCAAGTTTGACTTCTACCCAGTGCTGAAATTCCTAAATAGCCTCGAAGCTTTAGTTTTTTCCCATTTTCAACTAATTCTCCTTCCAAGCTATAAATACGACCAGAATCAGGATCTAAAATTTTTCCATCTTTAAATTTTCCACTTTCTACTAATTTTAAACTATTAATGACGGTTGTACCCTGTAGGCGTTTTCCCATTAACCTACCGTTACAACTTTTACAAGTTAATTTGTTCTCTACATCAAAGACATCTACAATACTGCCATTATAGACATTGTCTTTTACTTTTTTAATTTCTATCAGAAATTTGGGTTTGCCAGTTTTATCATCAATGGTCTTCCACTTTGTGCCTTGAATCGAATCATTTGCCCAAGAAGCAGAAGCTAGAAAAGCACTTGCTGCTAAAATTAAAATTTTATTCATAAACGTATCCTTTTATTTATGGCCTTATTTCCAAGCCAGAAGCTAAACTCATATGAGTTTCAGAAAATTTATTGTTTTTTAATAACTGGATTAAAAACAAACAAAAGGCAAGCTAACAAAAGGTGGCTCTGATTTATTCATCACAAAGAACTAATTTATAGTTTTACCTGCCTTAAGATTTAGCCATTAGCCAAATAGAAATAACGAATCAAAAAAACGTAATGACAAAAACCAACCTTTTTCTCAGGTTTATTTTCTCCATTTTTTTGTCATCTTGATGAAGATACCAAATTACATCAGGGTGAAAACCAAGGAAATGACAATGAGAACGATGAGTAAGTCTAAGCCATTCGATCACGCATTACGCGAGTTAACTAAAGCCCCTTTAATAGCTTTACCAACTTTATTCTTGTTTATTATCTGTCTAGCCATTCTGGCAATTGTTGATTACTGTGTAATCCTTGGGATGATTCCACTATGGGTAGGTATGATCATTAATGGATTTACAATCTATTTTTTATTTAGCCCAATACATGATGCATCTCATGGTGCATTTTCGCAAATAAAATGGATCAATGAAATTCCTGGTCATATTGGTATGATTTTCTTTGGTCCGATCGCGCCATTCAATTTAGCACGTTTCATCCATATGCAGCATCATCGCTGTACCAATGAAAAAGAAAATGACCCAGATTATTTTGGACATAAGATGGATATTTTTTTTCCATTACGTTGGAGCAATTTTGACTATTATTATTCAAAATATTTCTTTTTACGTGCTAGTCAGGCAATGCGTAAACGTTTACTACCCCACTTAGTCATTCATTTCTCTGCAATCATTGCTGTATTAGCAGCCCTAATTTATTTTGGATATGGTCTTGAAGCGCTTATGCTATGGATTTTACCAACAAGAATTAGTTCATTCCTATTTGTTTCTGCATTTGTATTCTTGCCACATGAACCATTTCAAAGTACAGCCAAAGAAAATGAGTATCGGGCAACTAATGTGCGCCCAGGTGCTGAATGGTTACTTACACCACTACTTGCGTACCAAAATTATCACTTAATGCATCATCTTTATCCTACCGCACCCTTCTACCGCATGTTGAAACTGTGGGAATTAAAACATGACCAACATGTAGCAAATGACCCGTTGATCATAAAAACTTTTGGTCTTGCACCAATAAAAAATGATCAGTCAAAAACGACAAATGATGCGAGTACATAAGATGAAAAAATGGCAATGTCGATATTGTTCATTTATTTATGACGAAAAAGTTGGAATTCCTGAAGATGGGATAGCACCAGGAACATCTCTGGATCAATTTTCAGATGATTGGATGTGTCCAGATTGTGGTGCTACTAAAGAAGATTTTGAGGAAATATTTTAAAACTCATTTCGAGGCAATCAATCTGTAACGACTAATCTTTGCCTCACTGTAAGTGTTCTAAAGATTTATTTTTTCAAGGAGTGAGAAAATGGACAATCTTTTTTCAAATACAAGCTTAAATAACAATATTTTGATGACAAAGCTCATTCCACCAATATCAATAAAACCGCAGATTAAACGAACTCACTTATTTAATCATTTAAACAAAAATACCAAGGTTAAATTGATTTCTGTGATGGCACCTGCTGGATTTGGTAAAACTGCATTTTTAAGCCAAATTTATATTCATCAAAAGAAATATCGTAAAGTCATTTGGATGACGCTTGATAATGCAGACAATGACTTCAATCATTTTATTCAACATTTATCATATATTTGGTTTAAAACGACTAATCAAGCTTTTAATAGTAATTTTCTTGAAAATATTACTCAGTATTCAGAACCTTTTTCAATTTTTTTGGATGAAGCAGAACATATTTATGATGAATCAACGCTCAACTTTTTACAGCAGATCATCGATTATTTACCCTTACATAACCAAATTATCATCAGCTCCCGCCAGTTATTGCCTTTAAAAATTGCCTCATTACGTATTCATTGTCAAATACTAGAAATTACTCAAGAAGCACTCAGTTTTAGTGCTGATGAGATAAATAAGCTCGTCCTAAACAATTATGGATTTCAGCTTCATCCAAGTGAAATTAACTTATTACTCAAAAAAACAGAAGGTTGGATTATTGCTATTCACCAATTCGGTTTAACTTTAACTTCGAGACATTCTCTACGTACGCAGATTCAGAAGTTTTCAATTCATCATAGTGAATTGAATCATTTTTTAAGCGAAGAAATTTTAAATCAATTACCCAATAATCTTCAGGATTTTTTATTGAATTGTAGTGTCTACTCGCAATTTTCTGTGGCTGATTGTGATTGGTTGCTTAAAATAACTAATAGCGCTTATTTACTTAAACAATTAGAGCAAAAAAACCTTTTTCTTATCCCTATGGATCAACAACATGAAAAGTATCGTTTCCATGGTTTATTTTTAAGTTATTTACGTAATCAGTTTCAAAGTTTATACCCTATAAAATTTAAGTCACTACATTTACGTGCTGCAGAACGTCTACTTTATTTAAACCAACCTATTGAAGCAATTGAGCACTATTTACTTGCAAAAGCGTTTGGCAAGTGCATCGAAATTTTGACTCTACATAGCCAAACATTGCTAGAAAAAGGTAGAATACGGTTTTTATTACGCTGTTTGGATCAAATACCAGCTCATATTTTTGAGAATTTGCAACACTTACAAACAGCATATACATTAGCTTTAATTTTAAATCGTCGTTATGATGAAGCTAAATATGTGATCGGTAAAATGAAAAAGCAAAAATTTCTCTCTTATACTGAAACTAAAATATTAGATTGCTTATTGCTCACAATGACTGATCATATCGAGGAAAGTTTTGCTCTCTGTAAAATAATTTATAATGATCAAAATACATATGATAGCTTGTTGAATAATTTTATTATTTTAATTTATTCCCATTATTTAATCGCAAATAACAAAATTGATTATGCTCGAAAAATAATTCATAAAGTTATCAACAATTCTCGATATAATAGAAATGCTTTTGTACAAACTATTTATGAATACAATGAAGCATGTATAGAGTTACAACACGGGCATTTAAATCAAGCTTATATTCGATTGTATACAAATTATAATTGTAGTTGGCGAGATCATCAAAATGATGTAGCTGGTGGTCAAGCAATGATTGGAGTTCCTTTAGCAGAAATTTTATATGAAAGAAATCAATTAGAAGAATCATTAAGTTTAGTTAAAAATTGTCTTCCGTACGCACGTCAAAATGGTCATATAGATTCATTAATATCTGTCTATACGCTATCCGCTAAAATTGAATATTCATTACATCATGACAAAACAGCAGCACTATGTTGTCTTAAAGAACTTGAATATATTGGAGCAGATTTTAACTTTATGCGTGTTAAGGCCAGTGCTCTCCTTGAACAAGCGCGAATACATTGGCTGAATAAAGATTATTATCTTGCGCGGAACATTTTGAATGAAATCATTGCTTGGGATATTTGGCATACGCTAGATAATTTTTATATGCCAGCTCAGTATCTTGATACCCCTCAAATGCTTATATGGCGAATTGATATAAGTCACAGTGACGGGAAAAAGCATGAGGGAAAAATTCAAGACTTCATTAAACATACAAAAAATTTACTTCATGAAAGACGTGCAATTAAATTAAAAATGATACTTTCTACTCTTTATTTTAGCGAAAATAATCAGAAACAAGCATTTGATTGTTTTAGAAGCATATTGTTAGATATTGGTAATGAAAAGTACCTTAGAAGCTTTTTAGATGAAGGTCCTATTATGCATAAATTGATTTATGCTTTTTATGAAAATTATAGTGAATCATTTCATCTAGATTCAAATACTCGTAAAATTTTGGAAATTTTAATTTCGTTAGTCGATTATTCTACAATCAAAGAAACACCTCCAAATAGAAAAAATGTATTTTATGAAGCTTTAAGCAAACGAGAATTAGAAATTTTAAGTCATGCCGCTGAAGGACTACGTAATCAAGAAATTGCAGATAAAATTTTTTTAGCAGTAACAACGGTTAAGGCCCATCTTAGACGTATACACTCTAAACTGGATGCACACTCTCGTACAGAAGCTGTTGCCATAGCGAGGAAAAATGGCTGGTTATAGTGATCAATTGGTATTTTTTCTCTTGTTAAACCATTTACGTCGTATGATTTTGTTGTTGAATATTTAAAAGTTTAATTTTCTTGCTGTTCCTTACATTTAAGTTACAGCTTGGGTAGAAGCTTAGAATGCCCCGATATATTTTCTAATCGCCTGAATCAAGAGATTTTTTCAATTTTCATGAAAAACATCAATGATCAAAGAAAATTTAAAGGTAATTCAGTCGTATACTTAATTTGCTCCATCGCAAAACTGGAGCTCACATCAGTAAGACCAGAAATTTGAATTATTTTTTTATAGACTTTGTCATACTCAAGCACATCGGGTACAGCGACTTTTAACAAATAATCAGTCTCTCCAGCCATTCGGTACACTTCTATAACTTCATCGATTGCATGGATATGATTGTGAAATTTTTCAATCCATTCTGCATTATGTTGTGCTGTTTTAATAAAAACCATGACAATCACATTGATATTTAGTTTTTTACGATCTAATAAAGCAACTTTAGCGCGAATGATGCCTTCTTCTTCCATTTTATGAATGCGTCGCCAACATGCGGTATTACTTAATCCAATACGATCTGCGATATCGCCAATCGCCCAGGTACAATCTTTTTGTAATAGTTCCAAAATCCCACGATCGTATTTATCTAGCTGTAATTTCATGCAGTCCACTTTATATAAGAAATTAAAAAAATGAGTCACTGATTTATCTATGATTAGAATAATATTCTATTTTTGACAAGATAAATAGATTTTTAATTCTTAGTGCTGATTACTCAAAACTCTCATTCAAATCAAGAGTAGTTCAGATAAGTTATGGCTCTATTCACGGTTTTTTAACGCATTGCAAATAAGAATACGGCGTTAAAGCGATTGGAAAAGTTCTTGTAGTGTTTGGATAAACCATGTTCTGGCTTCTATGTCATCTCGATGGTTATACCAATTGGCACTTACATTAAACGGTTTAACTGAAAATGGTAAT
>Ga0207655_1001954_pt1 | contig 17607 bp, 17 predicted proteins | sample KBSM44metaG_FD_184398 | JGI IMG/M metagenome (GOLD analysis project Ga0207655, IMG submission 184398) | Miscanthus rhizosphere microbial communities from Kellogg Biological Station, Michigan, USA - KBS M4-4 metaG (SPAdes) (version 2) | ecosystem: Host-associated > Plants > Roots > Rhizosphere >...
GGGCTCACCTGCTGACCGTCAGCGACGCAGGACGCGGCGGGCGAGGGCGTTGCCCACGAACTGCACGAGCTGCACGATGATGATGATCACGAGGACGGCCGACCACGTCACCCACGGGTTGAACTGCTTGAAACCGTAGTTGATGGCGAACTCGCCCAGGCCCCCGGCGCCGATGGCGCCCGCCATGGCGGTCATGTCGACGAGGGCGACCACCACGAACGTGTAGCCGAGCACGAGGGGGCCGAGTCCCTCGCGGGGGATGAGTCGGAAAAGGATCCGGGAGCGGCTCGCTCCCGCGGCGCGCGCCGCCTCGACGACGCCGGGGCGCACCGTCAGGAGGTTCTGCTCGACGATGCGGCTGATCGCGAACAGCGATGCGATCGTGATCGCGAAGATCGCGAACGAGGCGCCGATCCCCGGCAGGCCGATGCCGCGCGCGATCGGCTGGACGGCGGCGAGCAGGATGATGAACGGGATCGGCCGGAACGTGTTCACGATGACGTTGAGCACGCCGAAGACGACGCGGTTGGGGAAGAGACTGCCGGAGCGCGTCGCGTAGAGGGCCATCCCGAGCAGTAGCCCGCCCACGCCGCCGAGCAGGAGCCCGGCCGAGGCGACGTACAGGGTCTCGACCGTCGCGTCCCACAGCTGAGGCAGCAGGGTGATGAGCCTATCCACGGGTGTCCTCCTCGGTCAGGGGCGCGTATGCGGATGCCGCGGCAAGGGCGCGCGCGATGGCATCCTGATCGCCGCTCACGGCGAGAGTGAGGTGTCCGAAGACGCGGCCGCGGATGTCGTTGATGCCGCCGTGTACGACCTCGAAGCGCACGCCGTGGGCGGCGAGGGTCGCGAACACATCGGCCTGCGCAGAACCCTCTCGGACGTCGAGGGTCACGATGCGGCCATCGTGTCGCGCGCGGAGCGCGGTGAGATCGTCACCGCGGGGGACGTCGTCGATGACGCTCGCGACGAAACGCGCCGTGGCCGGTTGCTGTGGAGCGGACAGGACGTCGAACACGGTGCCCGTTTCGATGACGCGACCGCGTTCCATGACGACGACCCGGTCGGCGATCACGCGGATGACCTCCATCTCGTGCGTGATGAGCACGATGGTCACGCCCAGCTCGCGGTTCACCCGGCGCAGAAGGCCGAGCACCTCCTGCGTGGTGTCCGGGTCGAGGGCGCTGGTCGCCTCATCCGCGAGCAGGATCCGCGGGCTCGTGGCGAGCGCGCGGGCGATGCCGACACGTTGTTTCTGGCCGCCCGAGAGCTGTTCCGGGTATGCCTGAGCTTTGGCGGCGAGCCCGACGAAGTCGAGCAGCTCCGCGACGCGGGCGCGGATCTCATCCCGAGACCGACCGGCCACTTCGAGGGGGTAGGCGACGTTGCCCGCGACGGTGCGCGAGTCGAAGAGGTTGAACTGCTGGAAGATCATGCCGATGTCCGAGCGCAGGCGACGCAGCTGCCGCTCGCCGAACCGCGTGATGTCGGCGCCGTCGATCTCGACCACGCCCGACGTCGGTGTCTCCAGCGCGTTCACCAGGCGCAGCAGGGTCGATTTGCCCGCGCCGGAGTATCCGATGATTCCGCACACCTCCCCGGCGGCGATCTCCAGTGAGACGTCGTCGAGGGCGACGACCGGCCCACTGCCCTTCGTCTGCGGCGGATAGGTCTTGGTCGCGGAGGTCAGTCGGATGAAACTCATGAAATCTCGCTCGGATCGGTGGCGGGCGGACGCGCGTGTGCGGCCCACCCCGAAGGCGGGCCGCACACGGCGACGGTCACTGCTTCGCGCGGATGTCGTCCTCGGTCTTCTTCAGCGAGCTGACGAGATCGGCGGCCGGGGTCTTCAGCAGCACCGCGCTGCCACCGGATGCCTCGAGCACACCCTGCTGCACCGACGCCGTCTCCTGGTAGATCGAGACGAGCTTCTGGTACGTCGGGTTCTCGGCATCCGCCGCCTTGGCGGCGAAGACGTTGATGTACGGGAAGGCCGCGGGGTCGGACGGGTCGTCCTGCGCGAGCAGCTGGTCCTTGGTGAGGCCGGACTTGGCGACGAAGTCGTTGTTGACGACAGCGCCGGCATAGTCGGGGAGGGAGGATGCCGTGAAGTCCGCGGCGACGGCCTCGACCTTCGCCTTCGACTCGGGCTGGATATCGGCGACGGTGGAGAAGATCGAGCCGCCGTCCTTGAGCGAGATCAGTCCCGCCGACTGGAGCACCAGAAGCGCACGCGCCTGATTGGATTCGTCGTTGGGAACCGCGATGGTACTGCCGTCGGGGATGTCTGCGACACTTGCGTACTTCGTGGAGTAGAGGCCCAGCGGGTAGATCGCGGTCGCGCCGATCGGGACGAGGTCGTCGCCTGCCTTCACGTTGTAGGTGGCGAGATAGATGATGTGCTGGAACTGGTTGAGGTCGAGCTCACCGGCCGACAGCGCCGGGTTGGGCTGGTCATACGCGTCGAAGTTCACGATCTCGACGTTGATGCCCTCGGCGGCCGCGGCATCCTTGTACGTCTGCCAGTAGGGGTCGCCGGCGCCGACGACGCCGATGCGGACCGGGTCCTGCGAGCCGGCGGCGCCGTCCGCGGGAGCTGCCGAGCCCGACGCGCACGCGCTGAGCAGGAGAGCGAGGGGGAGGGCCAGGATGGCGGCCAGGGACTTTCGTGACATGGTGGTGCTCCTTGTGGATCGAGGCACCGTGTCGCGCGGGGATGGATCGGCTGTCCGCGCTCGCCTCGTCGCGGTGCCTGTTCGACGGTAGGCAGATGAACGCTCACGCGCAGAATCGCGGCGTAACACGACGACACCGCCCCGGGATGCCGGTTCTCGCATGGTTCGCGGCTGAGCCTGCGACCCTGTAAGATCGATCATCGTGCATGGAGCTCTGGCTTCCTGCGCCGCCTTAGCTCAGACGGCAGAGCGATTCACTCGTAATGAATAGGTCAAGGGTTCGATTCCCTTAGGCGGCTCCACTTCCCCCAACTCCGGGAGACCCATGGATCACGCGATCGACGCGATGATCGAGATCTTCACGTGGGTGGGACTCGGCGCATTCGTCGTGCTGGTTCTCGTTGCGGTCGCCGTGTGGGCGGCCGATGGCACATGGCTGGCGGCCCACGCGATCGTCGATCGAGACGGAGACGAGCCGGTGGTCCGCTGGTTCGACGCGGACGGCGACGCGAACAGCGCACCGCTGTCGGCGGAGGATGCCGCCGTTCTCGGCGACGTGGAGGCGGCATCCATCTGGTACCGGCACGGCTGGCAGGGACGGATGCGGCTGACGCGCCGACCGCCCGGGCTTCGCGTTCTCGCCTGGTCGGCGATGGGCATGCTCGCGCTCGGCATCCTGAGCCTCGTCGCGGGGTGGGTGCTGTACTTCGCCCGCGGATGATCGCCGGTTCGGCGTGCGATCCGATGTGGCGGCGCCCGGTTGTTACTAGATAAGCTAGCGACATGGCCACCCGCATCGACACTCCCACGCGCTGGCTGCGCATCGGCATCCCCGTCCTGCTGGTGCTGATCTGGCTCATCGGCGGCTCGATCGGTGGACCTTACTTCGGCAAGGTCGACGAGGTCGCGACCAACGATCAGTCGTCGTTCCTGCCGTCGTCGGCGGAGTCGACGCAGGTGCAGGAGCGACTCGCGGAGTTCACCGGTAGTCAGAGCATTCCGGCGGTCGTCGTCGTCACGGGAGACGGCGCGCTCACTTCGGATCAGCTGAGTGAGATCGACGAGCTCACCACGACCGTCTCCCGGGTCGAGGGAGTCGGACAGATTTCGCCCGCCCTGCCGTCCGACGACGGGATGGCCGTGCAGCTGTTCGTGCCCATCTCGTCGACCGGCGACGTCGCCGAGACGGTGGCCGCCGTGCGGGCCGCGATCGATGCCGATCTGCCGTCGGATCTGCACGCGTGGGTCACCGGTCCCGCGGGATTCACCGCCGACCTGGTCGCCGGGTTCCTGGGCATCGACGGGTTGCTCTTGGCTGTCGCTCTCGGCGCCGTCTTCATCATCCTCGTGATCGTCTATCGATCGCCGCTGCTGCCGATCCTCGTCCTGCTGACGTCGACGTTCGCGCTCTGCGTCGCCCTGCTGACCGTGTGGTGGCTGGCCAAGGCGGGTGTCTTCGTGCTGAACGGTCAAGTGCAGGGCATCCTTTTCATCCTGGTCATCGGCGCCGCCACCGACTACGCGCTGCTGTACGTCGCCCGCTTCCGAGAAGCCATCGGCACCGGAACGAAGCGGTGGGATGCCACGACCGCCGCCTGGCGCGGTGCCTTCGAGCCGATCATCGCCTCCGGTGGCACCGTGATCGCGGGACTGCTGTGCCTGCTGCTGAGTGACCTGGCCAGCAACCGTGCGCTCGGGCCGATCGCGTCGATCGGCATCGCGTTCGCCGTGCTGTCGGCCCTGACCTTCCTGCCCGCGCTCCTCGCTCTCGTGGGACGCGCCGCCTTCTGGCCGTTCCTCCCGCGCGGCACGGACGGCGATCCCGGCGACAACGCGGAGCGTCTCGTCACCGACCCGACCACGTCCGTCCGTGGGTTCTGGGCACGACAGGCGCGGCTCGTCGCCCGCCACGCGCGGCCCGTGTGGATCATCACCACGGTGGTGCTGCTCGCGGCATCCGTTGGCGTGCTGCAGCTGAAGGCCGACGGCGTGCCGCAGAGCGACCTCGTTCTCGGCGCCTCGCAGGCGCGCGACGGCCAGGACGTGCTCGCGCAGCACTTCGCGGCCGGCTCGGGAAGCCCCGCTTATGTTCTCGTCCCCGAGAACCGCGTCGCCGAGGCGGTGACCGTGCTCGCCGCCGACACGGGCATCGAGTCGGTCGCGGCGACGGCGAAAGACACCGCCTCAGGCCAGATCGGGGTGTCGGTCGAGGGCGGCGCGCCGGTCTACTCCGTGGCGGGCCCGCCGAGTGCCACACCGCCGCAGCCGACGGTCGTCGACGGGGACGTGCTCCTGGTGGCGACGCTGTCCGACGAGGCCGACTCGCTGGCCGCCGAGCAGACGGTGCGCGATCTGCGCGCCGCATTAGCATCGGAGCTCGGCGAGGGAGTGGCGCTCGTCGGGGGACCGACGGCGATCGACCTCGACACCAATGACACCTCGATCCGCGACCGGACGCTCATCATCCCGGTGATCCTCGCGGTGATCCTGCTGATCCTCATGCTGTTGCTCCGGGCCGTCATCGCGCCCGTGCTGCTGATCCTCAGCGTGATCCTGTCGTACGGTGCGGCTCTCGGTGTCAGCGCGCTCGTGTTCGACAACGTCTTCCGCTTCCCGGGAGCCGACCCCGCCGTCCCGCTGTACGGCTTCGTCTTCCTCGTGGCGCTCGGAGTCGACTACAACATCTTCCTGATGTCGCGCGTGCGCGAGGAGTCGGTGCGCCACGGCACGCGCCCCGGCATCCTCAGGGGGCTCGTCGCGACGGGCGGCGTCATCACCTCGGCGGGACTCGTGCTGGCCGCGACGTTCGCCGCCCTCGGGGTGATCCCGATCCTGTTCCTCGCTCAACTCGCCTTCATCGTCGCGTTCGGCGTGCTGCTCGACACGTTCGTCGTGCGGTCGCTGTTGGTGCCCGCCGCCGCGTATGACCTCGGTCGGAGGATCTGGTGGCCGTCGCGGCTCGCCCGGGCATCCACCGATCCGGTTCCCAACTCCTCCAATCCGGCCCCCGCGCCCGCGACACGCAGGTCGCGACGCCCGTAGCGCCCCGGAATGGCGGAGTTACGGCCGGTGCCGCGGCGGACGCTTTCGGTGGACAGTTGCGGCCGGTCGCATCGCCAGCCGAGGAGTAGCCTCGAGTTATGACCAGAGCCCTGCTCATCGTCGACGTCCAGAACGACTTCACCGAAGGCGGGGCGCTCGCCGTCAAAGGCGGCGACGCCGTCGCGCGTGCGCTCACGCAGCACGTCGCCGCTCACGCCGGCGAGTACGACGTGATCATCGCCTCGCGAGACTGGCACGAGGGCCACACCGACAACGGCGGCCATTTCGCCACCGACGCCGAGCCGGATTTCGTCGACACGTGGCCGGTGCACTGCGTCGCCGGCACACCGGGCGCCGAGTACGACCCCGAACTGGACACCCACTCGGTGACGCACCACGTCAAGAAAGGACAGGGTATGCCCGCCTATTCGCTGTTCGACGGCACGACGGATGCCGGCGAGAAGGTGTCGGAGGTGCTCGCCGCCCACGGCGTGACCGAGGTGGACGTCTCCGGCATCGCAACCGACTACTGCGTGCGCGCCTCGGCGCTCGACGCGATCGAGCACGGCCTGCACGTGCGGATCCTGACCGACCTCGTCGCCGGTGTTGCGCCCGAGAGTTCGGACGCCGCGCTCGCTGAGCTCGCCCACGCCGGGGCCGAGCTCGTGGGAGCGGCATCGTGAGCGCTCCGGCGGGCTGGTACCCGGATCCGTCTGATTCTGCCGCTCGCCGCTGGTGGAACGGCACCCAGTGGACGGCCCAGACCGCTCCTGCACCCCGATTCGGCGAGTACGCGCCCGCCGCGCCCGCCGCTCAGGCCTCGCACGCTGCGCCGGCCGTGGGTGGATACGCGGGGTACCCGGCGGCGCCCGCCTATGCGGGGACGGGAGCGACCCCGCCGGTCGTCGACGTATCGACCAATACCGTCTGGGTGTGGCTCGCGGTCGTAGCAGCAGTGCTCCCGTTGTTGTCGGGCTTCTTCATCGACTGGAACGGCTACGTGTCGGCCGTCGCGTCGATGTCTCGAGGGTCCCGTATGACGGGGGAGTTCCTGTCCTGGGAGATGCGCGCTGTCGGTGTCTCTCTCCTCAGCTGGGTCTTCGTGGCCGCGTACATCGTGTTCAGCTGGCTCGATTGGCGGGAGCTCAAGCGCCGCGGCGTTGTCTCGCCGTTCGGGTGGGCGTGGTCGTTCTTCGCGCTCATCGGCCTGGGGTCGGCGGTGTACATGATCGGACGGGCGGTCGTGCTGCGCCGGCGCACCGTCTCGGGCGGCTGGGCCCCGCTGTGGACCTGGGCCATCGCGAGCGCCGTGGGCCTCGTCGCGTCGGTCTGGCTCGCCGTCTGGCTTTTCAACGAGATCATGCAGTCGGTCTCGTTCGGCACCATCGGCAGCTGAGTTCAGCCGCCGCCCTTGCCGGGGCCGCCTTTGTCGTTCTTGTCCTTGTCGTCTTTGTCTTTGTCCTTCTGAGATCCCGGTCCCTTTCCCGGGTTCGAGACGGTCGTGTCATCGGATGCCGGGGCGCTCTGCTCCGGCTCCGGCGTCTGCAGCGGGGCGATCTCGCTCGTGACCGTGGGCGCCGGTGTGGGATCGACGCCGGGGGCTCCTGCGAGCCCTGACCAGACGATGCCCAGTGCGACCGCCGCGACGAGAACGACGGCTCCGGCGGCGACGAGCACCGGCATCCGCCGCCACCACTGCGTCCGTGTCGCCGACGTCGTCCGAAACGGGCGGCGGCTGCGGTCGCCGACTCCGTGGGTACGGCGGGCGGCGCCAGCACGGCCGTCGGGTCGTCGTCGGCGCCGCCGAGAGGGAGGGACAGCGTGTCGGCGATGACCGCCGCGCTCGGACGACGCGCGGGGTCGCGCTGCAGCATCCCGGGAAGCAGCTGGGCCCACAGCGGCGGCAGGTCGTCGGGGATCACCGGATCTTGCGCGAGTCGCGCGAAGACCTGCGCCGCACCCTCGGCGCGGGGGAATGCGCGCGTCCCGGTGAGAGCCTCGAGCAGCACGAGGCCGAGGGAGTAGATGTCGGATGCCGGGGCCGGTGCATGTCCGAGGGCCACTTCGGGCGCGAGGTATGCGGCCGTGCCGATGAGCGTCCCGGGTTGGGTGATGCGATCGGAGCCCAGCAGGTGTGCGATGCCGAAGTCGGCGAGCTTGGCGCGCGACGGACGATTCGGCGTCGCACCGGGGGCCAGCAGGATGTTGGAGGGCTTGATGTCGCGATGGACCACGCCGCCCGCGTGCACGACGGTGAGAGCCTCGGCGAGCTCGCCGGCGATGCGCGCGACCTCGGCGGGCGAGAGGGCGCCGTCTCTCAGGCGTGCGGCGAGCGAGGGTCCGTCGACGTGTTCCATGACGAGGTAGCGCGGCCCGGCACCGGTGAGCCGGGCATCGTGCAGCGTGACGAGGTTCGGATGCGTCAGTGCGGCGAGGGCGGCTGTTTCGATGCGTACCCGCTCGTCCGCGTTCGCTGCGTCGTCCATGGCCGTGACGACCTTGACCGCGACGCGCCGGCCCAACGTGAGGTCGTGCGCGGCGTACACTCGCGACATCCCGCCCGTGCCGATGAGCGCGTCGACGCGGTAGCGACCGTCGAGCACGGTCCCCGCATCCACACCACCTCGCTGCTCATCCACCCTTCGAGGGTAGTCGGGACGCCGGATGCCGTGATGAGGGTTGTCACGGGGCGGAGTTGCCCGTAAGGGGCAGCGTCACGCTGAGGCGCGTACCGCGGTCGGCGGAGGAGAGCGTCAGGGTTCCTTCGTGTGCGGCGATCCGCGCGTGATGCCGTTCCAGCCCGTTGAATCGTGGTGCTGAGCCGCAGAGGCCGCTTCCGTTGTCGCTGACGTCGAGAGTCAGAGTGCGGGTGGCGGACTCCGGCCGCAGGTCGAGGGAAACCGTCACCCCGGTCGCCCTCCCGTGTTTCACGGCATTCGTGATCGCCTCCTCGACGGTGTCGGCGATGATGACGCGGGCGGGCAGATCGGTCACTTCGCCCTCGCGAGCGACAACGTCGCGGTACGACGCGCCGACGATGAGTTCTCCGCTGAGTGTCGAGGGCAGCCGGTCGAGGATGCCGCCGATTGCGCGCACCAGGCCTGTGTCGGCGCCCACCGGAAACAGGGCATGGCTGAGCGCGCGCACCTGATCCTCGCGGATGTGATCGAGCAGCGCCGTCGCCTCACGGATCTCGTCGGCGACCGGTTCGTTCTTCGCGGCGAGGTCGGCTGCGACCTGATCGAGCTGGGCGGCAGCGACGACGAGTCCGTTCTGCACCGACCCGTGCAGGTGGTCGGCGACGCGCCGGCGATGCACCGTGTCTTCGAACTCGAGGCGGGCGATCCGGCGTGCGGCGTCAGCCTCTTGCCGCGCCCGCAGTTGCTGCTCATGTCGCGCCCGGCCGAGGAGATCGCCGATCCACAGCGCTGTCACCGCCGCCGCGAGAAAGCCCGCGAACGACGCGACCCAGCCGGCGACGCCGTCGGCGAGGCCAGTGGGACTGCTCACCTGAAAGACCAGGATGCTGCGCACGGCCGCTCCGATGGCTGCGGCTCCCGAGGCGACCACGATGCGAAGCGGCCACGCCCTCTCGGGGAGGCGGGCGAGATCGATGAGCCACACGAAGAGGAAGGCACAAAAGATGTTCGCGACGACCACGTACGCCATCCCGAGCACGATCTCGAGCGGGGAGGCCCCGAGCGCCGTGACGAAGCCCAAACCGCCCCACGCGACCCACTGCGACAGTGAGTACCCGGAGAGCAGCACGACATTGACGAAGGTGAGCGTCACGACGAGACGCGGCATCGCGTCGCGCGGCCGTGGCGCACCCATCGTCGTCATCCCCGGCTTGTTTGGCGCAGGAACGTCAACGCGGCGAGCACGCGCCTGTTCTTGCCGTCGGTGGGCAATTGCAGCGCGCGATACACGGCGATCAAATGGTTCTCGACGGAACTGACGGTGACTCCCAGGCGTTCGCTGATCGCCTCGTTCGACAGACCCTCCGCGACGAGCCCGAGCACGCGCTGCTGGGTGGGGGAGAGGCGGGCGACCGGCGAGCCGAAGCGGGGTGTCGAACGACTGATGAGATACGGGTCGATCACCTGCTCCCCGTTCGCGGCCGCCGCGACGGCTCGCAGGAGCGTCATCGCGGCGAAACTGGAGCGCTTGGAGAGATAGCTCCATGGCTTGCTGGCGACCTCCTGGGCCTCCATGAACCCCGCCATGTCGTCCTGGCTCGATAGGAGCAGGATGCCGAGGGAGGGGTCGCGGCGCTGCAGCTCCAGGCCCAGCGAAACGCCGTCGCCGTCTTGCAAGTGGACATCGAGCACGGCCACATCGCTGCTGCCGGGTCGGATGACGAGGAGGGCATCCTGCACCCCCTCCGCACTGTGCGTCAGTTGCAGCTCGTCGGTGGTCGAGAGGAGCTTCTCCAGCATCCGCCGCAGGAGGATCTCGTCCTCCACCACACTGACCCTCTTCTGCTGTCGCATTCTTCTCACCGTATCCACTGCTTTTGGCGTGTCTGGCTCACGAGTGTCCGTTCCCCTCGTATCAGAGCGGAACCCGTCGCCGAATCAGGGGAGAACCCCTGATTCGCTTCTCGGCGGCGACGATGAACCTCGAGTATTGACCAAATCCTATTGGTTTCCCCCTCCTGGGGTACTGCGAGAAAGGCAGGCAAGAACACATGAGCACGAACAACGAGAACACGGCCAAGAAGTCGGGCACCAAGAAGAAGCTCGCTCTGATGGCCGCAGCCGGACTGCTGGTCGCCGGCATCGCCGGTGCCGGAGCCGTCACGACCCTCACCGCATCGCTCGGCGGCAACGAGTTCTCGGCCAAGATCGACTCGGAGACGACGCCCGAGGGTGCCTTGATCACTGTGACGGGCGACCCGCTGGTTCACGAGTTCGACATCGCAACCTTCAACGACTCCGTCGAAGGCACGTGGAGTATCAACAACGTGGGTACGGTGCCGGCGATCTACGACGGCGTCCTCAACGCGACGGGGGAGGTCCCGGCCTCGCTGGCCGAGCAGCTGCGCGTGGAGTACGGAATCCCGGGTGAAGCGGCCGGTGAGACGCGGTGGCTCGAGGCGGGCACGCTGGCCGCCCCGAACTCGTTCGCCGACACCCTGCGTCTGGCCGGCGCGTTCGATGCATCGCTGGATGCCACGCAGACGCAGACGGTGCTGGTGCGTGTCACCCTGCTCGACCCGACGCAGCTGCAGGGTGAGGACGGTGACACCCTCACCGTTCACGCCTCGTTCGACGTGAGCTACTACGCCGACGAGCAGCCCACCTCCTGATCGTCGTCGGCCCGACACTCAAGAGATGACGGACAGACACATGCGTGCTCTTTCTCGTGTGCTCGGCTGGAGCAGTCGGGCCGTGGCGATCCTGTTGCTGGCGTTGCTTGCCGCACCCTTCGCGTGGCAAGCAACGACCGGTGACAGATTCCTCACCGTCACGGGCGTCTCGATGACGCCGACCATCCAGCTCGGCGACGTCCTCGTCGTCCGCGCTCCCCAGGGCGACGAGCTGCGCACCCCCGGCCAGATCGTCGTCGCCGCGTTCGGCGGGCAGGCCGACGGTGCCCTGTACGTGCACCGCGTGTGGCAGACCATTGACGACGGCGCGATCCTCAAGGGCGACGGCAATGACGTTCCCGACCCGCGCCCCATCACGCAGGATGAGGTCGTCGGCACCCCGAGAGCGCACTTCGCCGGTGTGTCCGCCGCGCTGCTGAAGACATCGCAGGACCTGCTCGCCCGCGTCGTGCTCGTGGCGACCGCGCTGGTGCTCGGCTTCGGCGTTCCCGCGCTCCTGCGCCCCCTGCATCGCCGCCCCCCTGCGGCATCCATCGACGGCCCGCGTGCCTCGCATCGCCCGACCATGAGTGAAGGAGTCTTCCGATGACCTCGCGCCCACGTGTGACGGGTGTTCTCGTCACGATCGCTCTCCTCGTGGGGTTGCTTCCGGCGACAGCCGCGAACGCCAGCGCGCCGACGGCCAACGCCGAACCCGCGGTCAACGCCGAACCCGCGGTCAACGCCGAACCCGCGGCGACGACGCTGGTCACCGATGAGCCGGCGGCGGAGCCCGCCGTCGCGCCCACGATGAGCCCGAACGGCATGCCGAGTCCGACCGACGCGCCCACAGATGAGATCGTCGTGCAGGCCGACGCGGCGGCCGAACCCGATTCCGAAGGGAGACCGCGGTCCGACACGATAGCTCCCCTCCCTCTCCCCTTCACCGCACCCGCTCCGGTCGGGCAGGTGGCGGCGGAGGAGGGACTGTCGATGAGGATCGTTTCTCCCCACTATGACAACGCGGTCTGCGCCGGAACAATCACGGTTGAACTGCAGGGGACGCCGGACGCCTACGTTCAATATGCGCTCAACGACACGTCTAGCGCCTCCGACATCTTCCAGTTGAGCGAGCGCGGTTCGCTCACCTTCGATGTCTCCGTGACGGAGGCCAGCGTTAACGTGGTCTTCGCCCGACAGGGATTGTCGCCGATTACTATGCTTCTGGCGGATTGGCAGTCGATGGGCGTCTCGGCGGTCAATCCGTTGACGGTTGAGACGCCGTGGAGCGGAGCGGTGATCGCCGGCGATACCGTCACATTCACGGGCACGGGCACGGGCAGGTATGCCGTCGACTACTCGGTGGACGGCATCCGCAGGGGCTCCTTCGTGATTCCGGAAGGTCGTTACGTCCTCGTGCCTGTGACGTGGTCGTTCACGGTAGAGGGCGTTCCACTCGACGGCGAACATCGGTTCACCTTCGAGTATGCGAGCGCCCTCCGCGACTGCAGCCGAGTCGAGCGGAGCGTGACCGTGACGCCGCTCGAGGTGTTGTCGCCGGCTTCGTACTCGACCGTCACCTACGGTTCGGGAGTGCTGTTCTCTGGGACGGGGGCGCCGCGGGCTACCGTGCAGTACTCGTGGGACGGCTCGACGACCGTGGAGTCGTTCAAGATCCCGACGGGCAGCGGTACGAGGGTGACCTGGTGGGAACTGGTCGAGGTGCCGCGGGTCGTCGGGTGGCACACGTTGTCGTTCTCGTACCTCGACTCCCCTCAGGTGGTGCAGATGCGGCTGTGGGTGGCGCTCGAAGAGTTGACGGTATCAGCTCCGAAGCAGGGCGCTGACGTCGTCGCCGGTTCTGTGCCGTTCGTCGTCGAGGGGACGCCGGGCAGGAGGGTGTTCTACGCCGTCGATGACGGTGAGGCGCAGGGGTCCTTCGTTCTGGCTGACGGGCGGACGACGCAGAACGTCGACCTGCTGGTCACCGGTAAGCACACGGTGAGATTCTGGTACGAGACGACGCCCGACGCAGGCTACGCCAGCCGATCGGTCGCGGTCGTCAATCCGATCCGCTTGTCCGTCCCTGAGTCGAACATGGTCACTGCTTTCGCCGATGAGGTCGCGTTCGCCGGCACCGGCGCGGAAGCGTACGTCGTCCGCTACGCGATCGACGGAACGGAGGTCGGGTCGTTCACGGTCGGCCTCGCGCCGGCCGGCACCGACTGGGTCACACCCGTCGGGTGGTCGACGTCCGTCGCGACGGCGGGGCTGACCGGCGCGCACACGTTCTCGTTCTGGTACAAAAAGTTCCCTGACCATCGGGTCGAGCGCACGCTGCTCTTCGGAGCGCCGCTGGAGATCACCTCACCCGCGTCTGAGTCGACCGTCGTCTACGGCGCCGTTCCGACGTTCGCGGGGACCGGTGCCGCCGGTCAGACGGTCGAGTACCAGGTTGACGGGGCGGAGACCGGGTCGTTCGTCATCCCCGGGACGGCGGGCGGCGAGGCGGCGTCCTGGTCGCGGGAGATCCGCCTTCCCAACGCCCTCGGGTGGCACAGGGTGACCTTCTGGTATGCCGAGCTGCCCGACCAAAGGAGCGAGATCCGGCTGCGGACGATCCTCGTACCCCTCGTCGTGATCTCGCCGTCCTCGGACGATGTCGTCACGGCGGGCTCCGTTCCCTTCGTGCTCACCGGAACGGCCGGCCGTAAGGTCTGGTTTGCGGTGGACGACGGCGATGCCCAAGGCGCGTTCGCGATGGGCACCGGGGAGACGACGACGAGCGTCGAGCTCGCGACGCCCGGTCACCACCAGGTCACGTTCTGGTACGACACGACGCCTGACGAAGGCGGAGTGAGCGTCGCGGTGTGGGTGCGAGAGAGGGCGCCGGTCGTCATCACCACCCCGGCGGAGGGTGCGTGGATCGTGGGCAGCAGTGTCGTGACCTTCACGGGCACCGCGGAGCCGAGCACGACGCTGACCTACGCCGCACCGCGGGCGGATCTCGGCGGGGATCTCGCCGTGGATGCCGTCGGATCCTGGACGCAGCCGCTGCGGCTGCGACCTGGCGAACAGACCGTGACGTTCGCTCCGCTGATCGCCGGTGCGCCGGCGTCCGCGCTCGCCGTCGATCGCACGGTGACGGTGGTGCCCGTCGGTGCCGCGCACCTCACGATGACCGTGACCGTTACCCGGGTCAGCCCCGGACAGCTTTCCCGGGAGGTGGCCCGATGAGCGCACGCGACCGCAGAAGGTCCATCGGCGCCGCGATCGCGGCATCGGCCGGCATGATCCTGATGAGCCTCGCCGGATGGCAGGCGGCGTCGGCCGCGAATGTCACGGCGACGTCGACGGCCACCCTCACGGTGGTGGGTGAGCCTCTGGTGGCGGTGTTCACTCCGTCGTCGCCGACGATGCTGGACGCCGAATGGACCGTGTCGGCCGTGAGTTCCGCGGCGCTCGACGCCGACGGCGTGCTCCTGCCGACGACGGCGGATGCCGAGGGCGAGCTCGCCCGCGATCTGCGCGTCTGGTACGGCACCGATGTCGCCGGTGACGTGTTCTGGCACGACGGCGGAACGCTCGCCGACGCCGTGTCCTACGGGGCGGCGGTCGGGCACGGGCTCGTCGTCCGGCCGGGCGAGGACACGATCGTGCACGTGCGGGTCTCCTACGACGGGGACTGGTCATGGGCGCACTCGACCAGCGACTACCGGCGGGTCGAGGCACGGTTCCTGCTGACGGCGCCCGCGCCGATCGTCGACGACCAGCGCGATAGCCTTCCCCGCTCGGGCGGCTCGCTCCAGGACACCGGCGTGTTGGCCGCGTTGCTGGGCGGCCTCCTCCTGTTGACGGTCGGGGGCTGGTGGCTGGGCGTCGCGCGCCGTGGCAGTGACGAGGAAGAGCATGCCGAGACTCCGTGACTGCGGTCGGGGCTTGCTAGGCTTATCGCGCCCCTATAGCTCAGTTGGTTAGAGCAACGGACTTCAACAGAACACAAATGGAGCGCCAGCGTCGAAATACGCTGGATGACCGCCGCTATATGCTGGGACGCCCTGAGAGCCCGAGGTACTCGCCGGATGGAGACATTCGGCAGTGACAATCCGAGGGATTGGGTAATCAGCAGGTAACCGCAAGGGAACCTCAGAGACTACACGCGGCGCACCTGACCGGCCCGGCCGAAGGTGAAGATATAGTCCAGACTGCAAGCCGCCAGCCTCTGGCTGAGCACGCGGTGGCTGGGGAGACTCAGTGCAGCAGGTTAATCCGTGGGTCCAGGGTTCGAGCCCCTGTGGGGGCACCTCAGTGTCGACACACGCGAGGAGGCCGCCGGTGCAGTGCGCACCAGCGGCCTCCTCGTGTTCAGCGATCAGATCTCGCGATCGGATCAATTGGTCGGCATCAGCACCGTGTCGATGAGGTACACCGTCGCGTTGGCGGTCTGGACGCCGCCGCAGATGACTTTGGCACCGTTGACCATGATGTTGTCGCCCGAGCCGGTGACGGTCACGTCGCCGCCCTCAACGGTCTTGTGCGTGCCGTCGATCGCCGACGGGGAGAGCTGACCGGGAACCACGTGGTACGTGAGGATCTTCGTCAGCGTTGCGCTGTCGGTCTTCAGGGAGTCGATGGTGGCGGCATCGATCTTGCCGAAGGCCGAGTCGACGGGTGCGAAGACGGTGAACGCGCTGCTGTTCAGCGTGTCGACCAGATCCACGTCAGGGTTGAGCTTGCCGCTCACCGCGGCGGTGAGGGTCGTCAGGAGCGGGTTGTTCGACGCGGCTACGGCCACGGGGTCCTTCGACATCCCCTCGACGGAGCCGGCGCCCGACGGGACGGTCTTCGCGTAATCGGCGCAACCCGGGCCGACGAGGTCGGCGGCCGGGTCCATGCCGGTCGGCGACGGGGTCATCGCCTGCGTCTGCTCGCTCATGGCGGGAGGGGTCGTCGCGGCCGGCGTCGACGTTCCCGATGAACAGGCCGCCAGGGCGAAGGCCCCGGCGAGGGTGAGCGTGAGGGCTGCGGTGATCTTCTTCGTGCTGCTGAGCATGATGTCCTCCTTGTGCGTTGGCGGTCCGTGCGGTGATGGTCCGTGCGGTGGTAGTCCTGCCGAGCCGCCAGGTGCGGTCTCGACAGGTCCTTCGGAGCCCGGTGGAAATCGGATGGGAAACCGTGTGCGCGGCCGCGCTGCACGACAGAAGCACGGGGATGAGGCATGCTGAGAGCAATGGTCATCGATGGTGTGGACGTACCCGAGGACTCACCGGCGCGAGATCATGCCGGCGAGTTGCTCGTGCGCATCGCTGCAGGCGACCGAGAGGCGTTCGGCCAGCTCTACGACATGCTCGCCCCGCGCGTCTTCGGATTGATCCTTCGCGTGCTGGTCAACCGCTCTCTCAGCGAAGAAGTGCTTCAGGACGTGTTCTTGGAGATCTGGCAATCCGCTTCGGGCTTCGCTCCGAAGAAGGGTCAGGGACGGTCCTGGGTCCTCACCATCGCCCATCGCCGCGCTGTCGACCGCGTGCGGGCGACGCGTGCCAGCACGGAACGCGACGAGAAGGCGGGCCTGCGCGAACTGAACACGGGCCAGGACAGCGTCGACGACCAGGTGGCTCTGCGCATCGAGAGCAGGCGTGTCGCACGAGCAATGGATGCGCTTCCCGAAGCCCAGCGAGAAGCCCTGCTCCTGGCATACGTCGGGGGCTATTCTCAGAGCGAAATCGCCGCACTGGTGGGCTCGCCCCTGGGGACGATCAAAACGAGAATGCGCGACGGCCTATCGCGCCTGAGGCAAGAGATGGGGGTGACGTCATGAGTGACAACGAGTACCGAGACATCGGCGCGGACGAGTTCGCCGAGTTGTCGGCAGGACACGCGATGAACGCGTTGTCGCCCGACGACGAGCGCGCCTATCAGAATGCCCTGCACGCTCATCCCGAATGGGACGAGGTCGCCCGTGCGGATGCCGCCACCGCTGACGTGCTCGCCGACGCGGTGGCACCTGTTGCCCCGCCCATCGATCTGCGATCGCGGCTCCTCCGCGCCATCGACGCTGAGCGTGCGGAGGCTGCGGATGAGGCGACGCCCGCGGAGGAGGCGGAGTCTTCGCCCGAGGTTGCTGCGGCGCCGCCGACGGAGATCGTCCAGGCAGTACAGCGGCGTGCGTGGACGCGCGGCGTTTTCGCTCTTGTCGCGTCCGTCGCGCTCCTGATCGGTATCGGTTGGGGAACGGGTGCCGTCACCAGCCTGTGGCGCACTCCGCCGGCGGTGACGGCTTTGCAGCAGATAGAGAAGGCACCGGATGCCTCGTCGGCCCAGGTCGATTTCCAGGGCGGCGTCGCAACGGCGCACTGGTCGCAGAGCGTCGGCAAGGTCGTGCTGGTTGCCGAGGGGCTTCCGCAGATCCCCGAGGACCGCACGTTCGAGCTGTGGTTCGTGCGGGGCGACACGCCTATCGCCGCCGGCACGTTCGACGCCGCGGGCGAGAGCGGCGGGAAGACCACAGCGCAGCTGACCGGCACGATGCAGCCCGGCGACACGATCGCCGTGACGATCGAGCCGTCGGGAGGGTCGCCC
>Ga0207655_1001956_pt1 | contig 17604 bp, 17 predicted proteins | sample KBSM44metaG_FD_184398 | JGI IMG/M metagenome (GOLD analysis project Ga0207655, IMG submission 184398) | Miscanthus rhizosphere microbial communities from Kellogg Biological Station, Michigan, USA - KBS M4-4 metaG (SPAdes) (version 2) | ecosystem: Host-associated > Plants > Roots > Rhizosphere >...
TTTTTGAGCCGGGTCTCTGCCTGATGGGGCCCACTAAGCGCTGCCGAGGCTGGTTCGCTGTGGAGCCGATGTTAGGCATAGGCGGCGGGGTGGAAGAATCTGAAAACTCAAATGAATACTTCAGACTTTCGTCAACAAATAGCTAGCTATTTATCGCGGTTTTCAAGGGGGATTTTATCGGTGAGAAGGTGTCTACGCTGGCTATTAGCGAGGAGTGCCACTGTTACGGCATCGTTTTGAAGAGTCCCAAGCGAGAGCGGGGCGCTGATGGTCCGTTTTTGACCCGGATTGTGTAAAAACGCCTGCCACGCTCTCGCCGCTGACTTCAGACGGAGCAGTTTGCCAAATCGCCCTTGTAGAGGTAGATCCTGGACACTCTTCTTCAGGGAAGCGCATAGATTTTAAAAAACTGCCTGTTCGCCTCATTGGCACCGCCCAGGTACTTGTCATAGGCTTGCTCGATTTTCCCCGAGCGGTACATTTCGCTCAGCGTCGCATCAACGAGCAAACGGAACTTTTCGTCGTCGCGTTCGACCACCATTGAAGTGGTTGAATACTCAAAAATGCGGTCCAGCAGTACAAGATTTTTTGCGGACGTATCGTTCGCGAGATCATGCTTGAGCATCGTGCGTTCAGCGAAAAAAACATCCGCTTTGCCATCGGCGACATGTTTAATGCCGGCGGCGGTATCTTCGACCGTGACCAGTTTGGCGACCACCCCCAGCGATTGTATTTGTTGACGGATCCACTGCTCAGTGACCCCGCCTGCGAGGGTGGCATAGGTCAGATTGTCGAGCCCGCGATTTACGTCGGTGCGCCACGTCGGGCCAGTCTTGGCCACTTCTCCATTTAATACTCTAAGCAACGCGCCGGGCGCATTCTTGCGAACAACGGCCGACAGGCCAGCGGTGTAGACCGGAATCGAGAAGCTGACAGTTTGCCGGCGCTCCAGCGTTGCCGGTGTCGGGGTGCACATGATGTCGACTTTTCCAGCGCTGACGGCGCTGACTTCTTCGCTCAAGGCAAGCGGCTGATAGCGCACTTGCAAGGCGGGCAGGCTCAGCTCCTGCTTGACCTTGTCGACGATGTTCAGGCATAGGTCGATGGCATAACCGCTGGCTTTGTCACCCTCTTGGGTACTGAAAGGGGCGAAGTCCGGTACATACCCCAGTATCAGTGAGTTACGCGTTTGCACCCGCTCAAGCGTATTGGCACTCGCTATTAGCGGTAGCGAGGCCAGTAAGCTCGCAAGCAACAGATTGGTTAATTTAATCAGTTGTGCGCTCATGACTCGTTCTCCTGTCGATACATTCAGTTACTGCAAGGTCCCGGTCTCGCCTTATCTCTCAATCAATTCCTGTGGCGAAACCACCCAGACGCTGCATGGCATCTTGTAGAGAAGATGCTCCACCGTGCTGCCGACTAACCTGCCCATCACACGATGCCCAACCCGGCCCATCACAAACATGTCGATGTCATAAGCGGCTGCGTAGCTGGCAAGCACATTGGCCGGGTTGCCCATGATCATGTGTTGGCGCTCCGGCGGGATGCCGTTGCGCTCCGACAGCTCGCGGAAGGCATCAGCCTGTGCGTCGAACAGGGTTTTGGCTGTGCTGGAAGAGAAAAACGTCGAGCCATCGCCGAAGCCGAATTCGTCCGCGCTAATGGAGGAAAGGTCATGGGCATAGATCACGTCGAGTTCTGCATGACAGGTGCTCGCCAGTTTTGAGGCGTCTTGCAGAATCCTGTCATTGAAACCCTTGAACTGCCCATCGCGATGGAAAGGGTCGACGGCAGCAACGATCTTGCGCGGCAAGGCGTGGCGCATATGGCTGACAAAATGCAAAGGCACTGGGCATTCGCGCAGCAGATGGATATCCAACGGAGTAAACATCAGACGTGACAGGAGCGATTCGTGCTCCAGTGCCTTGATCAGTGCCGCCATGGGCTGTTCTTTGAGGTGGATGAGGATTTCCTGCAAGGGTCTTTCCACCCAGACCACTTCAGTGGTGACGTGCACCCCGATTTTGCGCAACGGACGGGCCTGGTCTTCCAGCCATTGGCGGTGACGCTGAACGTACCCGAGCCGCATCTGCTCCAGTGCTTGTTCATTGACCATTCCGGCGGTTGCCAGCCCTTCGAGATAGTCGAACGCCACTATGTGCAGTGCCGCGTCTGAAGCTTTGGCCAGCGCAGCGGCCCGGTCGAAAGCAGGACTGCTTTCCATCAAGGGCGAGACGACCAGCATGAAGCGTGATTGATCCGGCATGACAAATCTCCCGTCGGTAACCGCACAAGTGCTTGCTCCAATGGCGGCAGTGCAATTGGGAAGTGTAGCTTTGCAATGATCTTGCGGCTGGCCGGAGAGGCGGGCTTGATCTTTGTCAAACGCAAGGGATAACGGCGACACCGCCCGACGTGTGGTTATCCGCTGTGCGTTCATTCAAGAAATTGTTGACCATTATCAACCTGTCGTCCGGCACCTTGGCGCAGTCTTTGGGGCAGGGCGCAACCTGGCGCACTGACAGCAAAGGAGGGCTCACTTTCGCAACGATCAAAGCGGGCCGTTTTCGTGGAGGTTATCGATGATCATTGATATCACGCAGAAGCAGACAACCCATGACTGGGTTGTGCACATGGATGCATTGGAGGTGGTTTTCGACAGCCTGGAAGGCGCGCAGGCATTTGTCGACCAACTCAAGGCGCGAATTGCTGCACCGCACATCTGGCCGATCAATGTTGGCCCGGCCGCTTTCACACGCCCGATGACCGGGAGCCGATCTCCTTGTGCAATGGGCGCAAAGGTTCGTGCCGATCTCGTGGAGTAACCATGGCGGGCGACGGTTCGCCGCTTGCCTCATCCCGGGTCAGGTGTTGCTGACGCTGGCGATGTGGGCCGGCATCTTGCTGCTCTGAAGTACATCTCGCGTTGTAGCTGATAAGGGTCAAGTTGAGTGAATCAGGACCGTTCAATCTGTATGTCTACGCAATCCAGAAGGTCGTATGCCGAGGTGTCCCATGCCACAAACTCAGCGTTTACTGTTAATAGCTCCTTCAGCCATGACCCGAACACCGGCGTTCGATCGGGCTGCCGCATTGGCTCGGGCGATGCAAATGCCGTTGCATATAGTGGCATTCGATTACTCGCAGGCACTGGCAGTGGCCGGCTTGTTTGCTCCCGAACAAATGAGCCTTGCACGCGACGGCTATTTGCAAACCCACAGGCAGTGGCTCACGGACCAGGCCGGGTTGATGAGCAAGCACGGAGTGGAAGTCACCAGCGAAGTGGTGTGGGTGCAGCATCCTTATGAGGAGATCCTGCACTTCGTCAACGAGATGTCGCTGGCGCTGATCATCAAGGATGCGCAGGAAGAGTCGGCGCTGAAGCGAGTGTTTTTCACGCCGCTGGATTGGCAATTGCTGCGCGATTGCCCGGTGCCGGTGCATCTGGTGACCAATGCACTCAATCCGCGCCCGCGCAGCGTGCTGGCCATCGTCGATGTGCTGCGCAGCGAAGACCAGGACCGGGTGTTCAACGACCAGATCATCGATGCTGCGACCAAACTGGCCGAGGTATGTGACGCCCGGCTGGAGCTGTTGCATGCCTATGACTGGACGGCCGTGTATGCCCAGGACATGGGCTTTGGCGCGCTGCCGATGGCCGTCGGTATTCATGAAACCCTGGGCACGTCGCAGAACGAGGCATTTGCGGCATTGGCCGAACGCCACGGCGTGCCACCGGATTGTCGGCACTTCATTGAGGGCATACCACTGAACAGTATTTGTGAGTTCGCCGCCGAGCATCACACCGATGTCATTGTGATGGGGACGGTGCAACACAAGGGGCTTAACACGCTATTGGGGACCACGGCCGAGCACCTGTTGCACCGGGCGCCGTGCAGTGTGCTGGCGGTCAAGCCGGGCCGGATGCTGCAGTCCTGAGGGTGGGGCGCCCCGCGATAGGGCGTTGGCCGGAATATCGCGGGGCGAGGGTTTACAGGTAAAGACTATGAATGACCTGATGGCTGTCGTCGGGGTCATTGTGTGTTTCAAATCCCAGGGATTTGGCCAGGTCGCGCATTGGCGCATTGCTGGAGGCGTCCACCGAATGCAGCTGGCGGAAACCGTTCTTGCGCGCGGCTTTGATCAAGTGTTCCATCAGGAGTGTGCCCAGGCCCAGGTGCTTCCATTCATCAGCGACCGTGACGGCACATTCACATTCATGTTCGCCGGTGGCGGCATAGCGGCTGACGCCGATCTCGATCAGTTGACCGTTGTCGTGGACCAGGGCGATGAAGGCCAGGCGCTGTTTGTTGTCGGTGTCCATCAACTGATCGAGCAGCGCGCCACCGGGTTCGTTGATCTGCGCGAGAAAACGCATATGCCGGGACTCGGGGGACAGCCGTTTGATGAAGGCGTATTCACGCTCGCGGTCTTTTTCCGCCAGCGGCCGGATCAACACATGGCGGCCATCCTTGAGCGCTTCGATCCAGTACCTTCCGGTGACCGCGGCATAGGCAGCCGCAGCCCGTTCATTGTGGTCTTTGACTGTGAGCATGAGGTAATCCTCCATCGGGCTTGAATGGTGGCGCGCAGTGACAAACCGCGGCGTTCGTTCCTTTCTACGCCGCTGTCGGCGTTTGAATCTGATCTGGATCAGAGACGCGTGACGAACCACCTTCATTCGTACCTGATTTGATGTAAATCAACTTGGGGCAGGGGGCAACGGGTGCAGTCTGGGACACCTGCCGGCCCGTGCGAGCCGGTGTCGAACACGAGGTGTGTGATGGGCCAATATCAACGTTTGTTGCTGATCGCCGACCAAACCTTGCATCAATCCCCGGCGATGTTGCGTGCCGTCGCGCTGGCCAAGGCCAGTGGGGCTGCGCTGGATGTGCGGGCTTTTGTCGAACCGGCACCCGTGGTGCATTTGTGGGAAGAGAAAGTCGACGACGCGAGGTATCAGGGCTATTTGCGCCGCTGTCGTCGCTGGGCCGCCGACGAGATGGACCGTCTCAATGAAGTCGGGCTAGAGGTGACCGTCGAAGCGGTATTCACCAACCATCCGCTGCTGGAGATCCTGAAGACGGTCGAAGACCTCAAACCCGACCTGCTGATCAAGGACGCCACCCTTGAGCCGCTGCTCAAGCGGGTGTTCATTACACCGCTCGATTGCCACTTGTTGCGCGAATGCCCGGTCCCCGTGCATTTGGTCAACCAGGTACGGTACAGCTTGCCGCACCGCATCGTGGCGGCAGTAGACCCATTCGATCCCTCAACCCAGATCAGCGGCCTCAATGACACCATCATCCAGACCGCCAATGCATTGGCCTTGCAGTGCGACGCGCCGCTGCACCTGCTGTATGCCTATGACTTGTCGCCGGTCTTCAATGGTGACGCGCCACTGGCCGGTGGTGGCTGGGGCGTGGACTACATCGAGGAGCTGCGTGAGTCGTTGCACCTGGCTTTCATCACCTTGGCGGATCGCCACGGGGTGCCGCCCGAGCGTCGGCATTTCGTCATGGGGCTGCCGGTGCCGGTGATCAGCGAATTCGTCGAGCAATACCTGGCCGATGTGGTGGTGATGGGCACCGTGCACCGGGTGGGCATTGACCGGATAATCGGCAGCAACACCGAGCGGGCCTTGTACTCGGTGCCGGGGAGCATTCTGGCGGTGGGGCAGGACGTCAGGGTGTGAGGACGATTGCACCGTTGAATTGGCCCGCCCTTAAACACGCCAGGGCTTCATTGGCCTCCTCGAGGGCAAACCGGGTGACGTCGCACTGCACGGGGGTGTGTTGCAGCTCTGCGAAAAATGCGGTGCCGTCTTCTCGCGTCAGGTTGGCCACCGAGCGGACGCAGCGTTCGCCCCACAGCAACCGATAGGGAAAAGCGGGGATGTCGCTCATGTGAATACCGGCGCACACCACGCAGCCGCCTTTGGCGGTAACCGTCAGCGCCGCCGGTACCAGCGCACCGACGGGGGCAAATATCAGGCTGGCGTCGAGCAGGTGTGGCGGTGCCTGATCAGAAGCACCGGCCCATTTGGCGCCCAAGGATCGTGCATAGGTTTGGCCAGCCTGGTCATCCGGCCGGGTGAAGGCGTACACCTGCTGCCCGCGCCCGCGCGCCACCTGAATGGCCAAATGGGCGGCGGCGCCGAAACCATAGAGTCCGAGGTGGCGTGCATCCTTGACCATTTGCAAGGCCCGAAAGCCGATCAGCCCGGCACACAGCAGCGGTGCCGCCTGCATATCCGACAGCTCCTGCGGAATGTGGAAACAGAAACGCGGGTCGGCCACGACGTAGTCCGCGTAACCACCGTCCAGATGACAACCGGTGAACTGCGCCTGATCGCAAAGATTCTCCCGCCCCGAGTGGCAAAACTCACATTGACCGCACGTCCAGCCCAGCCATGGAACGCCCACTCGCTGGCCAATCCAGGCGGCGTCGACGTTGGCGCCTACCGCCGTGACTTCGCCGACGATTTCATGCCCCGGGACCCGTGGAAGCACCGCTTGAGGCAACTCACCGTCCACGAGATGCAGGTCGGTGCGGCACACACCGCAGGCCAGGACTTTGATCAGCAGCTGGTTTGCCCCGGGTGTCGGAATGGGTCGCTCTTCCCATTGCAGTAGCTGTTTGGGCGTGTACAGGACCATGGCGCGCATGACGAGGCTCCAGGCGAGCAGGGGATCAGCACGGAGGAGGGCGTTGACAGCCTGCGATCAACTGCTTGAGCCCTTCAAGGTTACGGATTTTCACGTCACGGCCTGTTATTTCCACCAGTTCCTGATCCCGCAGGTGCGCTATGCCTCGACAAATGGTTTCCAGTCGCAGCCCCAGGTAAGAACCGATTTCCTCCCGACGCATTTTCAGAACGAAATTCTTGGAGGAATACCCACGCATATTTAAACGTTGCGACAGGTTCAGCAGAAAGGCGGCCAGGCGCTCATCCGAATTCATGTTACCCAGCATCATCAACATGTCGTGATCGCACACGATTTCCCGGCTGAGGATTTTGTTCAGGTTGTGTTGCAGTGACGGCAGTTCCCGGGCGAGTTTCTCCAGGTGAGCAAAATGAATGGGGCAGACTTCACTGTCTTCGAGGGCAAACGCATTACACGTATGCAGGTCGGTGCTGATGGCGTCCAGGCCGAGCATTTCGCCGGGCATCTGGAACCCGGTGACCTGCTCGCGGCCATCGATCGAAAGTACATTGGTCTTGAACGAGCCGGTGCGCACGGCATACAGCGAACGTAACGAATCACCGGCGCGATAGAGCGCGGCGCCTTTTTTGACCTTGACGCGTTGCACGATCAGCGTATCCAGACGCGTGATTTCCTGATCAGACAGCCCAAGCGGCAGACACAACTCCAAGACGCTGCAGTTGGAACATGCAGACTTGAGGTAGTGACCCTGGAACGGCTTGGTTTCAGACATGAGCCGCCTGTCCCGCAATGGATATGTTGAGCATAGACCCCGACAGCGCAGACAAACTTTTGATGTCAGTTGCCGCCGATCTAATAGATGAACGGGGATTGCCCGATTAACCGTGAAAGGTTGGACCATTCAGCTTGAGCGCAGTCTGCGAGACTTGATGTATATCAACTCATCAGCATTTCAGACTCTCAAAATCGACAAGAAGTCTATCGGTGGGCTGAGCCTGTGACGAAGGGTTCATGAGGCCCAAACCTACCAGGTCACTGAATACGGCGCCCTCGGCGCTGGGCAGCCGCTGCAATCGACCACTCACCTGAGTCGAGGTAGATCATGAGTCAGTACCAAAGGTTGTTACTGATCATCAACCCGGTCTTTCGCCATTCCCCCGCAATCAATTATGCGTCGGCACTGGCCAAGGCCAGCGGCGCAAGTTTGCATATCGCGGCGTTGATAAAGTCGCTGGACCTTTTATCGCGTATTGAACAGGGAGATCGGGAGCAGGCGCGGGAGAGCTGCCTGCAGGATCATCGTGACTGGCTGAAGGCTCAGGCGAGAAATCTGCGTGGTCGTGGGCTCGAAGTGACTACCGAAGTGGCATGGGCTGATGATGTGGAGCAAGACATCCTTGCTCATGTCATGGAAATGCAGCCCGACCTGCTGATCAAGGAAGTTCAGCATGAATCAGTGCTTAAACGTGCCTTTTTCACACCGCTGGACTGGTATCTGCTGCGGCACTGCCCGATACCGGTATATCTGGTGGGCGGCAGTGGCTTCGTATTGCCGCGCAAGATTGTGGCAGCGGTCGAAGTGTCGGAGACCGAGTCTCCCGACAACGAACTCACCGAGCGGATTATTCAGCAAGCGAATGGCTTGGCCATGCAGTGCGGGGCTGAGTTGCATTTGCTGTACGCCTGCAATGTTTCGGCGGGTTATCTGGCGGATATGGACGGTCTGACGCTTGCTGACCTCACCAAGGCGTTATGCAAAGACCTGGAAAGAAACTTTTTCAAGTTGGCGGACCGGTATGGCGTGTCCGCCGATCATCGACATTTCATTATGGGGCACCCCGTTTCGGCCCTTAGCGAGTTCGCCAACGAGCAGAACATCGATGTCATCGTGATGGGGAAAGTCCAGTCACACAGGATGGACAAGCTTTTGGGCAGTACGACCGAACACATTCTGTATCAGGTCCCTTGCTGCATTTTAGCGGTATAGACGGACCGGCAGTGCCCCCACCACTGAACTGCTGCGTGCGGCGGGAAAGGAGCGGGCTCATTTGCGCTTCCAATATTTCTGCATTTCCAGAAACAGAAAGGACGCTGTCCAGGTAATGAGTACCAGGCCGGTCAGTGCCTGCAGGCCAGTCAGGTACTTGAGATTGCCCGCGGGTGAAATATCGCCGAAACCGATGGTCGTGTAGGTGGTAAAGGAAAAGTACACACAGTCCAGCAGCGAACCGTCGAAATTGCCTGTCAGGCTGCCCCAATCGCCGGAGCGCACCATCAGGTAATAGACTAGCGCGAAGCACCAGACTTCGAGCGCATGGGCTAGCAGCGCTCCAAACACCCCGACGACAATCCTGAAACGGCTCCAAAGCTTGAGCCGCGGCAGCCAATCGTTCAGGCGCAACAGGCATTCGTAGTGGATCACCACGACGACGATGACCACCAGTGTATTGATCAACGTGACAGCCAGCATGGCGAATCTCCGGTGGTAGCGGATCCGCGGCGGTCTCGCTCCCTGGGCGATCGGCTTTTGATGCGGTATTGACGAGTTGCAAGAACCCCGTTCGCTTTTTTTTACGCCTGAGCCGTGCAAAGACATTGAGCTAAATCAACAAGGTGTCAGTGAGTTTCTCACTAATCGCCAGCGAGCCATTAGTTGACAAAAATCAGAGTGCGCAGGCGATGGCGTCAGATACTTGGGGCAATCATCTGAAGGTTTCCGGTTGCTATAAAACGAGGGAGCAAAGTCATGAGTAAGCGCTTGTCCTTTGTATTGCTGAGCATACTGCTGACAACGGCTTCCGGTTGTAGTCATCAGCACGCTCAGGAAATCGACGCGCGATTGGAGGCCGCCGAAAACAATGCCGCGACCGCACGGCTCCGGGCCGATGAGGCGTACTTGAAGGCACAAATGGCTGCGCAGGTCGCCAGTCAGGCGCAACGCACCGCCGATGAGGCGAATGTGCGTGCCAGTCGGATGACCGGTAAGGCGCCACGTCAGTGAGTAGCGATGGCACGAAGCGCTGACAGGACGTCGGGCTTGCTGTGAGGCAGGTAAGCATTGTCAGGGCGAGGTATGTGATGTTGAAGCTCAAACGTATCCTGTTGATTGCCCCCGCCGAAATGACCCACACTCCGGCGTTTGAGCGCGCGCAGGCACTGGCCTGCGCAACCGGTGCGTTGTTACACATCGTTGCGTTCGATTATGTCCAGGCGCTGGCGGTGGCCGGCCTGTTTGACCACGATGCGATGGCGCAGGCCCGTGAGGGGTATTTGCAAGTGCATCGCCATTGGCTGGAACAACAGGCGCGGTTTCAACGTTGCGCGGGATTGCAAGTGACCACGGAGGTGGTCTGGGCCAAATCGAGCCTGACGCACCTGCTTGAGTACGTAAATGACTTCCATGCGGACCTGGTGATCAAGGACACCCAATATGTGCCGGCACTTGACCGGGCTTTTCACCAGCCCCTTGACTGGCGGTTGCTGCGTGATTGTCCGGCCCACTTGCACCTGGTGACCAACGCCAAAAATCCCAAGCCACTCAAAATACTCTGCGCTGTCGATCTGTCTCATCTGGAGGAGATGACTCAAGGGCTGAACGACCGGGTCCTCGATCTGGCCTCGACGCTGGCGGCATCCTGCGGTGCCGCCTTGTTCCTGCTGAGTGTTAACAGTTGGTCAGTGGTGGGCGATTCATCGATAAGCGTGCCGACCATGACTCTGGCTGACAGCTTGAGAGACGCCGTCAACGATGCCCAGCTAGAGGCCTTTGAGGCGCTTGCCGAGCGTTATGGCATTCAAAAAACACGCCGACATCTACTAACGGGTATCCCGTACAAAGTCATTGCACAGTTCGCCCGCAAGAATGCCTTTGACATGGTGGTGCTGGGCACGGTCTATCAACACGGCATCGACAGGTTCATCGGCAGTACCGCCGAGAGCGTGCTTAACCGTGCGCCCTGCAGTTTGACAATCGTCAAGCCATTGCCCTGGCTTGACTGAATCGGCGACCCGTAACGCTCGCAGTTGATAAAAATCAACTGCACTTGAGTACAAGAAAAGCCCCCGGTCGGTTTCCCGGCGGGGGCTGTGTGTCTGGGCGAATGACCCTTTGTTTCAAGCTCGATGGCTTGCAGGTCTTTGGCGAGATCGATTGCGATTGGCGAGGGCGCGGTAAAAGCAAAATGCGGTATCGGTTTACCGGTAGCACTAAGCATTAGCCAGCCGACCAGGGGCGTATTAATGCCCGGGCATCGGACTGCTCGGGCGTTTTACATCGCGTTTTCGCCTTGCCGGGTCAGGGCCCGCCATACGGCTCGGTTGAGGCAACCGGGGCGTACGCAGTAACAGGCTGATTTCATCGCAGCTGACCGCTTTGCTGAAAAGGTGGCCCTGAATTTCATCGCAGCCGTTTTCACGCAGGAAGGTTTGCTGCTCTTCGGTTTCGACACCTTCGGCAATGACCTTGAGGTTCAGTTTGTGCCCCAACGAAATCACCGCGGTGGCGATGGCTTTGTCGTTCTCGTTGTCGGGCAGGTCGCGCACGAAAGACTGGTCGATCTTGAGTCTCGCGATCGGAAAGCTTTTCAATGCTGCGAGGCTGGAGTAGCCGGTGCCGAAGTCGTCGATCGAGAGGCTGATCCCCATTGATTGCAGTTCCTTCATTTTGCTGATGGCTTGCTGAAGGTCTTGCATGATCAGGCTTTCGGTCAGCTCCAGCTCAAGGTACATCGGGTCCAGCCCGGTTTCTTGCAAGGCATGCATCACCCGGTCGATCAGGTCCCTTTCGACGAACTGGCGTGCAGAAATATTCACCGACATGGTGATCGGCGGCCAGCCCGCATCCTGCCAGGCCTTGTTCTGTCTGCACGCGGCATGAATCACCCAGTCGCCGATGGGCACGATCAACCCGGTTTCTTCGGCCTGCGGAATGAATTTGATGGGAGACACGATGCCGAGCTCGGGGTGCTGCCAGCGGATCAGTGCCTCTACGCCGATAATCTGGCCTGACTGCAAATCCACCTGTGGCTGGTACAGCAGCAGGAACTCGTCATGGTTGAGTGCGTTTCGAAGCCCGTCTTGCATGGCGAGCTTGCCCTGAACCTTGTTATTCATCTCGCTCGTATAGAACTGGTAACTGTTGCGACCCAGTTCCTTGGCCCGGTACATGGCGGCATCCGCGTTGCTGAGCAACGTGTCGGTATCGCTGCCGTCGGCAGGGTAGGTGGCCAACCCCATGCTGCAGGTGACGTGGAGTGTATGCCCGCTGAGTTGAATCGGTCGCAGGATGGCTTCCTGGATTTTGTGCAGGGCTGGAGTAACGCCGTCGAGGTCTGAGGGCTGGTCGAACAGGATGATCACAAACTCGTCGCCACCCAGTCGCACGACGGTGTCGGTGCGGCGTACGCACTCCAGCATGCGCTGGGCGACGGTTTTCAGCAGTTCGTCTCCAGCACTGTGCCCAAGGCTGTCATTCACCAGTTTGAATTTGTCCAGATCGAGAAACACCACCGTCACCAGGCGGTCGTAGCGCTGGGCATAAAGCATTGCCTGCTTGAGACGGTCTTCGAGCAGTGTGCGATTCGGCAGCCCGGTCAGTGCGTCATGGTCGCCCATATAGCGAATGCGCTTTTCGGTAAGCTGGCGTTCTATCGCAATACCGGCAAGCGGTGTCGCCATGTCAATCAGTCGCGTCTCGGCCGAGCTGGGGCTGCGTACGGTATTGGAATACAAGGCAAACGTCCCCAATACCTTTCGCTCATGGGACAGAATCGGCGTCGACCAGCAGGCTCGAAATCCATAGGGCGCAGCGGCTGAACGGTACGCTTCCCACAGCGGATCCAGCTCGATATCCGTGACGATGACCGGTTCTCGTCGATACACCGCGGTGCCGCATGAACCGACGTTCGGACCGATTGCAATCCCGTCAATGAGCTGGTTATAGGCTTTCGGCAAACTGGGGGCCGCCCCGTGCAGCAGGTGTTTGCCATCCTCATCCAGCACCAGGATGGACACCATCATCCCCTTCAACTGGGACTCCACCAGGTGAGCCAGGCTGTCGAGGACTTCTGCCAGCTCGGTGCTCCTGGCGATCAGCTCCAGGACATGACGTTGTCCGGCACGGATCACGGCTTCTTGCTCCAGTCGGCTGTTTTGCAGGGCGAGCCGCTCGGTGGCGATACTCAATTGGACCGTTCTTTTTTCCAGTTGAAGTCGGTCTTTGAGGAATTGATTTACCGCGCGAGCCATGTTGCCGATCTCGTCTTTCCCATGTTCTGCCATCATCAAATGCGTTTTGTCAGTGTGTTCCTGACGCAATTGCCGGCTAATTTCATTCAGACGCATGAGCACATGACGGCCCATGAAGACCCGGGTCACGAACCAGGCGAATACCAGGCTGGCGCCCAACATGATCAGCACCCATTGCTGGCTACGATTTGAGGCTTCGACCAGGCGCTGCAGGGCTTCGCGATAGTCTTCGGTGTAAGCGCTGGATTGCGCACGGGCCACCGCGACCAGAACCCCGGCCTCATTCTTCAGTTCCTCATTGAAGCGCTGTATGACGTTGTGCTGATTGATGAGCTTCAGGCGCAGGGAGAAGAGATCAGGCGTCTTCACATCGGCGTCGGGTAACTTGCCTGCGGTGCGTGACAGGCGCTCATATCGGATCCGCAGCCGTTGCACGGCATCACTGTCAACAGCCTGCGGCAGATCGAAAAGTAACACCGCCAGTTCGAGGCTGGCCTGGGTCTGAGTCGCGGTTAACCGGGCGGTGTGATCCTCCATGGTTTGTTCGAAGGTGACCTCGGTTTGCAGCAGGCCTTCTCGCAGCTGAGCAACGATGTTGGCGGTATTGCGGAACATCTGACTCGACTGATGCATGTCGAGTATCGCCACGCCACTGTTCGCGGCAGTCAGCTGCTGCACCAGTTGATCAAGGGCTTCAAGCTGTTCGACAGTCGCCGCATAGCTTGAACGCAGGGTGTCGGGGGAGCGGGTTGTCAGTAGCTGATCAGTCTGGCGTTCGATCAGCAAGGTACGCTGCAGCATGTCTTGCCCATCTTGCATGCGGACCAGTCGTTCATCCGTCAGCTGGCGGGTGGCGTTGTTTGACGTGCGCACGGCGTAGACCGCCGTTGCACCACTCGCCAGGATCAGCAGCGCCAGCGTCAGAAACGCCAGTGTGAACTGTGCGCGTAGCGATTGCGGCAATAGCCGGCGTCCGAGCCGGGAAATAACGTCCAATGTCATGGATTCCATTGGTGGCGATAGATGTCTCGATAGCCATTGTCAGGGTCGTACTGGAATTTCTTCCCGCCGTCGAAGGCAATATTGTCGGCATTGACCAGGTGAATCGGCGCGACGAAGCCGCTCACCGGCTGACCTGCAAACAGCCGGTTCAATTCATCCATCACTTGCCAGCCATGCAGGTTGAGCGGCTCGGCCACGGTGACGGTCTGGTAGGTTTTTGCCTGTATGCGCAAGAAAGCCGAAGCGCTGCCATCGCCGGCAGACAACAGACTGATGCCGTCGCTGGGTATTGCGGCGTTGGTCAATGAGGCAATCGAGTAGTCGAAATAGATATCGTTGATGGCCAGCGTATGGGTCCAGCGCTTGCCATAGCGCTGAAGCAGCTCCTTGGTGATCGCCGGCATCTTCTCGCCACTTTCGGAGATCGCGACATCGCGCACTTCCAGTAACGTACATTCCTGACAGGCGCGAATGACGTTTTCCATGGCCTTGGCTTTCGCCATGGCGATGCTGTACTTGGAGTCGGTCAGGATGACCACGCCGGCGTGTCCGTTTGACTGTGCCACCGCCGCCATGGCCGTGAGGCGAGCCACTTCGAGCGGGTCGGTCGTGACGTTCATGGCCACCGGCGTGCCGTCAATCGGCCCGGGCCGTGCCCCGGCGTGCCAGGCAACCACCGGCACATCCCTGTTGGCGAATTGGATCAGTGCCGCATTGTTCTCAAGGGCATCGGAGCCGCACAGAATGAGGCCGTCGGGTTTCGCTGCCAGGGCATCGGAAAAGGCCTTGGCGCGTCCGGCCGATGATCCAGCGCCGTCGAATATCTTCAGCGTCCAGCCCATCGCCTTGGCAGCCTCGCGAGCACCTTGCGCGACACCGACAATTCCGCCGTTACGCAAATCTTCTGCGACAAAGGCGATGCTCTTGCCCGGCAGGGCTTGCGGGCCGGACTCAGGGCCGCTCCAGCGAACGGCTTCGAGGGTGGCCCTGGAAACGATTTCCTGCGCTTGAATCACCGTAACCGTGGCGTTTTCGACACCCGCTGTGGTTGGCAGGTTCTGGCCGAATCCGGGCGTTGCGGTGAAAAGACAGAAAACCGTAATTGAAGCGATCCAGAATAGCCCGGGTCTGGAGTCGATGGCGCGATCAAAGTCTGGCATGGCGTCCCTTTTTGCCAAGAGTGCAGCGTTCACTGTCCGAAAGGATAGTCGGTTCTGCTGTCATCCGGTCTTTTGTGAGTAAAGTGCGCGAACATTAGTCCTGAACATTCAGGAAACGGGACAGGGTCCATGGCACAAAACAAGGGACGAAGGCCAATTGCATCGTTGACTACATTGAGTGGTTTTACAAGGCTTCGGCACAATCCACTGAACTCAAGCGCACCCACGCCTTTACAAAGCGCTGTTGTACAAATCCGTCACCAGCATGCAACCGGGGGCGTGGGTGATGCACAGTGGCGGGCGTGAGGCCTGCACCACCGATTGAGGTGTCAAACCGCACGCCCAGAACACCGGTATTTCGTCAGCTTCAATGGGGACGGCGTCGCCGTAGTCCGGGGTGTCGAGCGCGTGGATGCCGATCAGCGACGGATCGCCGATGTGCACGGGAGCGCCGTGGACATTGGGCATGCGTGCGGTGATTTGAATGGCCTGGATGGCGGCAGCGGCTTTCATCGGCCGCATGCTCACCACCAGCTTGCCGCCGAGGCGAGCGGTGGGGCGCGTGTCGATGTTGGTCTGGTACATGGCGACATTGCGCCCCAGATCGATGTGCTTGAGGGGGATGCCGGCATCCAGCAGCGGTTGTTCGAAGGAGAACGAGCAGCCGATGGCGAACGCCACCAGGTCATCTTGCCAAAGGTGTTCGATATCCAGCGGTTCTTCGTTCAGTTCGCCATCGCGATAAACCCTGTATCGGGGCACATCATGGCGAATATCAATGCCTGCTCCAAGATTGCGGAAATAAGGATCGCCCGGTTCGGTAATGTCGAGCAGCGGGCAGGCTTGACGATTGAGGGTGCAATACCTGAGAAACTCATTGGCCCAGTCACTGGGCAAAATCACGATATTGGCTTGCACCCGGCCTTGGCCCAAGCCGCTGGTGTGACCCTGATAGTGCCCGGCGGCGATGCTTTGGCGCAGGGCGAGAGGGGTGCTGCGCTGCAGTTGTTCGAAGGGCAGGGTAGGTTGGTTCATCATGGCATCTCGGCAGGTTCGTTGAGCCTTTTTAGAAAACCGTGGTGATGCCGTCCAACAAGGAATGTTGTTGCCCCCAGACAACTAAAAGTTATTCAGGGGGCAGTCGGCTGTCGAGGCCCGGTGCCGCCACCATAAGTAACGGACCGACATCCGCAGCGTATTGGCAGACCACCTGGCGGCTCATCTCGACGATGTTCTCGATCAGTTCCAGTCCGACCCCCGCGCGCCAAGAGGCCACGACATCCAGTTGCGGCAAGCGGCTGCCGGGGTCCAGCTGGATCAACTCGCCGCTGGCCAGGGGTTTGGCCACCAGTGCCGCCGGCAAGGCGCCAATACCAAAGCCGTCACGAATCAGCCGGGTCATGGCCGACACCGAGTTAACGCAACTGACGCGCGGTGCGCCGATGCCATGGGCGTGCAACAGGTTGAGCACATCCTGATGCGGTCGTGAATGTTTGACGAAGGTGATGATGCGCTCGCCGGCCATCTCGGTGAGCGAGGCATAAGGTCGGGCGTAGATGGAGTTGCTGGCGGCGATCCAGTGCATGGGATAGTGCGCCAGTTCGAGGTTGCGCACGCTTTCATGGCGGATCAGGTCCGTCTGGAAAACGATGTCCAGATAGCCCTTTTGCAGTTGCTCGCAGAGATTGCGCGCGGCGTCGGCAGTGATCTCGATTTCCACGGCAGGGAAGGTCTGCATCAGGGTCGACATCAACGGGCTGAGCCAGGTGTGTATCACCGTATCCATCACGCCGATGCGCACCAGACCCTGTTGCGGGCTGGTGTTGTCCAGCGAGTGTTTTAGCGCACGCTGAACCTCGAGCATTTGCTCGGCGTAGTCGAGCACCTTGAGACCTTCGGGCGTCAGCGACACTCCGCGTGAATCGCGCACGAACAGGCGCAGCCCCAACTCATCTTCCAGCGCGGCGATCCGGCTGGAAATCGCTGCCTGTGTGCTGAACATTTTCTCGGCGGTCAGGCTGAAGCTTTGCAAGCGGGCGACCCAGACGAAGGTTTCGAGGAATTTGAGGTTCATGGCGGTTCCCTTGGCGCTTATGGCTCTTGTAATGAAGGGGCGAGTTGCAATTGTTACTCCAGAGTTCGCCATCGCGGGCATCAAATTTTCTTATGCATAACCTCGTCTTTTTCCCGTTTGACGCCGTTCTGCCCCGACACGAAGAATCCGCTCCACGACGCAGGTCGCTGCGTCCGCCCCCCACGACAACGCCTTCACAAAAAAACAATGAGGCGTGCCCGTCATCTTCGTTTGCTGCCGCAGGAACCTCTTCCATGGAAAAAATCATGACTGTCCACGTGCCTTCAAATGCGGGGCGCACCCGCCCATTCAAGGGGTACGTCCTGGCTGGCACATTGCTCGGCCTGAGCCTGCTCTGTGCACCGGCCGCTCAGGCGGATTTCGTGGCGGACAGTAAAGGCAGCCTGGAAGCGCGCAACTTCTACTTCAACCGTGATTTTCGCCAGGACGG
>Ga0207655_1001958_pt1 | contig 17595 bp, 16 predicted proteins | sample KBSM44metaG_FD_184398 | JGI IMG/M metagenome (GOLD analysis project Ga0207655, IMG submission 184398) | Miscanthus rhizosphere microbial communities from Kellogg Biological Station, Michigan, USA - KBS M4-4 metaG (SPAdes) (version 2) | ecosystem: Host-associated > Plants > Roots > Rhizosphere >...
CCTTGTTCGGCCATCAGCTTGAGCTTTTCGATTTCCTGGGCGGCGGCCAGCAGGTTGCCTTCCACACGCGCGGCGATCAGCTCGACCGCATCGGGGCTGGCAGCCAGGCCGGCCTGGCCCAGGCGCTGACGAATCCACTGCGGCAACTGGCTGGCGTCCACCGGCCAGATCTGCACGAACTGGGTTTGCGGGCCTTCGACCAGCGCCTTGCCCCACTTGGTTTTCTGTGCGGAACCGTCGAGCTTGGGCAGGCTGATGAGCAGCAGCGTGTCTTCGGCAGGGCGGGCGCAGTATTCCAGCAGGGCAGCGGCGCCTTTGTCACCGGGCTTGCCCGAGGGCAGGCGCAGTTCCAGCAGACGCCGTTCGGCGAACAGCGACATGCTCGCCCCGGCTTGCAGCAGTGTGCCCCAGTCGAAGTTTGAGTCGGCGCTGAATACCTGGCGTTCATCGAAACCCTGCTGGCGAGCCGCGGCACGGATGGCGTCGCAGGCTTCCTGGCATTGCAGCGGGTCATCGCCGCTGACGATGTACACAGGCGCGAGTGTGCCTTGCAGGTGTTTGGCGAGTTGGGCGGGGGCGAGTTTCATGATTCGGAAAAGGTTGGGGCCGGCGAACCGGCCCCAGTGCCATCACTTGGACGGGATTTCGATAGGCGACTGCTGAGGCGTCTCGTCGCGAACGCGCTGGGCGGCCGCTTCGGCATCGGCCTGTGCACGGGCCGCGGCGTCAGCCTTGGCTTGCAGCTCGTCCAGACGCTGCGGCGTCAGCAGTTGCAGGCGTGCCATCATCTTCTGCACCAGGTCGCTGCGCATTTCCTTGCGGATCTGCTCGGCTTCCTGATCCGAACCGATCAGGTTGTTGCCGTCGTGAACGAAGACCTTGGTGGTCTGAACGTTGTCATCGAGCAGCGGAACGCCCTTGATGCCCTGGACTTCGTACTTGAGCACGGTGGTCAGCTCATATTCAGCCGAACGACCGGAACCTGCGTAGCTTGCGGTGCGCTGGGTTTCGTCTTCGCGGGCCAGGAACAGTTTGTACTGGGCGCCGGTGTAGACGTGCACGCCGCTGTTGGTCAGTGTCTGACGCAGTTGGGTGACCACGTCGCCGTAGGCGTCACGGGCGCTCAGGTCCAGCTCCTTGATCGACAGGGCGTTGGTGCCGGTGCCGCGCAGCTGGAAACCACAGGCGCTCAGCAGCACGGCGAGGCCCATTACCAGCAGATTGCGTTTGATCATCTTGTTGCTCCCCTTGAATCCGTTTGAACCCGAAAGTGCGGGCTCTGCAAGTGTGTTCGGCGCCAGAATCGTTCTGGCGCCCGATCCAATCAGCTGGCGACGATGTTCACCAGTTTGCCGGGTACCACGATCACTTTGCGGATCGTCAGGCCGTCGATGAAGCGCAGGACGTTTTCGTTGGTCCGTGCAGCAGCTTCGACTTCCTCGCGGCTGGCGCTGGCCGGCATTTCGATCTGCCCGCGCAGCTTGCCGTTGACCTGGACGACCAGCGTCAGGCTGTCCTGCACCAGAGCGCTTTCATCCTGTACCGGCCAGGTCGCGTCGATCACGGCACCGGTGTGGCCCAGTCGGTTCCACAGCTCATGGCTGATGTGTGGAGTGATCGGTGCCAGCAGCAGGGTGACGGTTTCCAGACCTTCGTGAATCAGCGCGCGATCCTGTTCGGTGTCCTGGGCTGCTTTTTCCAGCACGTTCATCAGCGTCATGACCTGAGCGATGGCGGTGTTGAATTTGTGATTCTGGCCGACGTCGTGGCTGGCCTGCTTGATGGCCAGGTGGATCGAACGGCGAACGGCTTTCTGCTCGTCAGTCAGGCTGGAAATGTCGAGCTTGCCCGGCAGCCCTTGAGCTACGTGGGCCTGAGCCAGACGCCAGACGCGCTTGAGGAAGCGGTGCGAGCCTTCGACGCCGGAGTCGGACCATTCGGCGCTCATGTCTGGCGGCGATGCGAACATCATGAACAGTCGGCAGGTGTCCGCGCCGAACTGATCGATCATCGACTGTGGGTCGACGCCGTTGTTCTTCGACTTGGCCATCTTCTCGGTGCCGCCGATTTCCACCGGCAGACCGTCGGCGATCAGTTTGGCGCTGATGACCTTGGCCTTGCTGTCGCGCTCGAGTTCGACGTCCGCCGGGTTGAACCAGGTGTAGGCACCGTTGGCTTCGCGGCGATAGTAGGTCTCGGCGATCACCATGCCCTGGGTCAGCAGGTTCTTGAATGGCTCGTTGGAGCTCACCAGGCCTTCGTCGCGCATCAGCTTGTGGAAGAAGCGCGCGTAGAGCAGGTGGAGGATCGCGTGCTCGATGCCGCCGATGTATTGATCGACCGGCAGCCAGTGGTCAGCCGCGGATTTTTCCACCAGGCCACCCTCGAAGTGTGGCGAGGCGTAGCGAGCGTAGTACCAGGACGACTCGACGAAGGTGTCCATGGTGTCGGTTTCACGCTTGGCAGGCTGGCCGCATTTCGGGCAGTTGCACTCGTAGAACTCAGGCATGCGCGCCAGTGGCGAACCGGCGCCGTCCGGCACCACGTCTTCAGGCAGCACGACGGGCAGTTGATTTTCCGGCACTGGCACATCGCCGCATGCCTGGCAGTGAATGATCGGGATCGGGCAGCCCCAGTAACGTTGACGGCTGATGCCCCAGTCACGCAGGCGGAACTGAGTGCGCGACTTGCCCAGTTCTTTCTTGATCAGCGCGACTTCGATGGCGTCGAACGCGCCGGAGAAGTCCAGGCCGTTGAACTCGCCGGAGTTGATCAGTTCGCCATGCTCGCCATACGCTTCCTGCCATGGGGCAGGGGACTCGTCGCCGGCGCTGGTGCGCACGACCGACTTGATCGGCAGGTTGTACTTGTTGGCGAACTCGAAATCACGTTCGTCGTGGGCCGGTACTGCCATTACAGCGCCGTCGCCGTAGTGCATCAGTACATAGTTGGCGACCCACACCGGCAGTTTTTCGCCGGTCAGAGGGTGCTCGACGAACAGCGAGGTTGGCAGGCCTTTCTTTTCCTGGGTGGCGACGTCGGCTTCGGCGACGCTGCCGCTCTTGCATTCGTTGATGAAGGCTTGCAGCTCAGGATCGTTCTGCGCCGCCAGGGTCGCCAGCGGGTGCTCGGCGGCCACGGCCACGTAGGTGGCGCCCATCAGGGTGTCAGGACGGGTCGTGAAGACTTTCAGCGCGCCGGCTTCGCCGATCGAGGCCTGATCGTACGGGAACTGCACTTCCATGCCGCGGGACTTGCCGATCCAGTTGCGCTGCATGGTCTTGACCTGTTCAGGCCAGCCCGGCAGGTCATCCAGACTCTCCAGCAGCTCATCGGCGTAGGCCGTGATCTTGAAGTAGTACATCGGGATTTCGCGTTTCTCGATCACTGCGCCCGAACGCCAGCCGCGGCCATCGATGACCTGCTCGTTGGCCAGAACGGTCTGGTCGACCGGGTCCCAGTTCACGGTGCCGTTCTTGCGGTAGATCACGCCTTTTTCGAACAGGCGAGTGAACAGCCATTGTTCCCAGCGGTAGTAATCCGGCTTGCAGGTCGTGACCTCACGGGACCAGTCCACCGCCAGGCCCAGGCTGCGAAGCTGGGTCTTCATGTAGGCGATGTTTTCGTAGGTCCACTTGGCCGGGGCCACGTTGTTCTTCATCGCGGCGTTTTCCGCCGGCATGCCGAAGGCGTCCCAACCCATGGGTTGCAGGACGTTCTTGCCGAGCATGCGCTGGTAGCGGGAGATCACGTCGCCGATGGTGTAGTTGCGCACGTGCCCCATGTGTAGCTTGCCGCTCGGATAAGGGAACATCGACAGGCAGTAGTAGGTTTCCTTGCCTGGCTGTTCACTGACTTCAAAGGACTTTTGCTCTTCCCAGAAGGTCTGGGCGGCGGCTTCGATTTCGCGGGGCTGATAGAGTTCGTGCATGGCTACTTTTGACTTGAGATTGGTGACCCTTGACCTCTTCGCTGCGTTCCCGGAACGGGTGGGCGTTACCTGCCTCAAGGGGCATCGGCTGACGCGCGGTGTTCGTGTTCCGGTGAGCGGAAGTGGAATTACAGGAAGCGCCGTAGCATACATGAGCGCCGACTGCCTAGGGAAACCCTGATTTGCCCCGATGGCCCGCGCGCCGCCGTTGGTCGCGGCATCGCGCCGGTTTTTACAGTGCCGCTAAGCTCATTTACGAGGGTATGTGTTTATCTTCAGTGAGGTGAGCGGATGGGAGAGTTGCGGCACCAAGTAGAGAAACCTGATCTGTATGACCGTTTGATCGATCGTCTGGGGCTGGCCTTGGACATGGCGAAAACAGCAGTCCGGCTTCGCAATGAATACCCCGCTGAACTGGAGTTGCGTGGTTTGAGCCAGGCCGAATTCCAGCTGATCGAGGCTTATCTGGATGTTGCACATCCGGACAAGAGAGAAGCCGTCGCAAAAGGGGAAGCATCGAACCTGAAGAAGGGAAGTTCAAGCGCGTCACGTGAGCCGTCCGAACCGGTCCGCGCCCCGCGCACATCAGCCAATGTCATCTGGCTGAAGGATCAGCGTCGCGCCAAGGTGTCGTCGAAGTTGAGTCGTTACAGTTCCAGCAAACATTTCAAGCGTTAACCTTCGCGGGTTTCAATCCCGCCTGATTAAGCATTGTTGCTTAGCGTCAATCCTTTTAGGCTTCGGGCATCTTTCTGGAGATGCCCGATGCCTTTTCGTTACTTCCTCAAAAACCTCTTGTTGCCTCCGGGCATATTCCTGCTGTTTATCCTGTTTGCCTGGTGGTTGAGAAAGTCCAGGCCGCTAGTTGCGCGAGTGCTGTTTGTGGTCGGATTGGGCGGCATGTGGGCCATGAGTTTGCCGATCGTGGTCGAGTGGTCGGGCAAGGGCATCGAGACAATTCCCCCCATGCCCCAGAGCGACTGGGCGACCCTGGCGCAACGGGCCGATGCCATCGTGGTGCTGGGCTCGGGGCGCGAGCGCAATGATCCGAGTTGGGGTGGCGACATTCCTACCGGCACCGCCCTTGAGCGGATGCGCTATGCGGCGCGGATGGCCAAGGCTTCGGGATTGCCGATTCTGGTCACCGGTGGCCTGCACTACGGTGAGCCGCCCAGCGAGGCGGCGATCATGGCCGATTCGCTGCGCGATGACTTCGGCGTGACCGTGCGCTGGCAGGAAGGCGAGAGCCGCACGACCTGGGAGAACGCCACGATGTCCGCTGCCATGCTATTGCCTCAGGGCATCAAGCGGGTGGTTGTGGTGACTCAGGCCTGGCATATGCCGCGTTCGGTGTGGAGCTTCGAGAAGGCCGGTTTCAGCGTGGTGCCTGCGCCTGTGGGGTATCTGGGCAAGGACAATGCCCGCCCGTTTGGCGGCTGGTCACCGGAAGCCAGGGCGGTGTGGCAGAACGGGCAGTTGCTCAACGAAGCGGCGGGGCTGGTGGGGTATAAATTGTTCTACCGGTGATGCACGAGCTGTAGGAGCGCGGTTGCCCGCGACGCGATCTGTCTGTGCCAAATATGAACCTGACACGACGCCGTCGCGGGCAAGCGCGCTCCTACAAGGTTTGCCGCAACATCAAACGGTTTTGGCGATTCGGCTTGCTATCAGTGCCCAGCCGATCAGCAGCAACGACAGGACGATCAGCGGCCACGAGCGCCAGTGCAGATAGGGCGTGAGGTTGCGCATCGGGGTGACTTCGCCGTACATCACCGCTTTCTCGAACTGCGGCACGGTGGTGGTGATCTTGCCGAACGGGTCGATCAGCGCGCTGACACCGTTGTTGGTGGCGCGGATCATCCAGCGGCCGGCTTCCAGCGCACGCATCTGCGCCATTTGCAGGTGTTGCAGCGGGCCGATGGAGGTGCCGAACCAGGTGTCGTTACTCACGGTGAGCAACAGGTCACTCTGGGCAGACAGCCCGGCAGCGAATTCCGGATACACCACTTCATAGCAGATGAACGGCGCGATCTGGTATCCCTTGGCCTGCAGCAGCGGCTGGTCGGCAGGGCCGCGAGCGAAGTCCGACATCGGCAGGTTGAAGAAGGTGATCAGCCCGCGCAGCACGTCCTGCAGGGGCACGTACTCGCCAAACGGCACCAGCTTCTGTTTCAGATAGGTGCCATCGCCTTCGCCGGTCACGGTAATGCCGTTGTAGTAACGATATTCGCCGTGACCGCCCATCTGCCGCAGGGGCACGCCGGTAATCAGGGCCGAATTGCGTTCGGCGGCGAACTTGCCCATCACCGACAGATAACCTTCCACCGACTCCTTGAGCACCGGCACGGCAGTTTCCGGCCAGATGATCAGGTCGGCTTTCTGCGCCGTGAACGTCATGTCCCGATACAGCGCCAGTTGCGCATTGAGCGCAGCCGGGTCCCATTTCATGCTCTGCTCGACGTTGCCTTGCATGGCCGCGACCTTCAATGGCGCGCCGGAAGGCTCGGTCCAGGCGTGATTCTTCAGGGCGATACCCGCGACCCAGGGTGCCAGCAGCAGAACGATGCCCGTGACCAGAAAGCTCTTGCGTGCCCGCAGGCGAGGCAGGTTGCACAGCAAGGCCGCCGTGAGCGCGAGGGTAAAGGAGATCAGCCACATTCCGCCCAGCGGCGCGAGGCCCTGGAGTGGGCCGTCGAGCTGGCTGTAGCCGGAATAGAGCCAGGGGAAGCCAGTGAGGAACCAGCCACGGAACATTTCCTGGCCGAACCACAGGGCGGCGAAGGCCAGTGCGTCGGCCAGCGGCGCCTCGTTGCGGCGAATCCAGCGCGCCCAGAGCCAGGCGGGCAGGGCAAAGAAGAACGCCACCGATGCGCAGAACAGCACCATCAGGAACACCGCCAGCCACACCGGCGCCTCGCCATAGGTGTGGATGCTGACGTAGATCCAGCTGGTGCCGCCGCCGAACAGGCCGAAGCCGTAGCTCCAGCCACGCCACAGTGCCTGACGAGGCTTGAGGTCGCGCAGACCCAGGTAGAACAGCACCAGCGCGACTATCGCCAGCGGCCAGATATCGAATGGCGCCAGGGCCAGGGTGACCAATGCGCCAGCCACCATGGCCAGCAGGTTACCGGGCCAGCCGGGGCGGGTGATCCAGCGCATTTACATTCCTTAGCGTGAGATCGGGCTCAGGCGCAACAGGTGGATACGACGGCTATCGGCGTTGAGAATGCGGAAACGGTACGCGCCGATTTCGGTGATTTCGTTACGCTTGGGCAAATGCCCGAACGCATTCATCACCAGGCCGCCGACGGTGTCGAATTCGTCGTCGGAGAATTCGCTGTCGAAGAACTCGTTGAAGCTCTCGATCGGCGTCAGCGCCTTGATCAGGAAGTCGCCGCTGGGCAACGGCTTGATGTAGCTGTCTTCCTCGACGTCGTGTTCATCCTCGATGTCGCCGACGATCTGCTCCAGCACGTCCTCGATGGTGACAAGGCCGGCCACGCCGCCATATTCGTCAATGACGATGGCCATGTGGTTGTGGTTGGCGCGGAATTCACGCAGCAGCACGTTCAGGCGCTTGGACTCGGGCACGAAGGTGGCCGGACGCAGCAGGTTCTTCACATCGCCCGCGCCGCCGTCGTCCTTGAGGATCAGTGGCAGCAGGTCCTTGGCCAGCAGCACGCCGAGCACGTCGTCGTGGCTTTCGCCGATGACCGGGTAGCGCGAGTGCGCCGAGTCGATCACCGCAGGCAGGAATTCACGAGGGCTATGGCTGGCCTTGATGCTGATCATCTGCGAACGCGGCACCATGATGTCGCGAACCTGCAGGTCGGCGACCTGAATCGCGCCTTCGACGATGGCCAGCGCTTCGCTGTCCAGCAGCTTGTTCTGGTGGGCTTCGCGCAGCAGCTCTAGCAGCTCCTGGCGGTTTTTCGGCTCGTGGGCAAATGCCTGGGTCAGTTTGCCCAACCATGACTTTTGCCCGTTGCTCGATCGGTCTTCGCTCATAGCCCTTACTCGTGGTCCTTGCCGGGTGTTGCAGTGTGTGGGGTGTCGACGAGTTCGTCGTCGGCGTAGGGATCGGGGTAGCCCAGTTCTGCAAGCAACTCCCGTTCCAGTGCTTCCATCTCTTCGGCTTCGTCGTCTTCGATGTGATCGAAGCCCAACAGGTGCAGGCAGCCGTGTATCACCAGGTGCGCCCAGTGGGCGTCCAGCGCCTTGCCCTGTTCGGCAGCCTCGCGGGCGACGACCGGCACGCAGATCACCAGATCGCCCAGCAGGGGGATGTCCAGCAGATCGTCGGGCACGTCGGCAGGGAACGACAGCACGTTGGTGGCGTAGTCTTTGTGACGCCAGGTGTGGTTCAGCTCGCGGCCTTCGGCTTCGTCGACCAGGCGGATGGTCATTTCCGAGTCAGCCGAGCGCTGGCGCAGGCCCATCTCGCACCAGAGGCGAAACTGGGCTTCGCTCGGGGCGCTGGCTTCACTGGCAATTTGCAGGTCCAGTTCAAGCATCGCGGCGATTATCCCCGCTGGCCTGGCCGTTCTGGGCGGCGTTGGCCTCGAAGCGCTCGTAGGCTTCGACGATGCGTTGCACCAGTGGGTGGCGCACGACGTCCTTGGGTGCGAAGTGCGTGAAGCTGATGCCCGGTACATCCTTGAGCACGTCGATGACGTGGGTCAGGCCGGATTTCGTGCCGCGAGGCAGGTCGATCTGGGTGATGTCACCGGTGATGACGGCGGTGGAGCCGAAGCCGATACGGGTCAGGAACATCTTCATCTGCTCGACGGTGGTGTTCTGACTCTCGTCCAGAATGATGAAGCTGTTATTAAGGGTGCGGCCGCGCATGTAGGCCAGCGGCGCAACTTCGATCACCTGTTTCTCGATCAGCTTGGCCACGTATTCGAAGCCGAGCATCTCGTAGAGTGCGTCGTAGAGCGGTCGCAGGTACGGGTCGATCTTCTGCGCCAGGTCGCCAGGCAGGAAACCGAGCTTCTCGCCCGCTTCGACTGCCGGACGAACCAGCAGGATGCGGCGAATGGTTTCGCGCTCCAGCGCATCGACGGCTGCGGCCACGGCAAGGTAGGTCTTGCCGGTACCGGCCGGGCCGATGCCGAAGTTGATGTCGTTGGCCAGGATTTCCTTCACGTAGCGCTGCTGATTCAGGCCCCGTGGGCGAATCATGCCTTTCTTGGTGCGCAGGGCAACGCCGACTTCGGCGGCAGGATGGTTATCCAGCTCTTCGACGCCCGATTCCTGCAGGAACAGGTGAACCATGTCCGGTGACAGCTCGGTGCTCTTGGTTTCCCGATACAGTCGACGCAGCAGGTTTTCGGCCGAGGTGGTCTGTTTGCGCTCGCCGATCATCTCGAACTGGCCTCCGCGATTGCGGATCTCGATGTCCAGGCGTTGTTCGATCAGGCGCAAATGCTCGTCGAATTGCCCGCACAGATTGGCGAAGCGATGGGCCTCGATAGGTTCGAGGCTGAAACGATGTGGTTCGATAGGTGCGTTCAAAGTGGTTTTTAGCCGCCCGACGGCAAGAATGATGAGATGAAGGATAAACCCTGCGGGCGGTGTTCGAAAGGGGCCGCTTACTAATGGTCTGTGAGCGGCTTCGATTTCTCTTGTAGGAGCGCGCTTGCCCGCGATTGAGGTGTGTCAGTCAACTTGAATCTGGCTGACACACTGCGGTCGCGGGCAAGCGCGCTCCTACAGGGTTTTGTGCAGGTTACTGAAGCAACGACCCACGCAGCGAATGCGGTTGCGCGCTGTCGATGTGCACGTCGACGAACTGGCCGATCAGCTTGGGGTTGTCGCAGCGGAAGTTGACGATGCGGTTGTTCTCGGTGCGGCCCTGCAGCTCGCCGGGGTCCTTTTTCGAGTAGTCGGTCACCAGGATGCGCTGCACGGTGCCGGCCATCTTGCGGCTGATCTCGAAGCCCTGACGGTTGATCAGCTCCTGCAGTTGCTTGAGCCGTTCCTTCTTGACCTCTTCCGGGGTGTCGTCGGCCAGGTCTGCGGCCGGCGTGCCCGGGCGCGAGCTGTAGACGAAGGAGTAGGAGAAATCCATGCCCACGTCTTCGACCAGCTTCATGGTGTTCAGGTGGTCTTTCTCCGTTTCGCCGGGGAAGCCGACGATGAAGTCCGAACTGATGCAGATGTCCGGCACCGCTGCGCGCAGCTTGCGCAGGCGCGATTTGTATTCGAGCACCGTGTGGTTGCGTTTCATCGCCGCCAGGATACGGTCCGAGCCCGATTGCACCGGCAGGTGCAGGTGCTTGACCAGCTCGGGCACCTCGGCGTGGGCCTGGATCAGGCTGTCCGAGAATTCCAGAGGGTGCGAGGTGGTGTAGCGAATGCGGTCGATGCCGTCGATGGCCGCGACTGTGCGAATCAGCTCGGCGAGGTCTGCCACGTGGCCGTCATGGGTGGTGCCGCGATAACCATTGACGTTCTGGCCCAGCAGCGTCACTTCGCGCACGCCGTTCTCGGCCAGGTGGAACACCTCGGTGATGACGTCGTCGAACGGCCGGCTGACCTCTTCGCCACGGGTGTACGGCACGACGCAGAAGGTGCAGTACTTGCTGCAGCCTTCCATGACCGAGACGTAGGCGCTCGGGCCGTCTACGCGGGGCTCGGGCAGGTGGTCGAATTTCTCGATCTCGGGGAACGACACGTCCACCTGCGGCAACTGGGTGGTACGCGCCGCGTCGATCATTTCCGGCAGGCGGTGCAGGGTCTGCGGGCCGAACACCACATCGACGTAGGGCGCACGGTCACGAATCGCCGCGCCTTCCTGGCTGGCAACGCAACCGCCGACCGCGATCACCATCTGCGGGTTCGCCAGCTTCAGTTCACGCCAGCGGCCAAGCTGGGAGTAGACGCGATCCTGCGCCCGCTCGCGGATCGAGCAGGTGTTGAGCAGGATGACATCGGCGTCTTCCGCGCGTGCGGTGACTTCCAGTGCCTGATGTTCGCCCAAAAGGTCCACCATGCGCGAGCTGTCGTACTCGTTCATCTGGCAGCCGTGGGTTTCGATGTAGAGCTTCTTGGCCATGCGGGTTCATCAGGTGATTCGAAGAACCGCGCATTATAGTGCTGCGGGCCCCGGGTTCCTAGCATTGCCTCACGAGCGGCATGCTATAGTTCGCGCCCTTTCAAGACACCGATCATTACCTGCCTGTTATGACCAAACGCGAAGCTCCAATCTACAAGGTGATTTTTCTCAACCAGGGACAGGTGTTCGAGATGTACGCCAAACAGATCTACCAAAGCGATCTGTGGGGTTTCCTGGAAGTGGAGGAATTCGTCTTCGGTGAGCGCACGACCGTTGTGGTAGACCCCAGCGAAGAGAAGCTCAAGGCGCAGTTCGATGGCGTGGTGCGCAGCTTTGTGCCGATGCATTCGATCGTGCGTATCGACGAGGTGGAGCGCATGGGAACGGCGAAAATCAGCGAGGCGCGCCCGACCGGAAACGTCATGCCGTTCCCGATGCCGATGCAGGACAAGTAGCCCGGTTAAGGCTTGCTGGTGTCGGGGAAGGGCGCGAAAGGTGTGCGCCCTTCGGCGGTTTGCAGTTCCAGCAGGTATTTGCGGAAAATCTGGCCCAGTACTTGGGTCGCGACTTCCAGGTCTTCCTTTTTCATCTGTGCGGAAACTTCGTCGGCCTGGTCCAGGGCATCTTCCGAACCGTTGACCGCCGCCATCTTCAGCACGATATAAGCCTGGATGTTATTGGCTTGCACGCCTTCGCCACGGAAGAACATCAGGCCCAGTTGATACTGTGCCTGGGCATGGCCTTGCAACGAGGCCTGTTCGAAGTAGTTGAGTGCCTGAGTCAGATCACGCGGTGCATTCTTGCCGTCGTAATAGAACTGTCCCAACTCGTATTGTGCTTGCGCATCCCCGCCCTTTGCCGCCTGCTGACAGGCCGCCAGCGCTGCTGGCAAGTTGTCCGGCTGAGTATTCAGGGTGCAACGACCCACCGCTGGGATTAACAACGAGTTGCCACCTGCATTCGCCAGCAGGGGATGAAGAAGCAACAGGCAGCCCAATGCAAGGGTGCGGCCGGTGCGATTCATGGAAGTCGACTTACCTCTGAAAAAGGTGCGGGTATGCCCGTCCAGCTGAACGTGCTGGCTGCGCATTATGAAATAAGCAGGGCCAACCTTACAAAGTCTTTGCAGTTTTTCTGCTGCACGGGCTTGATTTGCCTGTATTCAGGGGGGCAAAGCGGCGTGCAGAACTAAACATCCAATAAAAATAACCCACGGATATCGCAAATCAACCTGCCATGGTGATTATAGGACGACGCCGTCGCGGGCAAGCGCGCTCCTACAAGTGATCGCGTTCCGACCTGTAGGAGCGCGCTTGCCCGCGACGGCGTCGTGTCAGCCAGCGTTGCCGTGACTGACACTCCCTGTTCGCCGGCAAGCCGGACTGCTACGGGTGGTGTGCGTCACTTGAGCTGGGCAAACGCCTTCTCGGCCGCGTCCAGGGTCAGCTGCAACTCTGCTTCGCCATGGGCGATGGAGGTGAAGCCGGCTTCGAACGCGCTCGGCGCCAGGTACACGCCGCCTTCGAGCATCAGGTGGAAGAAGCGCTTGAAGCGCTCTGCGTCGCTGCTCATGACGTCTTCGAAGGTGACGATCTGCCTGGCGCTGGTGAAATACAGGCCGAACATGCCGCCCGCCTGGGTGGTCACGAACGGGATGCCCGCAGCGTCAGCGCGCTGTTGCAGGCCTTCGAGCAGGCGCGTGGTGAATGCGCTCAGTTCGTCGTGGAAGCCCGGGCGGCTGATCAGGCGCAGGGTGGTCAGGCCAGCGGCCATCGCCAGCGGGTTGCCCGACAGCGTGCCCGCCTGATAGACCGGGCCCAATGGCGCGATGTGCGACATGATTTCGCGCTTGCCACCGAAGCAGCCCACCGGCATGCCGCCGCCGATGATCTTGCCGAAGGTGCTCAGGTCAGGTTTGACACCGTAATAGGCCTGGGCACCGCCCAGAGCAACGCGGAAGCCGGTCATCACTTCGTCGAAAATCAGCACCACGCCGTACTTGTCGCATTCTTCGCGCAGGCCTTGCAGGTAGCCGGGTGCAGGCGGAACGCAGTTCATGTTGCCGGCGACTGGCTCGACGATGATGCACGCCACTTCCTGGCCGACTTCGGCAAGCATCGCCTTGACCGCTTCGATGTCGTTGAACGGCAGGGTCAGGGTGTGTCTGGCGAACGCGGCAGGCACGCCTGGCGAGCTTGGCACGCCCAGGGTCAGCGCGCCGGAACCGGCCTTCACCAGCAGGCTGTCGGAGTGACCGTGGTAGCAGCCCTCGAACTTGATGATGCTGTCGCGGCCTGTGTAGCCGCGGGCCAGACGGATCGCGCTCATGGTCGCTTCGGTGCCGGAGCTGACCATACGCACCATTTCCATCGACGGCACGATCGAGCAAACCAGGTCCGCCATCTCGGTTTCCATCGCGGTCGGCGCGCCGTAGGACAGGCCGTGTTCCAGTTGCTTGCGCACGGCATCCAGGACGTCCGGATGGCTGTGGCCCAGGATCATCGGACCCCAGGAGCCGACGTAATCCACATAGCGCTTGTCGTCTTCGTCGGTGACATAGGCGCCGGCTGCGTGCTTGAAGAACAGCGGAGTGCCGCCCACGCTCTTGAAGGCGCGAACCGGCGAGTTGACGCCGCCGGGGATGTGTTTCTGGGCGTTGGCGAACAGGGTTTCAGAACGGGACATGATGAGGTCTCTGTTTGAATCGAATAGGGTTGTGACGGCCTGAAACGAGATCAGGCCGTTTTGAACAAGTCGTTGAAGGCGCGGGCGCGGCGGGTGACTTCCTGAGCGGTTTCTGCACCGAACAGGCCATGCACCACGGCCAGCAGATCGGCGCCGTGGGCCACCAGGGGCGCTGCGTTTTCCAGGGTGACCCCGCCAATCACGGCAATCGGCAGCGAGATGCGTTTTCGCGCTTCGGCCAGCATTTCCAGGCTGCACGCAGGGGCGCCGGGCTTGGTGTTGGAATTGAAGAAACGTCCGAAGGCCACATAGGTCGCGCCGTCGGCCTTGGCCTTTTCAGCCAGCGCAAGTTCGGCGTGACAGGTGGCGCCGACAATAGCCTTGTGGCCGAGCAGGGCGCGGGCGTCGGGCAGCGAGCCGTCGGTCTGGCCCAGGTGCACGCCAACGCCCAGGCGCGCCGCCACTTCCGCGTCATCGTTGATGATGAGTCGCGTTTTATAGCGCTCGCACAGCTTGAGCAGTTCCGATGCCTCGCGCAGACGGCGGGTTTCATCACCGGACTTGTCGCGGTACTGCAGCAACGTCACGCCGCCATCCAGGGCCGCTTCGACATAAGACAGGAATTTGCCAGCCAACAGTTGGCTGTCGGTAACGGCATACAAGCCACGCAATTTCATTCAGGGGTGCCTCTTGATCTCGTGACGCTAGGAGCAGAAATCCAGCGGCAGGCGACGAGGCACGAACTGGCCTTTGCCCAGCTGTTCGGCATCGCGCAGCGTGCGCCAAGTGTAGTCCAGCGCGGTTTGTACCGCGCTGATGACGTCCTGCCCCAGGGCCAGGCGACCGGCCAGGGCGCTGGCCAGGGTGCAACCCGAACCGTGATAGCTGCCCGGCAGGCGCTGGCAGGTGAAGGTGCGCGACTCGCCGTTGCGAATGTACAGGCGATTGTGCACTTCCTGCTCGTCGCCATGGCCGCCGGTGATCAGCAGGTGCTCGCAGTACGGCAGGAGTTTCTCGGCGCACTCGTCGGCGGTGCCTTGCGGCAGCTCGGCCAGGATTCGCGCTTCGGGCAGGTTCGGTGTGGCGATGGTTGCCAGCGGCAGCAAACGCTCGCGCATGGCATAGCCGACTTCATCCTTGCCCAGCCTGCCGCCGCCACCTGCACGCAGCACCGGGTCGCAGACCATCGGCAGATGCGGGTGGGCGGTGAGCAGTTCGACCACGGTATCGACCATTTCCAGCGAGCCGAGCATGCCCAGCTTGACGGCGGCAACGGTGGAGTCGTTGAGCACGGCGTTGGCCTGGGCCAGCACCCACTCGCGATCCAGCACCCGGAAGTCGGTGACGTTCACGGTGTCTTGCACAGTCAGGGCGGTGACCGCAGGTGCGGCGTGGCAGCCCTGGGCGAGCAGGGCTTCGATATCTGCCTGCAGGCCGGCGCCGCCACTGGGGTCGTGGCCGGAGAGACAGAGGACAACGGGGCGGGAGCTATAGATATTCATGGTGCGCGAGCTTACCACTAAAGTTTTTGCCGGGCCGCTGGTCGTCGGCAGATTTTTCACGGCCCCGCTATCGGTGGCAGCCGTACGAACACCAGTCGTCATGAAAGCCAACAGAAAGCTTGGCGTGTGACGATTAAGGTGGTGTCATCTAGCTATCAGTGGCTATGCTGTCTAGCCTGTTTGTCTGTCCCGCCAAAAGAGTAATTGCAAGTGCGTTGCCCGTTTAGTCAGTTGGCCGAGCGCTCGGCCCGGATTCAAATGCTGTTTCCAGTAGACCGGGGGATCAACCACGCCGCCCAGAACAATGTGGGCGGTGTTGCATGCGTATTTTACTGACCCTGCTCGTGCTGCTGATGCCCATGCTGGCCAGCGCGGTTGAATTCGACGAGAACACCCGCACGCTGGCACTGGGCCGCGCGACCCAGGTGTTCGAAGACCCCACCGGTGACGCCACCATCGAACAGGTTGCTTCGGCAGAAGGCGCGGCGAAGTTTCGTGCGCTGGACGCCGCGACCCTGAATGCCGGCTACTCGCGCTCGGCGTTCTGGCTCAAGGTGCAACTGACCTACCGCCCGAAAAATCCCGTGGCGTCTTCGGACTGGCTGCTGGAACTGGCCTATCCGCCGATGGACCACGTCGACCTGTACCTGGCCAGTGAGTCTGCGGCACCGAGCCTGACCTGGCAGACCGGCGACATGCTGCCGTTCCACAGCCGGCAGATCCGGCAGAACAACTACCTGTTCGACCTCAACCTGCAACCCCATGAAACCAAGACCGCCTATGTGCGGGTCGCCAGTCACGGCTCGGTGCAGGCACCGCTCAACCTCTGGGCCAGCCACGCCTATATAGAAGAGCAACCCTCGCGCCTGTACATCCTGGGGATGATCTACGGCGTGCTGGCGGTCATGCTGGTCTACAACCTGTTCATCTACCTGAGCGTGCGCGACACCAGCTACCTCTATTACATCCTGTACATCACCTGCTTCGGCCTGTACCAGGTGTCGGTCAACGGTGCCGGGATCGAATACCTGTGGCCCGACAACCCATGGTGGGCCAATACCTCCACGACCTTCCTGATCGCCGCCGCGATCCTGTTCGCCAGCCAGTTCGCCCGCAAGTTCCTGCAGACCCCGCGCCTGGGCTGCTGGCTGGATGCGCCACTGCTGGTGATGATGGCCTGTGCGGCGATCATCATGGTCCTGTCGCTGACCATGGATTACGGCGTGGCGTTGCGTCTGGTCACGGGGCTGGTATTGATTTTCACGCCGGTCATCTTGCTGATCGGCATCGTCGCCTGGCTCAAGGGGCGGCGCGTTGCACGGTATTTCATCTTCGGCTGGTCAGCGTTCCTGATTGGCGGGATCGTCAATGCGACCATGTTGCTGGGGCACCTGCCCAACACCTTCTGGACCATGTACGCCAGCCAGATCGGCTCGGTAGTCGAGGTCGCGCTGCTGTCGCTGGCGCTGGCCGACCGCATCAACACCATGCGCGATCGCCAGGCGCAGATCACCGAAGACTCGGCCCGGGACCTGGAGAAGCTCAACCAGCAACTGGCGGTCAGTAACAGATTGAAGGACGAGTTCCTCGCGACCCTGACCCACGAACTGCGCACGCCGATGAATGGAGTGATCGGTTCGCTGGAGCTGATGCAGATGGAAGGCGGCGAAGACGAGATCGCGCTGTATCGCCAGACCGCAGCCGATTCGGCGCAGAACATGATGGGCATCGTCAACGGCATCCTTACCCTGACCGAGCTGCAGGCCGGACGAATCACCTACCAGACCGAGATGTTCAGCCTGCGCAACCTGCTGTTCCAGGCCCGCAGCACCTTCGAGCCGATGGCCCGGTGCAAGGGCCTGACCCTGACCGTGGATGTGGCGGACGAACTGCCGGACAGCCTGGAGGGTGACGCGCTGAAGTTGCGCCAGTGTCTGGATTGCCTGATCGACAACGCGATCAAATTCACCAAGCAGGGCTCGATCAGGATTCGCGTCAACGGTCAGTGCACCGACGCGCAGCATGTGCGGCTGCTGGTGGATGTGATCGACACCGGCATCGGGTTCAACCGCCTGGACGAGGAAACGCTGTACGCCAATTTCTACCAGGTCGATGGGTCGATGACCCGCGAATACGGCGGCCTGGGCATTGGCCTGGCGATCTGCCGGCAACTGATCGAGCTGCAAGGCGGGCGTCTGAGCCACCAGTCCGAGCCCGGCGCAGGCAGCCAGTTCAGATTGAGCCTGGATGTGCGGCAGGCAAAGACACCGGTTGTTTGATCGCAGGATAACCCGTAGCAGCACGGCTTGCCGGCGGGAGCGATCTTGAGGACGCCCCCGCCGGCAAGCCGTGCTGCTACGGGTCGTAGCTTCGCCCAGGGTACGCGGGGCATTAGCAAAAGAGGGCAAATCCGCCGT
>Ga0207655_1001959_pt1 | contig 17584 bp, 16 predicted proteins | sample KBSM44metaG_FD_184398 | JGI IMG/M metagenome (GOLD analysis project Ga0207655, IMG submission 184398) | Miscanthus rhizosphere microbial communities from Kellogg Biological Station, Michigan, USA - KBS M4-4 metaG (SPAdes) (version 2) | ecosystem: Host-associated > Plants > Roots > Rhizosphere >...
GACCATAGAGCATTGGAACCACCTGATCCCATCCCGAACTCAGCAGTGAAACGATGCATCGCCGATGGTAGTGTGGGGTTTCCCCATGTGAGAGTAGGTCATCGTCAAGATTAAATTCCGAAACCCCAATTGCGAAAGCAGTTGGGGTTTTGTTTTTGGGGCTTGAGCACATCCCGACCTGTGGCGAAGGAGTCTGTGGCGAGGGGCTCGCCCCCGCTGGGCTGCAAATTCCACACGGCAGCCCTCAGGTTTGGCCAGCTGCGGGCGATATCCTGATTAACGATAGCTGCAGGTTGCGCAAGGGCTCTCTGCCTTGCGTTATCTCTGGAGCCTTTATGGAAAACACCTTCTGTACATCAGCTATTCTTGGATCGAATATCGGCCCAAAGGCCGCTCAATGAGATGATGGCTTGGTGTAAAATCGGTTAATGGCAATTTGCCTTTAGTTATTATCTGTTCGCGAGAGCGATAGTGAAGTTGGGGCCGTGCTTGCTATAGCCCTCGGTCTCATCTTCTATTTCCCATGACAGGAATCTCGATGCTGGCGTATCACCAAAAAAGCTTTCTGATCGTCGACGATTTCTCCGATTTTCGCAGTTCAGTCAGGTCCATGCTGCGAGAGTTGGGCGTCAAGGAAGTAGACACCGCCGATACCGGCGAGCAGGCGCTGCGCATGTGCGCGCAGAAGCGCTACGACTTTATCCTGCACGATTACCATCTTGGCGATGGTCGCAAGAACGGTCAGCAGGTGCTCGAAGACCTGATGAGCGACAAGCTGATCAGCCATGAAAGCATCTTTGTCATGGTCACCGCCGAAAGCAGCCAGGCGATGGTGCTCAGCGCTCTGGAGCACGAGCCCGACGGCTACCTGACCAAACCGTTCAACCGCGCCAGCCTGGCTCAGCGTCTGGAAAAGCTGGTTCAACGAAAGAATCTGCTCAAGCCGATCATGCAGGCGCTCGACCGCGACAAGCCGGTTGAGGTATTGGCCGCCTGTGCCAAGCTCACTCAGCAGGACACCCGCTTCGCTCCGCTTTGTCTGCGTTATCGTGCCGACGCGATGCGTGCCCTCAACCAGGCCGAGCCGCTGGAGCGCTTTCTCAATGGAATCCTGAACGATCGCCCGTTGCCATGGGCTTACGCGATGCTCGGGCAATTGCTCTACAAGCGTGGTCAGCTCAGTCAGGCCAAGGAGCTGTACGAGACCGCGCTCAAGGCCTTTCCAATGATGCCGGCGCTCTATGATGGGCTCGCTGATGTGTTGGTCCAGCAGGGTGAGACCAAGCGGGCCCAGAGTGTTCTGGAGGAGGCTGTACGTTTGTCGCCATTGGCGGTACGCCGTCAGTCGTTGCTCGGTAAGTTGGCCTTGGCCAACGAGGATTTCGAGGGGGCCTCCAAAGCCTATCGCCAGGCGGTTTCCCAGGGCGAGCAATCGCGGCACAAGGATCCGGAAATCAATCTGGGCCTGGCCCATGCCTTGATCAGCAAGGGCAGTGAGCGTGGCCTGGATACCCGTACGCGCCTGGAGATCAACCAGACGCTCAGTGCGGTTGCCAAGGAAAACGCCAATGACCCCGGATTGCAGGTGCGGGCCAGGCTGATGAAGGCTACCAGCCTGCTGCTCAACGATGCCGAAACCGCCGACAAGCTCACCGAGCAGGCAATGGCCCGACTTGAAGGCATGGAGAACTTCATGAGTGCCGAAGCCGCCTTGCTGGTGGCCAAGCAACTGCAACAGCTGGGGCAGGCTGATGCCGGTGCCTCGATGCTGAAGAACTGCGTGGAGATCTACGGCGACGATCCGGCGGTGATGAAAAACATTGCCAAATTGACCGACGATCCGGAGATTCTGGGCAGTGGCAAGGCCGCCATTGACCTCAACGTCCAGGGTGTACGCAGTTACAAGAGTGGCAACCTGGAGGAGGCACAGGATCTTTTCCGCAAGGCATTGGCTCTGCAGCCAAAGAATATCAGTATCGCCCTCAATGCCGCGCAGGCCCTGCTGGTGACCGCGCAGAAGACTTCCAATGCGGCGGCCCTTGAAGAGTGTCGGGCCTGCCTGAAAATGGTTGGCAAGATGCCCGACAGCGACCCACGTTATGAGAGGTATCAGAAATTGCGCATCCGGGCGTTTGGCGAATGAGTGACAACGAGCAGGGGCTGGATTTTTCCACGGTGATCGCCTCGACCGTCCATGACATGAAAAACTCACTGGCGATGCTGATACAAGCTCACGGCCAGTGGCAGGGACGCTTGCCTGAAACGCAACAGGATAACCCCGAGCGTGCGGTGATCGAGTATGAGTTCGCCCACCTCAACAGCATGCTGGTGCAGTTGCTGGGCTTGTACAAGCTGGGTGTCAACCAGTTGCCTCTACGGCCCGACTATCACGACATGGATGATTTCATTGGTGCGCAACTGGCATGCCGTCAGGAGGTCTTGACCAGCCGCGGAATCGTCGCCAGCTATGAAATCGATGACTTCAGTCCCCTGGGGTTTTTCGATCGTGAACTGATCGGTTCGGTGGTGGGTAATATCGTCACCAATGCCATTCGGTTTGCCTGCCATGCATTGCTGATCAGTGTGCGTGACGAAAGTGAGCAGCTGGTGTTGACCATCAATGACGATGGCCCCGGTTTCCCCGCGCAGATGCTCGAGCGCCAGACGGACTACGTGCAGGGTATCAACCCGGCGACGGGAAGCACCGGCCTGGGCCTGTATTTCGCCGCGCGAATTGCCGCTCTGCACGAGCGTAACGGCGTACGCGGACGTATCGAAATCAGCAACGGTGGCACCCTGGGCGGTGCGTTGTTCGCTCTCTATCTACCGTGATCCAGGCTTTTTCCTCATCCCTGCTTGAAATCCCGAACAGCTGGTGCGTATTTTGTACGGGCCGCCGTTCGCGGCCTCTACAACAACAAGGATTGAGTCATGACGACCGATGGCCAGAACTCGCTAGCGCAGCGATTGACCGGCATTGATGAGATTGAATGTGTTACACCTGACCTCAATGGCGTACCACGTGGCAAGGTAATGACCGCCGAGGGTTTCCTCGAGGGACGGCGCTTGCAGTTGGCTCGTGGAGTGCTGCTGCAATGCATCATGGGCGGGTATCCGCCGGCGCGCTTCTATGGCAGTGATGATGGCGACCTTGCCCTCAATGCCGACCCGCGGCAGATCCATCGTCTGCCGTGGAGCACGCAACCCCGTGCATTGGCGATCTGCGATGCGCATGAGCTGACCGGGGAAAGCTCCAGCCTCTCCACCCGTGGACAGCTCAAGGCGGTTATCGGCCGCTATGCGGAGCGTGGCCTGGCGCCGGTGGTGGCGACTGAGCTTGAATTCTTCGTCTTTGCGCCCAATGTCGATCCGACTCAGCCCTTCCAGCCCCCCGTGGGCCTTGATGGACGTCGCGAGGAGGGCTATTCGGCCTTCAGCGTCAGTTCCAATAATGGCCTGCGCCCGTTTTTCAACGAGGTCTACGCGAGCATGGCGGCGCTCGGCTTGCCGCGCGATACCTTCATGCACGAGATGGGCGTCAGCCAGTTCGAGATCAACCTGCTGCACGGTGATCCGCTGCTGCTGGCCGACCAGACGTTTCTCTTCAAGCATCTGCTCAAGGAAGTGGCGCTCAAGCATGGTTTGAGCGTGGTCTGCATGGCCAAGCCGCTGGCGAAGACCCCCGGCAGTTCGATGCATATTCACCAGAGCGTGGTGGAGATCGGCAGTGGAAAAAATGTCTTCAGTGATGCCGCGGGTGAGCCGACCACAATGTTTCATCACTTCATCGGCGGGCAGCAGGCGTGCATGGCGGATTTCACCGCGCTGTTCGCACCGAACGTCAACTCCTATCAGCGCCTGTGTCATCCGTATGCGTCGCCGAACAATGCCTGTTGGTCCCATGACAACCGTGCGGCTGGCCTGCGTATTCCGGCCAGTTCGCCAGTCGCGCGACGGGTGGAAAACCGCCTGCCGGGAGCGGACGCCAACCCTTATCTGGCGATTGCCGCCAGCCTGGCGGCAGGGCTCTATGGTATCGAACAAGGGCTTGAGCCGACGCCTGCCATCCAGGGCGAATTCGAGGTGCCGGATGCTTTGTCGCTGCCTTGCACATTGCATGCGGCCCTGGAGCGGCTGAAGCGCAGCCGGGTGGCGCAGGAACTGTTTGGCCGCGAGTTCATCGAAGGCTACATCGCTTCGAAGACCCTGGAACTGACCAGCTTCCTCGATGAAATCAGCCCCTGGGAGCGCCGGGTTCTGGCCGCCCAGGCTTAGACGTAACGTCCGCATTCGGGCTATCTTCGTGGTAGCCCGAGACCTCACCCAAAGAGCTGCAGGAACGTCAATGCGCAAAATCTGGAAATCCTTTCGAGCGCTGTATTTCGCTTCACTGATGATGTTGATCGGCTCGGGTCTTTTGAGTACCTACCTTGCCTTGCGTCTGGCGGCCGACCATGTCGACGGCCTGTGGGTGGGGGCTCTGATGGCTGCCAACTACTTCGGCCTGGTGCTGGGCGGCAAGATCGGTCACCGGTTGATCGCACGGGTCGGACACATTCGTGCCTACGCCACTTGCGCCGGGATCGTTGGCGCTGCAGTGCTCGGCCATGGCTTGATCAACTGGCTGCCTGGCTGGCTGTTGCTGCGGATGATCGTCGGCCTGGGGATGATGTGCCAGTACATGGTCATCGAGAGCTGGCTCAACGAGCAGGCCGAGGCCAAGCAGCGGGGCCTGGTCTTTAGTGGCTACATGATCGCATCGTATCTCGGGCTGGTTCTGGGGCAACTGATTCTGGTCATGCATCCGGCCCTGGGCCTTGAGTTGCTGATGCTGGTCGCGCTGTGTTTCGCACTGTGCCTGGTGCCGGTGGCCATGACTCGACGGATTCACCCGGCGCCCTTGCATCCGGCCCCGCTGGAGCCGCGTTTTTTCATGACGCGCGTGCCACAGTCGCTGACCACGGTGTTGGGGGCAGGGCTAATCGTCGGCTCGTTCTATGGCCTGGCGCCGCTCTATGCGTCCCAGCAGGGGCTTTCCACCGAGCAGGTCGGTCTGTTCATGGGTTGCTGCATCTTTGCCGGCTTCCTGGTGCAGTGGCCGTTGGGCTGGCTGTCCGATCGTTACGACCGGGCCGTGCTGATCCGTAGCGTTGCCTTGCTGCTGATGCTGGCATCCCTGCCGCTGGCGATCTTCTCCGCAGTACCACTGGAAGTGCTGTTCGTCTCGGGCTTTGTGGTGTCGCTGTTGCAGTTCTGCCTGTATCCGTTGGCGGTGGCGTTTTCCAATGACCATATCGAGGGCGAACGTCGGGTTTCACTGACCGCCATGCTGCTGATGACCTATGGCATTGGCGCGAGCATGGGGCCGTTGGCGGCGGGGGTGCTGATGAAGCTGTTCGGCAGTCATATGCTTTACGCGTTCTTCAGTTTCTTCGCATTGATCCTGGTATTGCGTATCCGGCCTAAGGCAGTGACCAACCTGCACCAGGTCGAGGACGCGCCCCTGCAGCACGTGGTCATGCCCGAGGCGATGTCGCCCCTTGGCGCGGCACTCGATCCACGGGTAGACGAACAGGTTGTGCTGGACCAGATGTGCGACAACACGGTACCGCCGTCAGCGGCCGAGGTGGATACGTCGGAGGTGAGCGTCGAGGTCGACGAGTCGGATTCTGAGCCCGCGTACAAGTCGAGCAACTGACACGCGGATAAAAAAATGGCCACCTGATGAGGGTGGCCATTTTCTGAGGGGAGGGACGGGTCAGACTCAGTAGTCGTCATCCTTGTCGAAACGCCGTGCTTCACGTTGCAACTGGTAGACGAAACGTTCGACCTGGCGCTGCACCAGCCCGCTCATGTTGTGGAAGCGTACCCCGGCGAAAGTGGTGTTGATCCTCTCTTCGAAGTGCAGATGGCGCAGTTCCACAGGTGCAGTCATGGGGCCGAAAGGCAGGGCGGCGATAAAACGCTCGTAGACCTGGCCCAATTGCAGGCGATCGGAGATATCACCTTCGAAGCGCAGCTTGCAGCCGCTGGCGGAGATGTCCAGCAGCTTGCCTTTGACCGGAGCCTTGAGCTTGTCGCCGCCCAGTTCGATGCTCACCAGTGCGGTAAGCTTCAGGGCCGCGCGGAATGCATTGCGCCGCTGGTGATAGACCACTTCTTCGGGAATCGAACCACGGTAGCAGCCGTTGGTTTCGTCGATGGTCATCGGCTGGGGCTGTTCCCAGGTGATGCGCACACCTTCATGAAAGCCTTCGACACGGAAGGCTTCGCCGGCAGAGAGGAAGCGTTCGCCGTCACGCGGTATCATTTCGTCCAGAGCCAAGGTACCAGCGTCCCGGTCGACATCAATCACAAAGCTCTGGAAGCGTTGGCTGCGTTCATGGAACGTGATGATCAACGGGTCATGGCTATCCTGCAGCATCCGCAGGTTGGCGGCAATTTCCAGGGGCGTGGTTAGCACCTTGGGTGGCTGCGGAGCATCGTCCGCGCTTGGGGCATTGGACACGGTTCATCAATCTCCAGACAAAATACGACTACACGCAAAGCCAGCATTTTGCCAGCATGTTGCGCGCCTTGGATAGAGCGCGCAACAGTTCGGGGTCAAGCCTGACTCAGCGGGCGTGGCTTCGCAAGCCTCGCCGTCGAGCCACGGGCATCATAAAGTGCGGGTGGCTCGCCGCCGGTCAGGATCTTCAACTGATTTGCGGTAGTTGCTTGCTGAACCTGGATGTTGCGCCCATTGAGTTCGTTGGCGGCCTGGCAATCTGCCAGCAACCGGGTAAGTTCTTCGCTCTGGCTCAGCAACTCGGCGCCCAGGCTCGATTGTGCGGCCAGTTGTTCGAGGCCGTTGTGATCGGTGGGCAGGTTGAGGCTGGCAAGAATCTGGCTACGTTTGCGGCCATGCTGTTCCAGCAGAATGATCAACGCCTGCTTGCGCGCCAGAATATCTTCCAGCTCGACCATGTTGCGACCATGGAGCGCCAACGATTCTGCACGCAGTAGCTCAAGCAGATCCTGAGCTGGAGCAAAGTCTTCAGTGATCAGTTGCAGTAAAGTGGTGTCGTGCATGGCTGGCCTTGGGTTTTAAGCGTCCAAAAGCCTCGCGCTGGCTTTAGCCTAGCGCTGGGCTTCGAAGTTGAGCAGTTTACTGGCGACTCGGTTGCTATCGACCTTGTAGCTGCCATCGGCAATTGCCTGTTTCAACTCGGCCACGCGGTCGTTGTTGACTACCGGCTGCTGCTGCAGCTTGTCAGTGATCTTTTGCAACTGTTGAGCCTCATTACTGAGGTGTACCGATTCCCCGCTCTGGCTGACCGATTCGGTCTGGCTATTGACTGCGGCGGACTTGCCGGCGCCGTCGGCTTCCTTGTTGGCGCTGGTGCGCGTGCTGCCTGTCAGTGATGGGGCGTTATTCAAACGACTGAAATCGATGACCATGATAAGAAAACCTCTGGGTATTTGGACGCTTGACTTGTTTTCGGCCATACCCGGAAAAACTTTAGCCTCATCTTGAAATGAGTTCGCATCTCGGCTGTAGCCCACTCAGGGCCACAGTTTAGAAAAAGTGGCGGCCTGGCGCCAGTTATCTACAAGACGGTTTTTTACCTATAAGGCGACCTCTACCTGCCCAGGTGCGGTGACCCTGGCCTTGATGACGCGCTGCGAATTGAGGTTCTTGATACGGATCTGCTCGTTCAGGCCACCGTCGGACAGGGCTTCCCCGGGCATCTTCACCACCAGGCCGCCGCTTGTCGCACTGATGACCACCTGATCGCCCTTGCGCACCACTTCCGCCTGTTCCAGGTGAACCAGGGTGATGACTTGGTCGATGACCATTGGTCGGACAAGTTTTTGTCCAATGGCCTGATCCGGCGAAGTCAGGAAACCCTGGTTGATGAGACTGATATCCCGCTCACGCAGTACCACGTCGCCCGGTTCGATGATTCCGGCACGCTTGAGCGGACGGGTGGTCACCACTACATCGCGGAACAGCTTGACCTGGGCCGGCACGAATACGGTCCACGGCGAGCTGCCTTCGCAGCGTATTTTCACCGTAACCCGGCCGATTGGCGTCGCCGGGCTCTCCAGGCTGGCTGTCAATTCCTTGTCGCAAGCGGCCATGCGCAGACGCGGGTCCAGCTGGTTGACCTGGATCTCATAGCGACCTTCGGTTTGACTGGTAGCCAGATAGTCTTCTACCGTGAATTCAAGAAAGCCTTGGGTCACGCCGATAAGCTGGTCAGGCAGGGTAGCCGATTCCGCAAGGGCAGGGTTGCCGGGGCTCAGACAGCATAAAACCGACACCACCGCGAGAAAACTGCGGTACTGTGATGTCAGGCGTCGTAAAAATGTCGTTTGTGCTTTCATAACGATATAAAAAGCAAGGCCCGTGCCGTTTGCGCCACAAGAGGCGTCGGATCGTGAGTCTTTGATCAGAGAGGGCAGTCATGGCTGGTGTGATGGATTCGGTGAACCAGCGTACACAACTGGTGGGGCAGAATCGCCTTGAGCTGTTGTTGTTCCGTCTCGACGGACCGCAGCTCTATGGGATCAACGTATTCAAGGTGCGCGAGGTGCTGCAATGCCCCAAGCTGACCTTGATGCCCAAGTCCAATCCGGTGGTGTGCGGTGTAGCGAACATTCGTGGGGCAACGATTCCGATCCTCGACCTGGCGATGGCCACGGGAGCCGGTGCACTCAAGGATCAGAGCAATCCGTTCGTGATCATTACGGAGTACAACACCAAGACCCAGGGTTTCCTGGTGAAATCGGTGGAGCGCATCGTCAACATGAATTGGGAAGAGATCCATCCGCCACCCAAGGGGACCGGGCGCGATCACTACCTGACGGCGGTGACTCGGCTCGACAACCAGTTGGTGGAAATCATCGACGTGGAGAAAATCCTCGCTGAGGTTTCGCCCATGTCCGAGTCGGTTTCCCATGGCGTGGTGGATGTCGAGACGCAGTCCAAGGCCGTGTCGTTGCGGGTACTCACCGTCGACGATTCGTCGGTGGCGCGCAAGCAGGTCACGCGTTGCCTGCAGACGGTCGGCGTCGAGGTGGTGGCGTTGAACGACGGTCGGCAGGCGCTGGACTACCTGCGCAAGCTGGTCGAGGAGGGCAAGAAGCCGGAGGAGGAATTCCTGATGATGATCTCCGACATTGAAATGCCCGAGATGGACGGCTATACCCTTACTGCTGAGATTCGCAGCGATCCGCGCATGCAAAAACTGCACATCACTCTGCATACTTCGTTGTCAGGGGTATTCAACCAGGCGATGGTGAAGAAGGTCGGTGCCGATGACTTCCTTGCCAAGTTTCGACCTGATGACCTGGCAGCCCGGGTGGTTGACCGGATCAAGGCTGCAGGTTAACAGCCGGGGACCGACGGTCCCTGGCGGTACACATGATTTAAGAGGCGGCATCATTGTCTACGGGTAATTTGGATTTCGAACAGTTCCGGGTCTTCCTGGAAAAGGCCTGTGGCATTCTGCTCGGTGAAAACAAGCAATATCTGGTTTCCAGCCGTCTCAACAAGCTGATGGAGCAGAATGGCATCAAATCTCTGGGCGAGTTGATCCAGAGGATCCAGACCCAGCCACGCAGCGGCTTGCGCGAGCAGGTGGTGGATGCCATGACGACCAACGAAACCCTGTGGTTTCGTGATACCTATCCGTTTGAGGTGCTCAAGAACAAGGTATTGCCCGAGGCGATCAAGGCCAGCCCTGGGCAGCGCCTGCGCATCTGGTCGGCCGCCTGTTCATCGGGGCAGGAGCCCTACTCGATCTCGATGTCGATCGACGAGTTCGAGCGGACCAACATGGGCCAATTGAAGTCCGGCGTGCAGATTGTCGCCACCGACCTGTCGGGACTGATGCTGAACAACTGCAAGACCGGCGAGTACGACAGCCTGGCCATTGGTCGCGGCCTCTCGCCCGATCGCCTGCAGCGCTACTTCGATACCAAGGGGCCGGGCCGCTGGGCGGTCAAGGCGCCGATTCGCAATCGGGTCGAGTTCCGCTCGTTCAACCTGCTGGACAGCTATGCCAGTCTGGGCAAGTTCGACATCGTGTTTTGCCGCAACGTGCTGATCTACTTCTCCGCTGAAGTGAAGAAGGACATCCTGATGCGCATCCACGGCAGTCTCAAGCCGGGTGGCTATCTGTTCCTGGGCGCTTCCGAAGCCCTCAACGGTTTGCCGGACCACTACCAGATGGTGCAATGCAGCCCGGGCATTATCTACAAGGCCAAGTAGCCAAAGGTTCGACATCCCAGCGGGAGCCCATCAGGCTCCCGTTTTTTTTGCCGCCACCCTTGCCGCTTTGCTGACGCCCGGCGGAAATGCTTTGCCGCTTTTCTGGCATTGCCAGCGGCACCACCACCCCAAAAGCCCGGGTTTACGGGGGTTTGAAAAAGTGGCACGCGGCTTGCTATTGCTTTGTCAACGAAAAGCCTGTTCCGACGATCAGGTCAACTCTTGAAGGTTTCCCGGCATGAGCATCAGTTTCGACAAAGCGCTCGGTATCCACGAACAGGCCCTGAGCTTCCGCGCCCAGCGTGCTGAAGTTCTGGCCAACAACATCGCCAACGCCGATACCCCGAACTACAAGGCTCGGGACATGGATTTTTCCTCCGTGCTCGCCGAGCAGAGCGAAAAGGCCAAGAACGGCAGCTTCGCTCTCAATACCACCAACAGCCGCCATATCGAAGCCCAGGGGCTGAGCAATGGCGATGCTGGATTGCAATACCGTACGCCGATGCAGCCGTCGATCGACCAGAACACCGTGGATGCGCAGATCGAACAATCGAACTATGCGCAGAACGCGGTCGATTTCCAGGCCAGCTTCACCCTGCTCAACAGTAAATTCAAAGGGCTGGTTTCAGCCCTTCGTGGAGAGTAAGCCATGTCCCTTGCCAGTGTTTTCAACATTGCCGGTAGTGGCATGAGTGCTCAGACCACTCGGCTGAACACCGTCGCCAGTAACATCGCCAACGCCGAAACCGTTTCGTCGAGCATCGACAAGACCTACCGTGCACGTCACCCGGTCTTCGCCACCATGTTCCAGAACGGCCAGGCCAGCGGCAGTGACTCGCTATTCCAGGACCAGGGCGCAGCAGGCCAGGGCGTGCAGGTGCTGGGTGTGGTCGAAGACCAGAGCAACCTCGAGGCCCGCTACGAGCCGAACCACCCGGCAGCCGATGCCAAGGGTTACGTTTACTACCCGAACGTCAACGTGGTCGAGGAAATGGCTGACATGATTTCTGCCAGCCGTTCGTTCCAGACCAACGCGGAAATGATGAACACCGCCAAAACCATGATGCAGAAGGTCCTGACCCTCGGTCAGTGATAAGGGGCGATAGACATGAGTGTTACCAACTCCACCAGTAGCTCCGCTCTCAACGACATCCTGGCGGCTTCCAACGCCAAGGTCGCGAACAAGACCAGCACCGACTCGCTGGGCAACGCGATCAGCAGTGCCTCCGGTGGTCAGGCCCTGGGCAAGGATGCGTTCCTGCAACTGCTGGTGACCCAGCTCAAGAACCAGAACCCGCTGGACCCGCAGGACAACAGTGCCTTCGTTGCACAGTTGGCCCAGTTCAGCAGCCTGGAAGGCATTACCACGCTCAACTCCAGCGTCAACAACATTACCAGTGCGTTCCAGTCGTCCCAGGCCTTGCAGGCCTCGTCGCTGGTCGGCCGCTCGGTCATCGTGCCGACCAGTCAGGCAGTGGTCGATACCAGCAAGAGCTTTACCGGCACCGCCGTGATTACCGGTGCCACTGATAGCACGACGCTGAAGATCAGCGACTCCACCGGAAAAGTGGTCCGTACCATCGACCTGGGTGCCCAGACCGGGACCAGCAATGCCGCCTTCGCGTGGGATGGCAAGGACGACTCCGGGACCTTGCTCCCTAGTGGTACCTATACCTTCAGTGCGACTGCCAACCTCAAGGGCTCCACGGACTCGACAGCCCTGGTGACCAACCTGCCAGCGACCGTCAGCAGCGTAAGCCTGGCGCAGAATGGCGGTGAAATGATGCTCAACCTGGCTGGCCTGGGCAGTATTGCTCTGTCCAAAGTTCAGACCATTGGCCTGTAAGAGCCGACCAACGCGAAACAAAGGAGAGAAGCATGTCTTTTAATATCGGTTTGAGCGGTCTCAATGCGGCCCAGAAACAGCTCGACGTTACCGGCAACAACATTGCCAACGTCAACACCACCGGCTTCAAATCGTCCCGTGCGGAATTCGAAGACGTCTACTCGGCGACCAAGCTCGGCGTATCGTCCAAGACCATCGGCAACGGCGTGCGGCTGGCCAACGTTTCGCAGAACTTCGGCAACGGTGGCATGAACGTCACTGGCAACGCGCTGGACATGGGTATCCAGGGTAACGGCTTCTTCACCCTGAGCACCAACGGTTCCCTGAGCTACACCCGCGCCGGTACCTTCAAGACCGACAAGGACGGCTATGTCACCAACTCCGACGGCACTGCGCGTCTGCAGGGTTTTGCCGCAGACTCCAAAGGCAACATCATTCCGGGTGTGCTGACCGATCTGCGTATCGATGTCTCGAACCTGCCGCCACAGACCACCACCAGCGTTGGTGCGACGATCAACCTGAACTCCACCTCTGCGGTGATCAATCAGGCAACCACTCCGTTCGATCCATCGAACACGGCCAGCTACACCACGCCATTCAGCTCGGATATCTACGATACCCAGGGCAACAAGCACTCGCTGGACCAGTATCTGGTCAAGACCGGTGGCAACACCTGGAACGTCTATACCTTGATTGATGGACGTAACCCGAATGGTACTGCGCCTACTGTGGCGACTGTACCCCCAACGGTTCCTGCGGCAGCGACTGATCCAGTTCCTGTGTCAATGGTCTTTGACTCCAGCGGCAAACTCACCTCTATCGGTGGTACTACCGGCAAGACCAGTATCACCATCACTGGCTGGGTTCCAGGTGTTGTGACCAATGGCGTGTGGGCGGCCAACGGCGCATCTGCCAACACTGCCGGCATTCTTACCGACTGGTCGAAAACCACCCAGTTCAACGCCGATACCTCCCGTGCAGCCATCATCAGCGACGGTTACGCTACCGGCCAGATCACCGACATCAGTATCGATGGCACCGGCATCATTTTTGCCAACTTCAGCAACAACCAGCACAAGGCGATCGGCCAGGTGGCGGTAGCCAGTTTCACCAACGAACAGGGCCTGCAGCCTTCCGGTGGCACCAACTGGAAACAGACCTTCGCTTCGGGCCAGCCAGCCTATGACGGCGGTGAGATCGGCACCAATGGTTCGATCGTTTCCGGCTCCCTGGAAGGTTCCAACGTCGATCTGACCAGCGAGCTGGTGGATCTGATCAAGGGGCAGAGCTACTACCAGGCCAACGCCAAGACCATCTCCACCCAGAGCACTATCATGCAGACCATCATCCAGATGACCTGATAGCGCTTCTCGCACTTCAAAAATCCGGCGCCCTTGGGCGCCGGATTTTTTTTGCCTGATGGTTGAGTCGATTCGGCTTTCGGCGCGTTTCGTCAGCGTAGCCCGAAAAAATGGTGTAGAACTTGCTCGCACAGGCTGCGCTAACGAATGGTGTCAACTTTTCGTTATATCAGCATCATCCGGGCAGAGCTTTCGTTCTGACTGCATGGACGCTATGCAAGCTCACAGGGACGGAACACGAATTGAAGAAAAGTAACGCCCTCAATACGCCTGTCGTTTCGGCGCCGTTGAAAACCCTCCTGCGTAAAAGCCTGATCGGTGCTGCGCTGTTCTCGGGGGTCATCAATATCCTGGCACTGGTCGGCCCGCTGTTCATGCTGGAAGTCTACGATCGGGTCATTCCCAGCAGGAGCATCCCGACGTTGGTAGCCCTGGCGTTGTTGGTGCTGGGGATATATGGGTTCTCGGGCTTGTTGGATATTGTCCGCTCGCGCTTGATGGTGCGGATTGCCTCTACCTTTGATCTGGCCTTGTCACCCAGAGTGTTCAAGGTCATTGCCGGGGTCTCGCTGAAAACGGCGATTACAGGGGATGCACTGAAGCCTGCCCACGAGTTGGATCAGATTCGCGGGTTCATCGGTGGCCCAGGCCTGGTGGCGTTTTTTGACTTGCCCTGGATGCCGGTGTACCTGGCCGTCTGTTTCTACATCCATCCCTTGTTCGGCCTGCTGACGAGTGGGTTGATGATCGTGTTGGTGGCACTGACCTTCATCACCGATCGGCAGTCACGACAACTGACGCCGGCCTGCGCCGAGGCCCAGAACAAACGCAATTACCTGGGACACCAGGCTTATCAGAATGCCGAAGCCCTGGCAGCCATGGGCATGACGCAGCGAGCGGCGTTGCTCTGGCAGGAGCACCATTCCTGCTACACCACATTGCAGCGCCAGAGTATCGATATCGGCTCTTTCTTCGGCGGGATTTCCAGGGCCCTGCGCCATCTTGTTCAATCCGGTTCGCTGGCGTTGGGTGCTTATCTGGTGATTCAGGGGGATCTGAGTGGTGGCACCATCGTCGCGGCCTCGATCATTGTCTCGCGAACCCTGGCGCCGGCCGAGCAGGTGATTGCTACCTGGCGCAGCCTGCTGGGCGCTCATCTTGCCTGGAAACGGCTATTGGAAGTGTTTGCCCTGTTCCCTGAGGAGCAGAGCAGAACCGAGTTGCCGGCGGCGCATCGGACACTGCAGGTCGATGGCCTCTTTGTCTCGCCCCCGGGCAGTCAGCGACTCACTTTACAGAACGTCAACTTCACGGTTGCCGCAGGTAGCGCGGTGGGGGTCGTGGGCCCGAGCGCTTCTGGTAAATCATCGCTGGCACGGGTTCTGGTCGGCTCCTGGTCGTCTGCTCGTGGGCAGGTCAAGCTGGACGGCGCGCCATTGGATCTGCTGAGCGAGCAGTCCAGGGGCAAACTCATCGGCTACCTGCCACAGAGCGTTGGGCTGTTCAGCGGTACCGTTGCGCAGAACATCGCGCGGCTGGACAGCCAGGCCGATGACCGGGCCATTGTGGTGGCCGCGCAACTGGCGGGTGTCCACGAACTGATCCTGCAGTTGCCGGACGGATACCAAACCCAGGTGGGCGAGGGCGGGCTCAACCTCTCGGCGGGACAACGGCAGCGTATAGCCTTGGCTCGTGCGCTGTTCGGCGATCCTTTCCTGGTGGTGCTGGATGAGCCCAATTCCAATCTCGATGCCGAGGGCGAGCAGGCGTTGGCGCGGGCGATCCTGTCGATCAAGGCGCGTGGAGGGATCGCGGTGGTCATTGCTCATCGCACCAGCATTCTATCGGTCATCGACCAGGTATTGATCCTGGAGCATGGACATCAGGCGGCCTTCGGCGCCAAGGATGCGGTTCTCAGAAAACCGCCGGCCCAGGTGCCTCGACCGGCTACCAGCGTCGTGGAAATGGGGGTTGGCCAATGACTGTTCATGATCAGGAAAACAGCTTGGTCGCTTCGCTGAACCGACATCTCAGGCTTGGAGCTGTCAGCCTGCTGGTACTCCTGGGCGGCGGATTGGGTTGGGCTGTCGGCACCGACCTGTCCAGTGCGGTGATCGCGACCGGTAGTGTGGCGGTCGAAGGCAGTATCAAGAAAGTTCAGCACCCCACGGGAGGCATCGTCGCTGAGCTACTGGTCAGCGAGGGCCAGCAGGTCGCAGCCGGTGATGTGCTGATCAGGCTCGATGCGACGCTGCCCAAAGTCGGTGAAGCCATCGTGTCCAAGTCGTTGAGCCAGGCTCTGGCACGTCAGGCACGGCTGGAGGCTGAACGAGATGGGGCGGCCGAGCTGGTGACGCCGGCCTCGCTGATCACACGCCTTGGCGCCGATGCCGCGCAGGCACTGATGAACAGTGAACAACGGTTGTTCCAGGATCGGCGCTCGTCTCGCGAAGGGCAGAAAAAGCAATTACGCGAGCGGATCCGACAACTCAACGAGACGATTGCTGGCCATGACCTCCAGCAAAAGACCAAGACTGAAGAAATCGAGTTGATCGACAAGGAGTACCAGGCCGTCAACAAGCTCTTCGAGAAAGGGATGATGACGATCGATCGGGTCAATGCCCTGGCCCGTGGTATAGCCCGTCTGCGCGGAGAGCGCGGGCAGTTGATTGCTTCCATTGCCGAAGCGCGGGGCAAGATTGCCGAAACCGAGTTGCAGCGCCTGCAGATCGACCAGAGTTTTCGTAGCGAGGTCTCTCTGGAGCTACGTGAGCTTGAGGCTCGGCAGGGCGAGTTGGTCGAGCGTGATATTGCCGCCAATGACCAACTCAGGCGTATCGACATTACTGCTCCGGTTTCCGGGCGGGTTCAGCAATTGGCCGTGCACACCCTGGGTGGGGTGATTTCGCCGGCGGAAAACCTGATGCAGATCGTACCAGTCGATGACGAACTGCTGGTGGAGGCGCGGATCAGTGCCCAGGACATTGACCAGGTATCGCTTGGGCAGGAGGCGGTCTTGCGGCTCAGCGCCTTCAATCGCAGTACGACCCCGGAGTTGAAGGGGCAGGTGGTCAGGCTGTCGGCGGATCTGGTTCAGGACGAGCGCACCGGCCTGGGTTTCTATCGGGCCGGGATAAAAATACCGCACAGCGAGATGGCGCAATTGCAAGGGCTCACCCTGGTGCCGGGGATGCCGGTTGAGTCGATGATTCGTACCGGGACACGCAGTGTCATTTCCTATCTGCTCAAACCGATCAGCGATCATGCCCAGCGCGCACTTCGCGAAGGATGAAGAACAAGCGAGTTCACCGTGGTACCCATGACTCAATAAGGAGCAAGGACGAAAAATGGCAGTGATCAACGGAACATCAGGAGCGGATACGCTGGTAGGTACGACGGGGGCCGATGAGCTTTATGGCTTTGCCGGGAACGACTCGCTGGATGGTGGGGCGGGAAATGATCTGCTCGATGGAGGGGCTGGAGCGGATGTGCTCAATGGCGGGGCCGGAACCGATACCGTCACTTATGCCAAGTCTACGGCCGGGGTTACGGTCAATCTGGTCACCGGGACAGGGGTTGGCGGTGATGCGCAGGGCGATACGCTGACTGGCATCGAGGGAGTGGTGGGGTCCGCGTTCAACGATACGTTCACGGCGCAGACTTCCGGGCATAGCCTGGTGGGTGGTCAGGGTAACGACACCTACTTCGTCAATGGCAGCGGTGTCTCGGTGGTTGAAGTCGCCGGTGAGGGTGATGACGAGATCAAGACCACCCTGACAAACCTGACCCTGGCAACCAACGTCGAGCGGTTGACCTATGTCGGTACCGGCAACTTCATCGGTTACGGCAACGCCTCGGATAACATCATCACTGGCGGTGCGGGCAATGACATCCTGATGGGCGGTGCCGGTGCGGACCAGTTCATCGGTGGTGCGGGCATCGATACCGTCAGCTACACCGACGGTAGCAGCGTCACCATCAACACCAAGACCGGTATCCATACAGGCATCGCTGCGGGCGATACCTATGTGGGTATTGAAAACATCCAGGGTTCGAACACCACCGACCTCTTTATCAGCGGCGCAGCTGCCGACCAGTTCGATGGTGGGGCGGGTACCG
>Ga0207655_1001965_pt1 | contig 17540 bp, 16 predicted proteins | sample KBSM44metaG_FD_184398 | JGI IMG/M metagenome (GOLD analysis project Ga0207655, IMG submission 184398) | Miscanthus rhizosphere microbial communities from Kellogg Biological Station, Michigan, USA - KBS M4-4 metaG (SPAdes) (version 2) | ecosystem: Host-associated > Plants > Roots > Rhizosphere >...
GCCGCTCGGCAGCGTTGGCCAATTCGCGCACGTTGCCGGGCCAGTCGTGGCTGAGCAGATGGCTCAACTGCCCGCCGCTGAGCACCGGGGCTGCGCGGCCCAGGCGCTCTGCGGCCTGGCGCGAGAAATGGCCGAACAGCAGCGGAATGTCCTCGCGCCGTTCACGCAAGGGCGGCAGGCGCAGTTCGGCGATGTTCAAGCGATACGCCAGGTCTTCACGGAAACGTCCGGCGCGGGCCTCTTCGAGCAAGTCGGGCTTGGTGGCGGCGATGATGCGCAGGTCAACTTCGATACTCTGGTTGGAGCCCAACCGCTCCAGGCGCCGGTCCTGAATCACCCGCAACAGCTTGACCTGCTGGGCCAGCGGCATGCTTTCGATCTCATCGAGAAACACCGTTCCACCGTGGGCGAATTCCAGCTTGCCGATGCGCTTGCCCTGGGCGCCGGTGAAGGCACCGCTTTCATGGCCAAACAGCTCGGCCTCGAACAGCTGTTCGGGAATCGCCGCGCAGTTCACCGCCACGAAGGGCTTCTTTGCCCGAGGCCCGAAGTCGTGCAGGCAGCGGGCGACCATTTCCTTGCCGCTGCCGGTCTCGCCGCGGATCAGCACGTTGACCGGCAATTGCGCCAGATCCAGCACCTGACGGCGCAGGGTCTGCATGGCCGGTGACAGGCCCAGCAGCGTGGCGTCGAGCCGGGTGCGGGTGTCCACCTGATGAAGCAGACGGCGGTTTTCCAGCACCAGTTCGCGTTTTTCCAGGGCGCGGCGCAGGCTGTCCAGCAATGTTTGCGGGGTGAAGGGCTTTTCCAGGAAGTCATAGGCGCCGTCGCGCATGGCGTCCACGGCCATGGGCACGTCGCCGTGACCGGTTAGCAGAATCATCGGAAGATCCGCGTCCCTGGCGCGCAATTGACCCAGCAGCTCCAGGCCGCCCATGCCGGGCATGCGTACGTCGCTCAGGATCACGCCGGGAAAGTGCTCCGGCAGTTGCTGCAGGCAGTCCTCGGCGCGGCTGAACAGTTGCACATCGAAGCCCGAAAGTGACAGCCACTGCTGCACCGCCTCGCGGATTGGGGCTTCGTCGTCGACCACGATCACCGAGTTCAACATGCCGGTTCGACCTCCGGGGCACGGTTCAGGGAAAAGGAAAAGCGCGCGCCGTCGTTCAGGTTCTCGGCGCACAGGCGCCCGCCCGATTCATGGACGATGGCGTAGGACACCGCAAGCCCCAATCCCAAGCCATCGCCCACCGGCTTGGTGGTAAAGAAGGGGTCGAAGATGTCGGGCAGATGCTCGGCGTCGATGCCGCCACCGCTGTCGCCAACCGACAGCTGCCACTGGTCGCCATGCTCCTGGATGCGGATTTCCAGGCGTTTGTGCGGCTTGTCGCGCATCGCATCCAGAGCGTTGCGCAGCAGGTTGATCAACACCTGTTCCAGACGTATGGCGTCGCCACGGACCCAGGCCGGGCGGGTCAGGTCCAGTACGCAGCAGATGCGTTCATCGCGGATGCGCGCATCGAGCAGCAACAGCGCCTGATCCACCACGCAGGCCAGGTCCAGCCGCTCGCGCAGGCCGCTGGGACTTTTGCGGGCGAAGGTCTTGAGGTGTCCGGTGAGGGCGGCCATGCGCGTCAATTGCTGGTCGATCGGCGCCAGCGCCTTATAGGCATCGTCGATCCGGCCATGATCAAGCAGCAGGCGCAGCGTTGCCAGTTGCATGTGTTGAGCGGTCAGCGGCTGGTTGATTTCATGGGCCAGCGCAGCGGACATCTGCCCCAGGGCCGCGAGTTTGGCGGATTGCACCAGCCCGTCCTGGGCGGTTTGCAGGTCCCGGGTGCGCTCTTCTACCAGTTGCTCCAGTTCTTCGCGGCTGCGCTGGCGCAGTTTTGCCAGACGCCAACGCTGGTAGAGAAACAGGCCCAGAAACACCAGGGTCAGCCAGGCACCTGCCGCCGCCAGCCCGGCGTTGCGAATGTCTTCGTTGGCCGGTTGCGGTTTGCGCAGCAGGTGCAGTGTCCAGCCTTCCGGTTGCAGGGGCAGAGATTGCCATAGGTAGTCCGCCGGTCCGTTGGGCGCTTCGACGCGGTTCAACTGGCTGCTTTCGTTGAAGGTGCGAAGGGGCTGCCGGGTCAGGGGCGCCAGCGGTTGTTTGTCGTACTGGCGTGTGCTGGCCAGCTCGGCGCGGTCCTGTTCGGACAACTCATGCAGGGCGCGATAACGCCAGCCGGGCTGGTTGGCGATGAACACGATGCCTTTTGCGTCGCTGACCAGCAGCAAGTCATCACCCTGGGCCCAGGTGTGTTCCAGGTCGGGGAATTCGAGCTTGACCACCATTGCACCGATGAATTGCCCGGCATCGTCGCGCACGGCATTGGCCAGGAAGTAACCGGGAATGCCGCTGGTCACGCCCACGGCGTAGAACCGCCCGATGCCGGTAGCCTTGGTCTGGGTGAAATAGGGACGAAAGCCGTAGTTATGCCCGACGTAACTGCTGGGCAGTTTCCAGTTGCTGGCGCCGATGGCCAGCCCATTGCGATCCAGCAATTCCAAGGTCGAGGACTGCGCCGCGCCGTTGATCTGTTCCAGCTTGAGGTTGAGCGCCTGGGTCGTCTGCGGATCGACCGGGCCCTTGAGCGCGTCACGCAATTGCGGGTCCAGAGCCAGCACGGCCGGCAGGGCGCGGTAGCGCTCGATCAGGGTTTGCAGGGTGTTGGCGTACAGCGACAGTTGGGACTGGGCACGCGCGGCGTCGTCTTCCAGAGCGTGGCGCTGGGCCTGATGCATCGCCAGCGTGGCCACCATCGCGGCACCGGCGAGGATCAGTAGCACGTAGAGAAGAAGGCGAGCGGAGCGGGGCATGGTATCAGCCTGTACTCGACGATTTTCCGGTGGGTACACGGTCCGTAGCAGCACGGCTTGCCGGCGGGAGCGTCCTTGAGATCGCTCCCGCCGGCAAGCCGTGCTGCTACGGGACGGTATCGCCTGTAAGTCGATACTTACTGCAGAGTAAAGGTAGTTTCCTTCACGTCTGCCGAGTCCAGGCCGATCATCAGTTTGAAATCGCCCGCTTCGGCCGCGTACTTGAGCGAAGGGTTGTAGAACTTCAGGTCTTCTTCGGTGAGGGTGAAGCTCACGGCTTTTTCTTCGCCCGGCTTCAACATGATTTTCTGGAAGTTCTTCAGCTCTTTCACCGGACGGCTCAGGGACGCCGCAACGTCGCGCAGGTACAACTGAACCACGGTTTCACCCGCGACCTTGCCGGTGTTCTTCACCTGGACGGTCGCTGTGATCTTGTCCTTGCGGGTCATCTTGTTGACCGACAGCACGATGTCCGAGACGCTGAACTGGGTATAGCTCAGGCCGTAACCGAACGGGAACAGCGGGCTGGTCGGCTCCTCGAAGTAGTTCGAGGTGTAGTTCGAATCGTTGACGCGATACGGACGCCCGGTGTTCAGGTGGTTGTAATACGCAGGCACCTGGCCCACGGAACGCGGGAAGGTCATCGGCAGTTTGCCCGACGGGTTGTAGTCGCCGAACAGCACGTCAGCCAGCGCGTTGCCGCCTTCGGTACCCAGGAACCAGCTTTCGACCAGTGCATCGGCTTGCTTGTTTTCCTCGCCCAGCGCCAGTGGCCGGCCATTCATCAGCACGATGACCAGCGGCTTGCCGGTGGCCTTGAGGGCCTTGATCAGGTCACGCTGGCGACCCGGCAGCACGAGATCGACCCGGCTGGCGGCTTCGTGGGACATGTTGCGCGACTCACCGACCACCGCAACCACTACGTCGGCGCCTTGAGCGACCTTGACCGCTTCGTCGATCATCTCCTGTTCAGGACGGCCATCGATGTGAATCTGGTCGTCCATCTTGTTCAGGTAGGTGATGGCTTCCTGGTTGTCAGTGACGTTGGAACCTGCCGCATACACGAGCTTGGCCTTGTCGCCGACGGCATTGGCCAGGCCGTCGTAGGCGCTGACGGTCTGACGGGCAAGACCCGCTGCCGACCAGCTGCCGAGCATGTCCAGCGAGCTCTTGGCCAGCGGACCGACCACGGCGATGGTGCCTTGCTTCTTCAGAGGCAGGGTTTCGTTGGCGTTCTTGAGCAAGACGATACTCTTGCGTGCCACTTCGCGGGCTTCGGCGCGGTGCAGGCGGTTTTCCGCGTTGCGGTCGACCGGGTCATCCACGGCGGCGCCGATGCGCAGGTACGGGTTGGCGAACAGGCCCATTTCCCACTTCGCGCCGAGCACTTCACGCACGGCGTTGTCCACTTCCTTGATCGACACTTCGCCGCTCTTGACCAGCGCCGGCAGTTCTTCGCCGTAGGCCTTGTCGTTCATGCTCAGGTCAACGCCCGCCTTGATGGCCAGCTTGGCGGCTTCGCGAAAGTCCTTGGCCACGCCGTGGTCGATCAATTCCTTGATCGCGCCATGGTCGCTGACGGTGACGCCCTTGAAGCCCCAGTCCTTGCGCAACACGTCCTGCAACAGCCAGGTGTTGGCAGTGGACGGCACGCCGTTGATCGAGTTGAGGGCGACCATCACGCCTCCGGCACCGGCATCGACCGCCGCGCGGTACGGCGGCAGGTAATCCTGCTGCATGCGCACCGGGCTCATGTCTACGGTGTTGTAGTCGCGACCGCCTTCTACTGCGCCGTACAGGGCGAAGTGCTTGACGGCGGCCATGATGCTGTTCGGCGCCTGGGTGCTGGTGCCCTGGAACGCACGGGTCATGGTGGCGGAGATGCGCGACACCAGGTAGGTGTCTTCGCCGAAGCCTTCGGAGCTGCGGCCCCAGCGGGCATCGCGGGTGATGTCGACCATCGGGGCGAAGGTCATGTCCACGCCGTCAGCTGCCGCTTCGATCGCCGAGACGCGGCCGGCGCGGGTGATGGCGTCCATGTCGAAGCTCGAGGCCAGGCCCAGGCTGATCGGGAAAATCGTGCGCTGGCCATGAACCACGTCATAAGCGAAGAACATCGGAATCTTGTTGCGGCTGTGCAGTACCGCGGCGTCCTGCATGGCGCGGTTGTCGGGCAGGACCACGGAGTTGAACGTACCGCCGATGCGACCGGCGGCGATTTCCTTGGCGATTTCCGGCTTGGGCATCTCCGGGCCGATGCTGATGAGGCGCAGCTGGCCGATCTTTTCGTCCAGGGTCATCTGCTTCATCAGATTGGAGATGAATGCATTCTTGGCCTGTAGCGTGGAGAGATTGCTGGCGGGTGTGGTGGCTGTCTGCGCCCAGGCGGACTGACTGGCCAAACCGACGACAAGACTCAATAAACACAGCTTATTCATGAATGATTTTCTCAGGACCTTGGCCGGCAACTCGCGCGTAATACCGGGCAGCCTTTGTTTTTGGTGTGAAACCTTTGGTTTTTATTGTCGCCAGGGCCGTGAGCCGCTGAACTCCTGATGCATCCGGGCATCATTAGCGCAGCGAGTTTTATCCGATTGCGCCCTGGCAATCCAGAGCCCTGATGACGCGATGGGGCAAGATTATGCCGGGGATCGTCCGATTTAGCTAAAGTCATGTCTGACGGGTGATTCTCCGAAGACGGATCGAAGGGCAGGAAGGAGCGTACAGACCATGCAAATAGAGCGTTACGGGCACATTCGGGGCAGTCGTTACAATTTGTCACTGACGCTGCTGATGTTGCTGAGCACCTTGCTGGCGGGCTGCGGCATCAACAACATCCCCACCTACGACGAACAGGTCAAATCCGCCTGGGCCCAGGTGCAGAACCAGTACCAGCGCCGTGCCGACCTGATCCCCAACCTGGTCAAGACCGTCAAAGGCTACGCCAAACAGGAACAGGAAACCCTGACCGCAGTCATCGAGGCCCGGGCCAAGGCCACCTCGATCCAGATCGATGCCAACACCCTGAACGATCCGGCCAGGCTCAAGCAGTTCCAGGACGCCCAGGGGCAACTGACGGGGGCGCTGAGTCGCCTGATGGTGGTGTCGGAGCGTTATCCGGATCTCAAATCCAACCAGAACTTCCTCTCGCTGCAGTCGCAACTTGAAGGCACGGAAAATCGCATTGCTGTGGCCCGCCGCGATTTCATCGCCTCGGTCGAGCGCTACAACACCGAGATCCGCACCTTTCCCGGTCGGCTCTGGCATACGGTGATGTACAGCGACTTGCCGATACGCCCCAACTTTGAAGCCACTGCTGCGGATGCCGACAAGGCCCCGCAAGTGAAATTCTGATGCGCCGCCGCGCGCTGTTGCTGTGCCTGGCAATGTGCCTGGCGCTGTTCGCAAGCGTGGCCGAGGCTGCGCTGAAATTCCCGGCCTTGAGCGGTCAAGTGGTCGATAATGCCGGGATGATCGACAACCAGAGCCGCGAGCACATCGCGCAGATGCTGCGTGCCCATGAAGAGCTGACCACCGAGCAGGTCGTGGTGGTCACTGTGCCCAATCTGCAAGGCAGCACCATCGAGGATTTCGGCTATCAACTAGGGCGCTTCTGGGGCATCGGCCAGCAAGGCAAGGACAACGGCGCGCTGCTGATCGTCGCGAAGGAAGAGCGCAAGGTGCGCATCGAGGTGGGGTATGGCCTTGAGGACCGTCTCACCGATGCCCAGTCTTCGGTGATCATCAACCAGATCATCACACCGGCGTTCAAGCAGGGCGATTTCGTCACGGGTATCACCCAGGGCGCCGAGGCGATAGTGCAGGTGCTGGGCGGCGATCCGTTGGCCGAGCCCGTGGTCGGGGCGTCGGGTGGCGACGATGTGACGGACTGGAAGATGAGCCTGTTGTATCTGGTGCTGTTCGTGGCCTTCATCTATATCAACATGCGCTGGGGCCGTGCGTTCGGCGGGCTAGGCGGTGGCTATATCGGCTCGGGCGGCGGTGGCGGTTTTGGGTCGGGCGGCTCCGGTGGTTCGGGCTCGGGAGGCATGCGCGGCGGTGGCGGCAGTTTTGGCGGCGGCGGTGCGTCCGGTGGCTGGTAGTCGATCATTGAAAAGGGTTGTTGTGCATGGCATTGCTTAATGAAGACGAACAGCGGCAGGTCGCCCAGGCTGTCGAGGCGGTCGAGCGGCTGACCGACGCGGAGTTGGTCACGGTGTTGGCCGCCAGTGCCGACGACTACGCCTATGTGCCGCTGATCTGGGCGGGCCTGGTGGCGTTGCTGCTGCCGGGGCTCATCAATTTCTACCCTGGCTGGCTCAATGCCAACGAGCTGCTGTTGACGCAGATCGCGACCTTCATCCTGGTGGCGCTGGTATGCCGGCATCCGGACGTGACCTCGCGCCTGGTGCCCGCTTCGGTGCGGCACTGGCGGGCCGGGAGCCTCGCGCGGCGGCAGTTCCTCGAACAGAACCTGCACGCCACCGCCAATGGAACCGGGGTGTTGATCTTCGTCAGCGAGGCGGAGCGCTACGTTGAAATCATCGTCGACGACGGGATTGCCCGGCACGTGGACGATCTGGTCTGGCGCTCGATGGTCGATGTCTTCACCAATCAGGTGCGCGACGGCAAAGTGCTCGAAGGCTTTCTGGGTTGCATTCGGTCATGCGGCGAAGTGCTGGCCGACCAGGTGCCCGTGACCCAGCCACGCAATGAACTGCCGAACCGGTTGGTAATACTGAACTCGTAGCAGACGAGGGCGTTCTTCAGATCGTCCCGCGGGCAAGCCCGGCTGCTACGGGGAGGCGGTGTACACATAATCTTCGTCCAACCCGCTCCGTAGCAGCACGGCTTGCCGGCGGGGGCGTTCTTCAGGTCGCCACGCCGGCAAGCCGGACTGCTACGGGGGGAAGGCCGCGCCATAATAAAATGCACACATTGATCGTCCCGGCCTTAAAATACCGCCCTCGCATTTTCTGCTTCCGAGGCTGTACCCGATGTCCGCCACCGCACCCAACGCCGCTCCGGCACAGGATCACCGCGCTCAGTTCCTGAGCCTGCTCGACACCTGCCTGACCCAGAACTCGCTCGTCAAGCTGGTGCTGGCCAAGCATGTCGGGAGCGAAGCCGGGTTGCAGCGGATCATCATCAAACCCACCACGATCAAGGACCAGCCGTGCCTGTCCTTCGTCTACCGCTACCAGACCCGCGACATCACCAAGAATCACCCGCTGGCCGAAGCCCAGGCGCTGATCGCCGACCTTTTGCCGACGTCGTTCAAGAACGCCCACCTGCTGTCACTCACCGATGAAATCCAGCTGGAGTTCAGCAAGAAGGGCAAGACCACGCTGTTTCGCAACTCCTCCCAACAGCAGCGCGAGGCGCCTTCGGCCGGGCATGACCGTGAGAAAAAACGTTATCTGGAGCTGAGCCGTCCGTTCCTCACCGACCTGGGTGTCACCAACAGGCAGCATGAGCTGATTCCCGCGATGTCGCGCAAATGGAAGCAGATCAACAAGTTCATCGAGGTGTTTTCCCACGCCCTGACGACCTCGCCGATCAAGCTCGACAAACCGGTGACCGTGGCGGATTTCGGCTCGGGCAAGGGCTACCTGACCTTCGCCATTCACGACTACCTGCGCAACACACTGCAGGCCGAGGGCAACGTCACCGGCGTCGAACTGCGCGAAGACATGGTCACCCTGTGCAACGACGCGGCGGCGAAGCTGGAGCATCCGGGGCTGGTGTTCAAATGCGGTGATGTGCGTTCGGTGGCGCCGAGCGAACTGGACGTGATGATCGCGCTGCATGCCTGTGACATCGCCACCGATTACGCTATTCACACCGGGATTCGCTCCGGGGCATCGATCATCATGTGCTCGCCGTGCTGCCACAAACAGATCCGCTTGCAGATCCAGAGCCCGACGCTGCTCAAGCCGATGCTGCAATACGGCCTGCACATGGGCCAGCAGGCAGAAATGGTCACCGACGCGCTGCGCGCCCTGTTGCTGGAGGCCTGTGGCTATGAGACCAAAGTGTTCGAATTCATTTCTCTGGAACACACCAACAAGAACAAGATGATTCTGGCGGTCAAGCGCGCAACCCCTGCCGATCCGGCCGAGCTGCTGGCGAAGATCCAGGAATTGAAGACCTTCTACAACATCAAGGAGCAGTGCCTGGAGACGCTGCTCCAGGCGGATGGGCTGCTTGGTTAAACCCGGGTTGCCACCACGGGCCTGGGCGCGATGACGGCCGTCTTGCGCCCGATGGCCAGGGTCACCACGACACCTGCGGCGAAGATCCAGGTGATCGGGTCGATGTGTTCACCGAAGAACAGCGCCGAAAACGCCATGGTGAAGAACAGCTGCACCAGTTGAATCTGGCTGACCCGCGCAATGCCGCCCATCGCCAGACCCGCGTACCAGGCGAAGAAACCGATGAATTGCGAGAACAGCGACACGTAGCCGAATGCCCACCAGGCGCCTGGCGAAATCGGCCCCTGATGTTGCGATGCCAGGTAGCCGACCGGAACGATCAGCACCGGAATCGAAATCACCAGCGCCCAGCAGATCACCTGCCAGCCGCCCATCTGTTTGGCCAGCCGACCGCCTTCGGCATACCCCAGGCCGCCAATGGCTACAGCGCCAACCATTAACAGATCCCCCGCCTGAAGATTGCCTGCCCCACTGATCAGCGCGTAGCCCAGTACCAGAACGCTGCCCATCGCCGCGCAGACCCAGAAGGCTTTCGACGGCCGCTCGTGGGACAGCCACGCCGCGTAGATCGCCACCAGCAAGGGCTGCAGCCCGTTGACCAATGCCCCGTGGGAGGCGGGCAGGGTTTTCATCGCCCAGGCCGAAAGCACCGGAAAGCCGATGATCACCCCCAGCGCAACCACCATCAGCGCCTTGAACTGCGCGCGCGTCGGCCACTTCTCCCGACGCCAGAGCAACAGTGCCGCCGCCGGTATCGCCGCGAACAGCGCGCGGCCCAGGCCGTTGAGCAGAGGATGGATTTCCTGGACGACAATGCGGGTCATGGGCAGCGTCAGGCTGAAGATCACCACCCCGATCAGCCCGAGGGCCATACCGGTGTTTTCGCGAGAGGACATGTTGAATCGTGCCTTGTTGTTATGAGTCGGAACAGGCATCCATTCAGCCATAAAACCTGCGCCAGCCCCCTTAACAGATACCGACAGAATCGACCGTACACTTCCCTCAAGGAGGGAAATGCCATTCATGAGGATTTTTCGCAGCAGGGCTCAGGCGGACTGAATATTGGTTCAAAACTTGAATGCAATCTTGCTGCAACAGTTTGAAGGTCAAATAGCTGCCGTCGAAATTAGCCAGGAGAACGATCGTGTCGGTCATCGGAAAGTGGGCGTTGCAAGGTGTCGTGATGTTTCTGTTCGCATGGATGGCGACTGTAGCGGCTCAGTGGTCAGCGAGCGTCGGCAATTCGACGAGCAGCGACCGCCTTGCCGCCTTGACCAGCACCCGGATCGGCACCGGGACCCTCGCCGTCGGCGTCAACAAGCATGTAGCCGGTAACGTGGTCGTGGCCGGGGCCTTGTCGGAAGGTAACGAGTAAGCCATCGGCGCTGGGAAGATTGGAAGCGGCGTTGGTTTGAGAGATTGGAAACCGGACCTTTTGAGGTCCGGTTTTTTTGTTTGTTGCCGTAAAGATGAAGGATTGTGGTAGAGAAAAAATTTCTCTAGTATCTGCGTCCATGGCTACCGTACAAAGCGACCGCAATTGGAAAATCAAGATTTATCCGGACGATCATGCACCCCCTCATTTTCATGTGCAGACGCCGGACGGTGAGTCGTTAGTGCAGATCGACGGCTTGCGGATACTCGGCGAAGGCGCCGAGCCAAAAGCCCTGAAAGCCGCCCTGACATGGGCTCGTGCTCATACCGCGCAACTCTGGCGGATATGGTACGAGCAGAACCGGAGAACCTGACCCATGGCCACCAAACTACGCATCGCCAGCGTGCAGCCCCTGCCTGGCGGACAATCTCTGAATATCGAATGGAGCAACGGCAAGCGCTACACCGTTGATCTTTCGTCGCTTATCGAGCAGTTTCCGGCGCTCGCCCCTCTGAGGGAGGATTCACGCTTCAGCCAGGTGACGGTGGGCGAATGGGGATTCGATGTAACCTGGGGCGATGACATTGAACTGGCGGCATCGACCCTTCACCGGTTGGCGCTGGAGCAATCGGGCGAAGTGATGCCGACACAGGATTTCAAGCAGTGGATGTCGAAAAACAAACTGTCGCTGTCTGCTGCCGCAGTCGAGCTGGGTTTCACCCGCCGAACCATTACCGCCTATAGCAGCGGTGCCGCGCTGATCCCCAAGCATGTGGCGCTGGCGTGCAGAGGGTGGGAGTACGAGCATCGCTGAAGCCGGGCCGGCTATCAGCCCTTCTTCTGCTCCACCATTTCCTTCAACCGCGCCACCGGCACCTGCAACTGCGGATCGCCGAGCGGGTGGGTTTTGGCGTCGAAGAATTTCAACTCGATGTTCTGCCCCTCGAACAATGCCGTGTAGTGGCGCTTCTGGTGCTGGATGAAGGCTTCGCTGCGGGGCAGGATCGAGATGGCCAGGGTCTTGGGGCGGGCTTGAAGCACGGCGTCGAGGATGTGCCGGTCCTGTTTGCCCAGGGCGTGGCCGAATATGCACAGCGCACCCTGATGCTGTGCAAGCTGGGCGTGGCAGTACGACAGGTAGTCCGAGCCGCGAATGATCTTCATCTTGTCGCTGCTGCGGCCCTCGCAGACGAACAGAGGCACGTCCTCCAGCGCGTTGACCGCGAAACTGCCGAGCAGGGTGCTTTCCGATGACAGCAGCTTGCGTGCGCTGCCGTCGAAGTTCTTCACAAGGTGCATGCCGCCGTGCAGGTAAAGGATGCGTGTGGCATTGCTCTCGGTGCGATGCAGGTTGAACACGGCGTCGTCATCGAACAGGTCGTCGAACGGTTGCGCGCCGTGCATCACGGCCCAGTAGGCGAGCAGGTCGTAGTTCGTCGAATAGACGGTTGCGTACTGACTCAGCGCCTTGCTGATCTGCGCGACGCTCGATGCCTGCATCAGGCGCCACGGGATATGCGCTGAGCGGATGCCGTGAATCAGCGCTTCCTTGATCGCGAAGTAGCGGTTGCGCGGCGACGACGAACTGATGGTCAGCGCGGCGTTGACCCGCATGGCGACCTTCAAGCCACTGAGGACAGGCTCGAAATTCTCGGTCTCCATGGACTTGAACAGCGCAAGCTCGGTCGCGCTCAGGGGCTTGTTGCGCGTGGTCTGCGCCAGTTCGAACAGCGAGTCATAGGAGAAGTTTTTCCACACCGCCAGGCTTGCACCATTGCCCAGCAACAATCCGGTGCAGGGGTGGGCGGTTTGCAACTGGGTCCAGTCGGCCAGTTCGGCATCAAAATCCGTGAATTCCATTGTCTCGCTTCGCAATCAGGTGAGCAGGCTGACCTGCGGCCAGAACGGAGTGGACTTATAGGAAAGCGCGGTCGTTGTTGTCAACGCCCGATCTTTCGTCGCACCGCCTGGCAGATATTTCGAACTGCCACACAGCGCCTGTTTCTAACCCTTGAACCCCAAATCCGGTTCGCTTGAGAGGCGATCATGAAAACCGATCCTGTGAACACCGCCGCCGCCCAGAGCCCCGGCCCGAACCCCAATCCCATGGAAACGACGAAAGGCACTGAAGCCGAGCGTCAGGCCCGTGAATTCGAACGGGTTGAAAAGACTGACGACCAAGCCCGCGAAACTCCACCACCACAGACCTGGAAGCACCCGGACGATGGGAAAAGCCTGTCAGAAAAAGACGAAGAAATACCGCTCAAACCCTGACGACCATCTGTCCAGTGCGCGCCTTCACGCGTGCCGTCGGGTGTAACGTCTTTCGGGATAACTGCACACAACACTCTCGAAACGAGAGGGAGGTTTCCATGCACAGTGCGATGCTCAGCAAAACGCATTTCAATGGTTACGACGTGATTAACGTCAACAACGGCCCATGGCGGGTCTGCACCCATCACGACCGCCTGGCGAGTTTCGGTACCCGTGAGGAGGCAATGGCGTTCGCTGCGTCTTTGCCAGCGCATCAAGAGCGTACGGCGATGCGGGCGCAGGAAAGCGTTGTGGAGATGAAAGCGCCCGAGGCGAAAAAAACGGCGCCGAAGGCCAAGTCGAACAAGTCGAAGAAGTAGCGTTGGGTCCTCGAGAGCCTCTAAGTCATTGAGGCTCTTACCCATGCGAAGTCATGCAACGCCTGCGAACAAGCTCTCATAGGGAATGTGCAAGCCGTCATGTAGCCGTTTGATCATACTCACGCTCAACCTGCGTTTTCTGTTCAACACCTCTGAAACGCGTCCACTGGGTCCGATAAACGGTTCAAGATCCCGGGCCGTGAGCCCTTGTTGATCCATCCGAAATTTAATGGCATCTACAGGGTCGCTGACATGAATCGGATAATGCTTGTTCTCGTACACCTCTATGAGCGTGACGAGGATTTCCATTTCGTCTGCTTCAGGGGTTCCCTCATCGGCTTGAAAGATGACCTCCAGCCGTTGGAAAGCCGCCCGCAGATCGGCGTCGTCTCGAATTGGTTTAATATTCATTGACTGTCTCCGCATCGATCTCATCGTATCGCTTGTGTGTGCCTACAAATTTCACCCAAACAATTCCTGCTCGATACTGTATCTCAGGAATCCGACGACATTCATGGTCGATCGTCAGCGTGAAATGTAATGAATTGTGTTATTCCCCCATCCCGCGCATCCCCATTACAAATCCCTGAAAGTCCAGCAAAACGCGGTTGATAGAATTTCGCTGTTGTGAATGCGATCTATTCTCCTCCACGAAGGCCGACTGATGTCCTCCCCATCCCGACTCAACCTTTCGCGCGGCGCCAGCCTGTCGCCTGTATCACCTCGTTCTCAAACCCTGGCTCCCTTGATGGGCCTGGCCACATTCATGGCGTTGCCGGTGTCGAGCTGGGCGGCGGATCAGGCCCAGGCCAATGGGCAGGCGGTCACGGGGGATCTGACCCTGCCGGCCACCAGCATCGAGAGTCAGAGCGATGCGCCCTACAACAGCGACAGGCTCAGTTCGTCCAAGTCGACCGAGCCGCTGCTGGACACGCCGCAAAGTGTGACGGTCATCAACTCGCAGGTGCTCAAGGAGCAGAACGCCCAGAGCCTCAAGGATGCGCTGCGCAACGTGCCAGGCATTACTTTCAACTCCGGTGAAGGTGGCGGCGGGGTGGGGGACAGCCTGACCATTCGGGGTTTCAATGCCGACGGCAACATCTATCGCGACGGCGTGCGCGATCCGGCCAAGTATTCGCGCAACGACTTCTTCAACACTGAATCGGTGGAAGTGCTCAAGGGTTCAAGCTCGGCAGGCTGGGGCGTGGGCGCGACCGGTGGTGCGGTCAACCTGGTGACCAAGGCCCCGGTGCTCGATGACTTCAATCATGTAAGCGCAGGTGTCGGCACGGCAGACTACCGTCGTGGGACGCTGGACGTTAACCATACCCTCGATGGCCTGGGTGAGGGCGCTGCGTTTCGCCTGAACATCATGGGTAACAATTCCGGTGTAGACGGCCGGGACTGGGTCAATGACGAGCGCTACGGATTCGCGCCGTCGCTGGCTTTGGGACTGGGCACCGACACCCGTTTCACCCTGGCCTACGAATACATCCACGACAACAGCAACCCTGACTACGGCATCCCGACCGTCAACGGCACTAACGGCAGCAGCCCGAGCCGTGCCGGTGGTGCCAGCTGGAACAGCTTTTGGGGCTGGCGCAACCTGAACTACGAGGACAATGAATCCCATCGCCTGAACATGAAGTTTGCCCACGACTTCAACGACGCGTTGAGTTTCGACACCCAGTTCACCTATTTCCATCTGGATCACGACTATTTCATCACGACCCCGGGCGGGGACACCACGGCGGGCGCTCCGGGCATTCAGGCGGGCAGCGGCATTTACCGGCGCAACGTCAACACGCCTGCGCGCAGCCAGACCAACGAGACCTTCAGCAACCAGACCAACCTCACGTGGAAGGTCGACACGTTCGGCATCGGCCATACGCTGGTGGGCGGTTTCGACCTGAGCAAGCAGACGCTGGACTCCAAGACCGGCGCCCTGACCGCCGCCGACCGCGCGCGTATGGGCAGCCTGCCGGTGGCGAGTAACGACTGGTCGCAATACCCCTTCAGCGCCAACACCTACACCTCGGCCAAACAGTCGGTGGAGCAGACGGACAAGGCGTTCTACCTGCTCGACACCCTGAAGTTCAACGACAACTGGCAGCTGCACCTGGCCGCGCGTCAGGATCACTTCGACACCCGCGTGACCGACAACGAAAGCCGCGCCAGCCAGACCGGCGCCTGGACTGACCTGGGCAATTCCGATCAGTCGGAAAAACTCACCAGCGTGCATACCGCGCTGGTGTACAAACCGGTGCACAACGGCAGCTTCTATATCAGCTATGCCAACGCCAAGCAGCCTTCCGGCGTGCTGGCGGTGGCGCAGACCGGCAGCATCGCTTCGACCAAGGGCGATCGCGGCAAGACCTACGAGCTGGGCACCAAATGGGAGCTGTATGACGGTGCGCTTGAGCTGACCGGCGATGTGTTCGAGACCAAGCGTCAATTGACATTCATCGATGATGACGAAGGCACGGCCTTCACCGGGGGCGAGGAGCGCGTGCGCGGACTCGAGTTATCCGGCACCGGCAACATCACCCGCAACTGGTCGGTGTACGGCGGCTACATCCACGAAAACAGCAAGCTGACCAAGGCCTACAACGGCTCCGAAGAAGGGTTGGAGCTGGCGAACACCCCGCAGAATGCGCTGAACCTGTGGACCACCTACAAACTGCCGCGGGATGTGTCGGTCAGCTATGGCGTTCGTTACGTCGATGAGGTGAAAATCTATCGCGGCCAGGGCGCTGTGCTGACTCGCTCAGGCCAGACCACCGTACCGGACTACGTCGTCCACGACGCCATGGTCAGTTGGCAGGCTACCCCGGATCTGGATGTGCGCATGAACGTCAACAACCTGTTCGACAAGCACTACTGGTCCACCTACAACGGCCGTGGTTACGGTCTGCCGGGGGCCGGTCGCGGACTGATGCTGAGCGCCGACTATTCGTTCTGACGGTATCAGCTCCAAACCTCTGGGTGGCCCGAAGCGCTGCGGCTTGTTTTCGCAGCGCTCCGGGCTTAATCTCGAAATGAAATTGCCCAAGCGACGGGTTATTGAAATTCGAGATAGGAGGTGAGGCTTTGGACGTCATTGATCTGAAGGTGGTCGACGCGGTCGCCCGGCATGGCAGCATGAACAAGGCGGCGGTCGAACTGAACACCGTGCAGTCGAATGTTTCCTCAAGGATCCGTTCGCTGGAAGACGAGCTTGGCGTTTCGTTGTTCCAGCGCAGCGCCAAAGGCGTTCAGGCCACTCCCGCCGGCAGGCGCATCCTTCCCTATGCCGCCAGGCTTTCCAAACTGCTCAGCGACGCATCCGCCGCAGCCCGCGACGACGGCCAGCCCGCAGGTGTGCTGGAGATCGGTACGCTGGAAACCACCCTGGCCTTGCGCCTTCCATTGTTGATTGCCCGCTTCGCCACCGCCTGGCCCGATGTGCGGCCACTGATTCGTACCGGCACCACCCGTAGCCTGATCCAGGATGTCGTGGACTGCAGGCTTGAAGGCGCCTTCGTTGCCGGGCCGGTCAGCCATCCCGAACTGCACTGCGAGACGGCCTTTCAGGAGGAGCTGGTACTGGTGACCTCCCGTGCGGTTCGCTCCCAAGACGCCGTGAATAGCATTGCGCACCTGAAAACCGTGGTGTTCCGCATCGGCTGCTCCTACCGGCAGCGACTGGATTCAGTGCTGGCCGGCATGGGCATCCTCGCGCCCGAACCCCTTGAGTTTGGCTCCATCGACGCGATCATTGCCTGCGTGTCTGCAGGTGTCGGTATCACCCTGCTGCCCCGAGGTGTCGTGGCCAATGCCTGGCAGCAGGGGCTGGTGGCGGTTCATGAATTGCCGCCTGCTCTGTCCCGCGTGGAAACCCTATTCGTACGGCGTCTGGACGGCCATTTCTCCAGTGCCCTGGCGGCCTTTCTCGACAGCGTGCATCAGGACAACGCCGCTCGCCTGCGCGCCGTCCCACAATTCGCCTGAAGTTCATGTGGCTGCGTGGTTTGCCCGGCGGGCAGCCACCAGATCGATGACAAGGGCCAGCGCAATGGCCCCGGTGCCGATCACGAACAGCAGCGCGTAATCCCCGCTGGTGGCCGAAAACAGATACGAGAATCCATAGGCTGCCACCGCCTGGAACAACGCGAAACCCACTGTCGCCGTGCGCCACGCCGGACCTTGCTGCGCAGGGTGATGCGCCAACAGTTCCTGCACCCGGCCGAGCACCAGCGGCACCGTGCCGGTAACGAACGCCCCCACCACGATGCTCGACGCCATCAACCAGGCACTGCCCGTTGTAAGCGCCGGTATGCACACGCAAATCCCTTCCAGAATGAATGACAGGCGCAGGGCCCGGCCAAATCCAACCCGGTCCGCCAGCACCCCGGCCAACAGCGGCCCCAGCGTGGCCCCGATGCCGAACAGCACCCAATACTGCGCCCCGACCTC
>Ga0207655_1001966_pt1 | contig 17539 bp, 17 predicted proteins | sample KBSM44metaG_FD_184398 | JGI IMG/M metagenome (GOLD analysis project Ga0207655, IMG submission 184398) | Miscanthus rhizosphere microbial communities from Kellogg Biological Station, Michigan, USA - KBS M4-4 metaG (SPAdes) (version 2) | ecosystem: Host-associated > Plants > Roots > Rhizosphere >...
ATTCCGGCCGGGCGACCTGCATTCAATACCGAGGTTAGTCATGTCCACCACGCCCGCCACCCCCAAGGTAGGTTTCGTAAGCCTGGGTTGCCCAAAAGCCCTGGTCGATTCCGAGCGCATCCTGACCCAGCTGCGCATGGAAGGCTATGAAGTCGTGCCCACCTACGAGGACGCCGACGTTGTGGTGGTCAACACCTGCGGCTTCATCGACAGCGCCAAGGCCGAGTCGCTGGAAGTGATCGGCGAAGCGATCAAGGAAAACGGCAAGGTCATCGTTACCGGCTGCATGGGCGTAGAAGAAGGCAGCATCCGCGACGTGCACCCGAGCGTGCTGTCGGTCACCGGCCCGCAGCAGTACGAGCAGGTAGTCAACGCCGTGCACGAAGTGGTGCCGCCGCGTCAGGACCACAACCCACTGATCGACCTGGTGCCGCCACAGGGTGTCAAGCTGACCCCGCGCCACTATGCGTACCTGAAAATTTCCGAAGGCTGCAACCACAGCTGCAGTTTCTGCATCATCCCGTCGATGCGCGGCAAGCTGGTCAGCCGCCCGGTGGGCGAAGTGCTGAGCGAGGCCGAGCGCCTGGTGAAGGCTGGCGTGAAGGAGATCCTGGTGATTTCCCAGGACACCAGCGCCTACGGCGTCGACGTCAAGTACAAGACCGACTTCTGGAATGGCCGCCCGGTCAAGACCCGCATGCTTGAGCTGTGCGAAGCGCTGAGCAGCCTGGGCGCCTGGGTCCGTCTGCACTACGTGTACCCATACCCGAACGTGGACGACGTGATCCCGCTGATGGCCGCCGGCAAGATCCTGCCGTATCTGGACATCCCGTTCCAGCACGCCAGCCCGAAAGTGCTCAAGTCGATGAAGCGCCCGGCCTTCGAAGACCGCACCCTGGCGCGCATCAAGAACTGGCGCGAGCAGTGCCCTGAGCTGGTGATCCGCTCTACCTTCATCGTCGGCTTCCCGGGCGAGACCGAGGAAGACTTCCAGTACCTGCTGGACTGGCTGACCGAGGCCCAGCTCGACCGCGTTGGCTGCTTCCAGTACTCACCGGTGGAAGGCGCCCCGGCCAACGACCTGGGCCTGGAAGAAGTGCCGGACGACATCAAGCAAGAGCGCTGGGACCGCTTCATGGCCCACCAACAAGCCATCAGCACCGCCCGCCTGCAACTGCGCATCGGTAAGGAAATCGAGGTGCTGATCGACGAAGTCGAGGAGCAGGGTTCGGTTGGCCGCAGCTTCTTCGATGCCCCGGAAATCGACGGCAGCGTGTTCATCGACGGTGACCATGGTTTCAAGCCAGGCGACAAAGTGCGTTGCCGTGTCGTGGATGCCGACGAATACGACATGTGGGCAGAGCCTATCTAAAACGGCTGAAACATGAAAAGCCCCTGCCCCGGCACTCCCCACCAGGAACTACCGGCGCAGGGGCTTTTTTGTCAGAACGTGTGAAATAGCATCAGGCCGCCCTCGGCATCCGGGCTGGCATCCGAGAAGCCTTTGACCGCGTAGAGTTGTACTTTCCACTGCTGGTTGAGCTTGTGGGTGAGGAACAGCGTCAGTTCCTGGATCTGCGATCCGGTCGAGACCACTTTTTGCCGCCAATCATAGGAAGCACCTGCCGAAGTGCCCGCAGCCACGGGTAGCGCAAAGCCGAGGCTGGCAAATACCGGGTCGTCGAAGTTGCTGTCGGGTGGGTCACCGAACTTCTTCCAGCCCAGCGTGGCGAACCCGGTGACCAGGCCAAAGCCCTTGGTGATGTCGACCTGGGCGGTGTAGTCGTACTCACCGGTGCCCAGGCACTGGTCTTCATCGGCGGTGGGGAATTTGACCTTGCCGATCAGGTCCAGCATCAGGCCACCGTCACTGCCATCGAGCAGCGCATAGCCGGCGCTGGCAACCGTGTCGCCCAGCCCGCTTTCCACGTCCCGGCAACCGCCAGGCAAGGGGTCACCACTGGGGCCGACTTCGGGGTTGGTGATGCGCAACCAGGGCACAGTTACCTTGTAGGTCATAGGGCCGGTCTCGTACTTGCCGACCACCGGCATGTACCATATTTCCGACGTGGTGCCGGTGCCATAGTCGCCACTTGAATAGTCCATGCCGATGGCGGCGCTGAAGGTATCGGCCAAGGCCGAGGCACTGGTGCATGACAGCAAGCAAGCGAAAAGAGGGAGCGCTGGTCTCATCTGCACCTCAGTACCCTTTTGGGAAGTGTGGTCGGACTTACCCAGCCTAGTTGGCTAACGCCCGGATCGCTCTGGATGCTCGACTTTTTCGGCAGTCTCGACCTTTTCCGGCTTTTCGACTTTCTCGATTTTTTCTACTTTCTCCGGCAGCTCAACTTTCTCTACCTTTTCGACTCTTTCTACTTTCTCAACCTTCTCAACTTTTTCAGGCTTTTCGACTTTCTCTACCTTTTCTACTTTCTCTACTTTCTCTACTTTCTCTACTTTCTCTACTTTCTCTACTTTCTCTACTTTCTCTACCTTCTCTACCTTCTCTACCTTCTCAGGCTTTTCGACCTTCTCAGGCTTTTCGACCTTTTCGCCCTTATCGACCTTCTCGACCTTTTCGACTTCGACCTTTTCCACCCGATCAGAACTTCCGCTGTTACTCCGCTCGGCCTGCTCCACAGCGTCGAGGTGTTCCGACTTTCCAGATTGTTCCACGCCACCCCCGCTGCCATGGCCACTGGAGTCGTCAACGGCACTGCGCCCACGGTGATCATCACTGGCTTCATTGCGCACGCTGGTCGCATCGCTTGCGCCATGATCACTGTTGCTGGAGCCGCCGGAGCTGCTCCTTTCCTGCTCGCCATCGTGCCCCGAATGGCTTCTGTCCGGATTGTCGATACGGTCTCCCTGGAACTCCACACGGGTTGCCCGCAACTCGTGAGTACCACTGAGTACCCCGCTTACCCGCACACGTTGATCAAGCGCCAACGTCGCAGGCTGCCTGCCAACAATTACAGTGCCTTGCCCCAACGTCACATTGATGCCTGCAACCACCAGTTGCCGTGCCTGAGTGCGCTGCACCAACCCTTCGACCACTGCCTGCTGGACTCGGCCAGCAAAAGGCAGGCTCGGGTCGGGGCGGGTTTGCGCCACTTCCAGCTGGCGCCCGGTCCACTGGCCGCGCACCAGCACTTCCCGTGCAGGGGCCACACGGGTACCCAGCTTCAACCCCTGAAGGTTGCCAGCACGATCTACCGCACCGATGGCGCTGGCCTCCCTCAACCCCGGAGCCCGTTCGATACGGGTCGCCACCACTTCGCCCCGGGCATCGCGCAGGCCGCTGACCCTCACGGGCTCGCCCGGGCGCAGCCCTTCAGCCACCCGCGCGCCAGCGGCAAGCCGCACAGGTTGGCCCATGACTCGCAGGGGGGCCGAGGCATTGGGCAGCGCCGTTAGCGGCCCTTCGAAGACGTTGAGGATCGAAATGCGCCCTGCTTGCAGACCACGCTGGGTGGCGAACGCCTCCACCGCCACCACTTGCCCGATCGCCAGGTGACCACTGCTGGCAGGCGCCCCGTTTTCACTCACCGGTACGTCCTTGCCATAGTGCACCTCCATGCCATTGACGCAGATCGAGGCGAACCCGGTGATAGTGCCGACAATACCTGTGCCGCCCGTACCGCCCGGGCGCTGGATCGGCGCACCGGTACCGCCTACCCCACCGTGGCTGTGATCGAAGTAGGTACCGTCCACACCTTCCGCCACCGCCCCAGTACCACCCGTGCCACCGGGGCGTTGCTGGAGTGGCGCGCCGGTACCACCGACACCACCCGCCCTGGCCCCGGTACCGCCCACGCCGCCGGGAAACTGCATACCTGCAGCACCGGCCATACCCACCTCGTCCCGGCTGACACACACCGGCGCCGCAACCACCTCGGCAGGCGCTATCAGGTTCAACCCGAAAACCAGGGCGAACGTGACAGCACTGAGGCAGCGCGCAAGAAGAGTCATGGGCCGGGTGTCTTCGACGAATCGGGATCGGTAGCTTCAGTGTAGAAATAAAGCCCGACAGTGATGCGCTGGCGTTGCTCGGCACTGGGCTCATCGACGCTTTCCAGCTCGGCTGCAAGGTGGCTGAAGGCAAGCAGCGTCTGCATGCCATCCTTGGCGACCACCTCACGCACATGCTCGACACTTGCCAGGCTCAGGGCGTCGTAGTGCACGCTACGTTCAAAAAATGGTTGGCCGTCGTCATTGAGGTTGTGCACTGCTGCGCAGGCATGGTCATGCAGGTTGTGGCCGAAGTAGGCGGCTTTTTCATCAAAGCCCTTTTGCGGCACGAATGCCTGAGCTTGCAGGTGAACGCAATCCTGCTCGTCGAGCCGCACCACACCCAGGCGCAACCATTCATCCAGCACCACCCGGCCGCGGATATCGGTGCTGACCTTGGCCACCAGGGCATCAAATGAGCAATCCCCCCCCACGCTGGCCAGCCTCGGCAGCGCCAGTGCCTGACCAGGTACGGAACAGAATGGCGCAGTGGTAGTCCAGACGCTGACCAGCTGTGCGCCTAGCGTGATATTTGCCGGCAGGGCCGCAAGCACCGTATCGCCCTCGCTGCGCAGCCGTCGAACATCCTTACGATGTACGCCTGTAAGCAGGCTGATGCGGCTGTCACTTGGTGCGGTGTCGTTCAGACGAAACTCGCGATGCGCAACCTCGACGAACACTTCCTTGAGCAGGTCGGCGAACATCGTGTAGGTCACCCCCTTGCGTAGCATCAAACGCACCAAAGGGCGCATGACACGCCGCAGCGCGCTTAACATCGAGGGGGGTAAGGCGGGCGATTGCATTGAGCGCATTCCTTGACATATGAATCCTGCTCATACAAAACCCGTCCGCTGGGTTTTGTACGGGCCGCTTCGAATCAGCGCCAATCAGCTTCTGCTGTTGTCATCACCCGGTTCGCCACCCACATGGTTGCCGTGATCATCGCCAGGTTCACCACCAACATGATTGCCGTGATCATCGCCAGGCTCGCCGCCGACATGATTGCCATGATCATCCCCGGGCTCACCGCCAACATGGTTGCCATGATCGTCACCGGGCTCACCGCCAACGTGGTTGCCGTGATCATCACCGGGCTCACCACCCACGTGATTGCCATGATCGTCACCTGCTTCAGCATGACTGCTGCTGCGCCCAGAGTTCGAGTTGCCGTCGTGGCCCTGGCCATCATGGCCGCTGCCACTGTTGCCGTTGCCGGCATGGCCGCCGCCGTCGCCTCCACTGCCGTGGCCGCCGCCACTGCCACTTCCACCGCCACCACCGTGGCCACCGCCGCCGCTTCCGCCGCCACCTCCATGGCCACCGCCACCGCCGCTTCCGCCGCCACCTCCATGACCACCGCCGCCACTACCACCGCCACCACCGCCACCACCGTGACCACCGCCACCGCCGTGGCCTCCACCGCCACCACCGCCGTCTTTGGCGTAGGCACTGGAGCCATGAGTAATCGAGTCAGGGATCAAGACAATGGATGTCGACAGCACGCCCGCTACGGCAGCCGCGAGTAAAGCCTTCTTGAACAGCAGGTGGATTTGCATAGTCCGTCTCCAGGTCTTCGCCACGAGAACGCCAAATCAGTCAGGAATTCTGCTTTCGGTTTTTTCTTTTCTTTGCGTGGGATTTTTTCCCACGTTTAATTAATAGACCTCCATACCCCGAGCTTCAAGCGCTGCGCGAACCAGCCGACCGGTGGTTGGCCTGCTATGTTTTCCCTACCGTCACGGAGGAATACCGGCATGCCTGCGCTACTGACGCTGCAAACCCCGCGCTTGTGCGACTACAGCGAATTGGTACAGGTATGGGAGGATTCGGTACGCGCCACCCACGACTTCCTGCCAGAGGGCTACATCCTGCTGCTGCGCGAACACGTGCTGCGCCGCTACCTCGACGCAGTGATGCTGATTTGCTGCAAGGACCGCCAACGGATCTGCGGTTTCGCCGGGGTCGCCAACGGGCGGGTGGACATGCTGTTCGTCGCACCTACCCACCGTGGCCAGGGTGTTGGCAAGCGCCTGCTGCGCTATGCCATCAACGAACTGAATGCCGAGTACCTGGACGTCAACGAACAAAACCCGCAAGCGTTGGGCTTCTACCTGCATGAAGGATTTGAAGTCATCGGCCGTTCGGAAACCGACGGTTTGGGCCAGCCCTACCCTCTGCTGCACATGAGGCTGGTGCGAAGCGTACCTTGAGGTGGCGCCTGAATGTGCCGCGCCAAGTATCCAAAATGGCGCATCTGACACAGATTCCCATCATCAATCGCGCACGGGCAGGTACAATGGAGGTCTTTCCCTGCCTTGCGAATTGCCCCATGTCCGAACCCGTCCGCCTGTCCAAACGCCTCATCGAGCAGCTCGGCTGCTCCCGCCGCGAGGCCGAGCAGTACATTGAAGGAGGCTGGGTTACTGTCGATGGCGTGGTGGTCGAGCAGCCGCAGTTCAAAGTCGAACAGCAGCGCGTCGAACTGCTGCCGGGCGCCCGTGCCGAAACCCTGGAGCCAGTGACCCTGCTGCTGAATCAGCCGGCCGGCGTGGACAGCGAAACCGCTCGTGCCAGCATGAACATGGCTAGCCTCAGCGAAGCCCACCGCGAAGGCGTGCGCGCCCTGCACGGGCATTTTGCCCGGCAGGACTGCGTGGCACCGCTGGAGCGTGGGGCCAGCGGCCTGCAGGTGTTCACCCAGGACTGGCGGGTAACCCGCAAAGTCGAGGCGGACCTGCGTCGCCTGGAGCAGGAATTCATCGTTGAAGTGCGCGGCGAGACCACGCCTCAGGCGCTGGAGCGCCTGGCGCGCGGGGCCACGCGCAATGACCGCGAGCTGCCCAAGGCCAAGGCCAGTTGGCAGAACGAGACCCACCTGCGCATGGTGTTGAAGAACCCACAACCAGGGCAGATTTCCGAGCTTTGCGCCTACCTGCGCCTGGAGCTCATAAGCATGCGCCGCATTCGCCTGGGTGGCGTGTCCATGGGCAAGCTGCCTTTGGGCCAATGGCGCTACCTGGCCACTACCGAACGTTTCTAAGCAATGCGCCGCGCTGGAACGCGCGGCACCTGAACAGGATTCTGCAGCAATGAACCACAACGACGTCCTGCGCAGCCTGCGCTACATGCTCAAGGTGAACGACGCCAAGATGGCCGAGATCATCGGCCTCTCTGGCCTCGAAGTGAACCCGCTGGTGCTGGCCACCTACCTGAAAAAAGAAGAAGAGGAAGGCTTCGTGCGCTGCCCTGAACGGGTGATGGCGCACTTTCTCGACGGCCTGGTAATACACCGCCGTGGCAAGGACGACAGCCGCCCGCAGCAGCCGGTCGAGCTGCCGGTGACCAATAACCAGATCCTCAAAAAACTGCGGGTGGCCTTCGAGCTCAAGGAAGACGACCTGCACGCGATCCTCAAGTCGGTCAACTTCCCGGTCAGCAAGCCTGAGCTCAGCGCACTGTTCCGCAAGGCTGGCCACGATAACTACCGCCCTTGCGGCGACCAGTTGCTGCGCAACTTCCTGAAGGGCCTGACCCTGCGCGTGCGCGGCTGAGTGGCCATGCAGCATACGGTTGCCCCAGTCGGCATCGTCCGCTCCTGTTTCAAGGAGAAGTTCGCCATCCCGCGCCAACCCCAGCTGGCGCCTGCCGCGCGTGGTGTACTCGAACTGCTGCCACCGTTCGACCAGGGTGATGCGGTCGAGGGCCTGGAGCAGGTCAGCCATGTCTGGTTGCTGTTTCTGTTCCACCAGGCCCTGGAGGACAAGCCGCGCCTGAAGGTGCGGCCACCGCGCCTGGGCGGCAACAAAAGCATGGGGGTGTTCGCTACCCGCGCCACCCACCGGCCCAATGGTATCGGCCAGTCGGTGGTGCGCCTGGAGGGCGTGGAGCCCGGGCGCCTGCTGCTGTCAGGCATCGACTTGCTCGACGGCACGCCGGTGCTGGACATCAAACCCTATGTGCCCTACGCCGACAGCATCGCTGGCGCCAGCAACCAGATGGCCAATGCAGCGCCTGTGGCAATTGCCGTGCAGTGGGCCGACAACGCCCTGCCCCAGGCCCGCGAGCATGCCTTGCGCCTGGGCGAGCCGCTGGTGGAGCTGATCGAGCAATGCCTGGCGCAGGACCCACGGCCGGCTTATCAGGTACCTCCGGCCGAGCGGGTTTACGGGGTGAGGTTCTGGGACGTGCAGGTGAGGTGGCATTACCCGCAGCCGGACTCGATCCGGGTGCTGGAGGTTGTGCTGGCCTGACGCGAAGACCGCGCATGAAAAAGGCGACCCTGGGGTCGCCTTTTTCGTTTTACCGCAGCGCGATCAGCGAGCCGGGCCTTCGGCCACACCCAGGTCGTCGGTCGGACGCGCATCGACCAGCGGCGCACCACCGGAAGCCAGTTCCGAAGCCAGCTTGTCGTTGTCCATTTCCTTGACCCACTTGGCCACTACCACGGTGGCAACGGCGTTGCCCACCAGGTTGGTCAGGGCGCGGGCTTCGGACATGAAGCGGTCGATGCCGAGGATCAGCGCCAGGCCGGCAACCGGCAGGTGGCCAACGGCCGACAGGGTTGCGGCCAGGACGATGAAGCCCGAACCGGTAACGCCGGCAGCACCTTTGGAAGCTACCAACAGCACCAGCAGCAGGGTGATCTGGTGAGTGATGTCCATGGTGGTGTCGGTCGCCTGAGCGATGAACACCGCAGCCATGGTCAGGTAGATCGAGGTACCGTCCAGGTTGAACGAGTAACCGGTCGGGATGACCAGGCCCACCACCGACTTCTTCGCGCCCAGGCGCTCCATCTTGGCCAGCATGCGTGGCAGGGCCGACTCCGAGGACGAAGTACCCAGTACGATCAGCAGTTCTTCACGGATGTAGCGGATCAGCTTGAGTACGCTGAAACCGTGGGCACGGCAGATACCGCCCAGCACCACCAGCACGAACAGCAGGCAGGTGATGTAGAAGCAGGCCATCAGGTAGCCCAGCTGCACCAGCGAGCCAACGCCGTACTGGCCGATGGTGAAGGCCATGGCACCGAAGGCGCCGATCGGGGCAAGCTTCATGATCATGTTGATGATGTTGAACATGACATGGGCGAAGCGGTCGATCATGTCCAGCAACGGCTTGCCGTAGCTGCCCAGGCGGTGCAGGGCGAAGCCGAACAGCACCGAGAACATCAGCACTTGCAGGATGTCGCCGTTGGCGAAGGCGCCGACCACGGTGTTGGGGATGACGTTGAGCAGGAAGCCGACGGTGGTCTGCTGCGCGCCGGCGGCGGCATAGGCAGCCACGCTGCTGGCATTCAGGGTGCTGACGTCGATGTGCATGCCAGCGCCGGGCTTGACCACGTTGACGACGACGAGGCCGATGATCAGGGCGATGGTGGAGACGATTTCGAAATACAGCAGCGCGTAGCCGCCAGTCTTGCCGACCGACTTCATACTCTGCATGCCGGCGATGCCGCTGACCACGGTACAGAAGATGATCGGGGCGATGACCATCTTGATCAACTTGACGAAGCCGTCACCCAGGGGTTTGAGGGCGACGCCCGTTTCCGGGTAGTAGTGGCCGAGCAGGATGCCGATGGTGATGGCAATGATCACCTGGACATACAGGGATTTGTACAGCGGCTGACGTGTCGTCATGGCTCATTTTCCTCAAGTGTGCCGGTTCACCCTTCCCAGGGTGGTGGGGCACCTGAATCGCTAACCCTCCTGCACTTGGAGGGATTTGTCGTTGTGTTCGAGCTGCCTGGGCAGGCCTCTGCGAAGTTCAATAGCAAGGGTGGTGCCAAAATGCCCACGAAGGGTGCAAGGGCCGTATTTGCTAGGGATAAATGCCCAACGACAGGGCGATTTGGCGGAGGAAGGCTGGCGGATTTCCGCCCGATGGCGGGATTTGTACAGGGGGGCTGGCGGAAATCCGCCCTTGCTGGGCCGCCCTTGGTGGGAGGCCAGCGAAATCAATCGAGATTGAAGGTGATCCTGAACGCCGCGCCGCCCAAAGGCGAATCCCCCAGGCTCAGCTCGGCGTCATAGCTGTCGACGATATCCTTGACCACCGCCAACCCGATGCCCTGCCCCGGGTGCTGGCTGTCCAGCCGCTCCCCGCGCTCGAGAATACGCTCACGCTGGTCGGCGGGCACCCCCGGCCCATCGTCCTCGATGCACAAGGTCAACTGCCCTGGCGTCTGCTCCAGGCTCACCCGCACCTGGCCCAGACTCAGCCGGTAGGCGTTTTCCAGCAGGTTGCCGAGCATTTCCAGCAACGCACCCTGCTCCATCGGCACCTGCGCCGCATCGGGCAACGCCAGCACCACGCTCACCCGTTTATCCCGGTAAACCTTGGCCAAGGTGCTGCACAGGCTGTCGAGCAGCGGCCGCAACCTCACGCTGTGGCGTACCAGGCCACTCTTGCGCAGGCTGGCACGTTGCAGTTGGTAGTCGATCTGCTGGCTCATGCGCTCGATCTGGCTTTGCAGCACCCGCGCCTGCTCGCGCTCGCCGCTGCGTTGCTGCAGGCTTTCACCCACGCCCTGCAGCACTGCCAGCGGCGTCTTCAGGCTGTGCGCCAGGTCATCCAGCGAGTCACGGTAGCGCGTGCGTTGCTCACGCTCACTGCGCAACAGGCGGTTGAGCGAGCGGGTCAGGCGCAGCAGCTCGCGAGGGTGCTCGCCGCTCAGGCCCTCGCGCACGCCCGATTCCACCTCGTCCAGCTCATGGCTTAGCCGGCGCAACGAGCGCAGGCCCCAGGTCAGGCCAGCCCACAGCAGCACCATGAGCGCCAGCAATGCAGCGCCGAACCCCAGGTAGAGCTTTTCGCGCAGGCCATTGAGGGTAGCCTTGTACTCACTAAGCGGTTGCAGGGCGACAATGCTGTAAGCGGCGCTCTGACCACCCAGCAGCTTGATCTCGACGTCGTACACGAAGAACTCTTCGCCGTCGGACTGGTGAATGCGGGCGAACTCGTTGCCGCGCCCGTCATAGCGCGGGCGGTAGTTGATGTGCCGGTCAGCGGTGGCACGCGACTGCCAGACCAGGTTGCCATCACGGTCGAAAATATAGCCAAGCAGCCCGGTGTACGGCAGGTTATAGCGCTCGTCCGGGAGCAACGCAGGCATCTGCAACTGCCCATGTTCGATACGCGCAGCGGAAATCAACGTGGTCACATCCGAAGCCAGGCGCTGCTCGATCGATTCCTGCAGGGCCAGGCTGAAGGCCTTTTGCAAGGCCGGCAGCAGTGCCAGCATGAACAGCAGTGCCAACACTGCGGCAGCCAGCATCAGGCGCACCCGCAGCGAGCGGATCATCGGCAGCGCTCGGTGAACAGATAGCCCAGGCCACGCACCGTGTCGATGGGTTTGAAGCCATGCGCGCCTTCAAGCTTGCGGCGCAGGCGGCCAACCAGCACTTCTATGACATTGGGGTCGCGCTCCTCATCCCCAGGGTACAGCTGCTCCATCAGTCGGTCCTTGGCCACCACCTGCTGATGATGGCGCATGAGGTATTCGAGAATGCGGTATTCGTAGGCGGTCAGTGCCAAAGGCAGTTCGTCGAGGGTGGCCTGCTTGCGGTTGAGGTCGAGCACCAAGGGGCCTGCGGCAATGGTTGACTGGGTAAAGCCACTGGAGCGGCGCAACAGGGCATTGAGCCGCGCTTCGAGCTCTTCGAACTGAAACGGCTTGACCAGGTAGTCGTCGGCACCGGCGGCCAGGCCTTCGACCTTGTCCTGCCAGTTGCCTCGAGCGGTAAGGATAAGAATGGGGAAGGTCTTGTCCTGGCTGCGCAGGCGCGTGATCAGCTCCAGTCCACTGATACCAGGCAGGCCCAGGTCGACGATGGCCAGGTCGAAGTGGTATTGCCCAGCCTGGTACAGCGCCTCCTCGGCGTCGGCAACGGCTTCGACCACATGGCCACTTTCGCCCAGGCGGGTGTAGAGGTGATGGCGAAGCAGGGCTTCGTCCTCGACCACCAGCAGTTTCATGTGCAGCTCCTTGTGTGTATTGCCTATACCGGCCTCTTCGCAGCACAAGGCTGCTCCTGCAGAAACATCACCCCTGCAGGAGCAGCCTTGTGCTGCGAACGGGCCGGTACAGGATAACGCGGCTCGCCGATCAGAACTTGTAGCTTGCTGCCAGATAGGTCTGCGCGCTGCTGGTCAGGCGCAGAGTGCCGTCCTTCGGCCCGCCATGCGCACCCACTTCGGTTGCAGCATTGGTGCGCAGGTAACGGTAGCCCAGTTCGACCGAGGCCTTGTCGGTGATGTCCTGAATCACGCCGGCCTGCAGGCCGTAGGCATAACCGTAGTCGGTATCGCGGCTGGCGCCTGGCGACTCCTGGCTGAGCTTGGTCATGCCCAGGCTGCCACCGCCGAACAGTTTGGTGGTATCGCCCACCGGCAGGAACAGGTCATAGCTGCCCAGCAGGTTTTCCTGGCGCAATTTCAGGCCGCTGTGGTCGCCCGAGACATTGTCATAGGTCATGTAGTAGCGGCCTTGGTCGTTGATCTTGCCCACACGCACACCCCAGGTGTTGTCCTTGCCAATGATACCGTCGGCGTTGAGGTGGTCGGTGTTGCGCTGCAGCAGGCCGGATTTGCGAACTTTGTCGCTGGTCTGGCCGTAGGTCAGGCTGGCGAAGTTATCGTCTGCGGCCTGGGCGGAGGTGATGCCAGCGGCGCAGACGGCCATGGCGGCAAGCAGGGTATTGAAGGTTTTCATGGCTGGATACTCCAGTTGGGTGCGCTGTTTCGGTCTGGAAGCTAGAGTAAGCAGGGCACCCTGAACCGCGACTGAACCCTGGCTGAACCCCGGCTGAACGAACCGATTGCAGAACAAGGAGTAGTGACCCATGCGTGCCCTGCTGGCCTTGACCCTGATGTGCAGCGCCGTCCTCGCCCAAGCGGCGGTACAAACCCGCGAAATCCCCTACCAGGATGCCGACGGCAACCGCCTGGTCGGCTATTACGCCTACGATGATGCCGTCGAGGGCAAGCGCCCCGGCATCGTCGTAGTGCATGAGTGGTGGGGGCTGAACGACTACGCCAAGCGCCGTGCCCGCGACCTGGCAGCACTGGGCTACAACGCGCTGGCCATCGATATGTATGGCGACGGCAAGCACACCGAGCACCCGCAGGACGCCCAGGCGTTCATGGCCGAAGCGATGAAAGACCCGGCAGCGGCAGCCAGGCGCTTCGACGCCGGCCTCGAGCTTTTGAAGCTGCAACCGAACACCAACAAGCATGAGCTGGGTGCTGTCGGCTATTGCTTCGGTGGCAAGGTGGTCCTCGATGCCGCGCGGCGCGGCGAAAAACTGGACGGTGTGGTGAGCTTTCATGGCGCCCTGGCCACCCAGACCCCGGCAAAACCTGGCGTGGTGCGGGCCGATATCCTGGTCGAGCATGGTGCGGCGGACAGCATGGTCACGCCCCAGCAGGTTGAGGCGTTCAAGGCCGAGATGGATGCTGCGAAGGCCAACTACCAGTTCGTCAGCATTGAAGGCGCCAAGCACGGGTTTACCAACCCCGATGCTGACCGGCTGAGCCATGGCGACCATGGTGGGCCCGACATTGGCTATAACAAGGCGGCGGACGAAAGCTCCTGGGCGGATATGCAGGCGTTCTTCAAGAAGGTATTCAAATAAAGATTGTCGCGGGCCGCTTGCGGCCCCAGCAATCCCACCTCCCACACCGCCGCTGCGGCTGGCACAATAGCGCCATGAACACTCTCCCAGCCTGCTGCGCCCCACTCCAGCACCACTGGCCCTTGCCCCGCCCGCTGCCCGGCGCGGTGCTGGTCAGTTGCACGTTCGACCCTACCCGCCTGGCACCCGACGATTTCCAGCGCGCCGGCATCGTGCCAAGTGCCAGCCTGCAACGCTCGGTGGCCAAGCGCCAGGCCGAGTACCTGGCCGGTCGCGTATGTGCCCGCGCCGCGCTGCAGCGCCTGGACGGCCGCGACTACGTACCGGCTACCCATGAGGACCGCTCGCCCATCTGGCCAGCCGGCATTCACGGTTCGATCACCCATGGCCAGGGCTGGGCCGCCGCAGTGGTCGCCGCCGAAGGCAGTTGCCAAGGCCTTGGGCTGGATCAGGAAGCCCTGCTCGATGACGAGCGTGCCGAGCGGCTGATGGGCCAAATTCTCACCGCGGCCGAGCTGGAGCGCCTGGACAGCCACCAGCTCGGCCTGACGGTAACCCTGACCTTCTCGTTGAAGGAAAGCCTGTTCAAGACCCTCTACCCGCTGACCCACCAGCGCTTCTACTTCGAGCACGCCGAAGTACTCGACTGGTCCGCCGAAGGCCTGGCGCGCCTGCGTCTGCTCACCGACCTGTCGCCGCAATGGCGGCACGGCGCTGAGCTTCAGGGCCAGTTCTGCCTGCAGGACGGCCACTTGCTGAGCCTGGTCAGCGTCTGACCTTTACAACGGTGCCTGCTGCCGGGGCCAGTTGAGGCTGAAGCAGGCGCCACCCAACGCGGCACTGCGCCCAACCGAAGCCCTGCCCGCGTGCCAGTAGATGATCCGCCGTACGATCGACAAGCCCAGGCCATGCCCGCCCGAGGCACGGGTACGGCTGTCATCAAGGCGGGTAAATGGCGTGAAGATGCGGTCCCAGACACCCTCGGGGATCCCAGGGCCGTCATCTTCCACGTCGATACGGCAGCGTTGCTGCCCCAACTGGTAGCTCAGACGCACTTCAGACTCGGCATGGCGCATGGCATTGCCGACCAGGTTCTGCAGGGCCCGGTGCAGGTAACGCGGCTCGGCTTCGACCCAGGCGCCCTCGGCATCCGCGCCCTGGCAGTCACCGCGCACCACCCGCACCTCGGCACGCAACGGCGCCAGCTCTCCGATCACCCGATCGAGCAAGGCATCCAGGTCGACCCGCTGGAACTTCAAGGCTGGCGCGCCCTGCTCCAGACGGGCGTAGGTCAGCATCTCGTCCACCAGCTTGTCGAGGTCCTGAATGTCGCCGTCCATGCCGGCCAGGTGTTTGGCCCGGGCCTGCTCAGTCGTGGCGCTTTCGATCATTTCCAGGCCAAAGCGCAGGCGTGCCACTGGCGTGCGCAGCTCATGGGACACCGCCCGTACCAACTCGCGCTGCATGGTCAGCGAGCGCTGCAGGTGTTCGGCCATGCCATTGAAGGCAGCGGCCAGGCGCCCTACCGAGTCGGCATCGCCAGCCGGTACGCGGGTATCCAGGCTGCCTTGGGCAATGCGCGTGGCCGCAATCTCCAGCCCTGACACCCGGCGCTCCAGCTGACGCACCAGCAGGTATACCACCAGGCCGATCAAGCACAGGCCTAGGAAGGCAATCAGGATCAGCAACTGCGGCGGGTACGGGTTGAGCTGATACAACGGGCCGATTTCCAGCACCCAGGGAGAGCCCGTCAGCCCGGCGAATACACGGATCGAGTCGCCATCCTTGCCCAGCGCCATCACCGTGTCGCCCTCCTCGACCCGGCGCCGCTGGTCATCGTCCAGGCTGACCCGCTCGATACGCTGCAGGGCGACACCAAAGCCAAAGCCCTTTTCCAGCTTGATCTGGGCCAGGCGCTGCTGCTGTTCGGTTACCGGGTAGCGCACCAGTTCGTCAGCCAATAGATAGAGTGTGGCGCGCGCCAGCTGCTCGCTGATCTGTTTGATCTGCGCGACCAGCATCAGGTCTTCCTGGCCGACCTTGCGCAGTACTTGCGCCGCATGTGGCCCCGTCTTCTCGACTACCACCAGGCCACGGTACAGGCGCGCCCGCTGGCCACCGTCAAGGCTGCGCGCGGTCATTGGCTGCAACGTCAGCGGCACACCAAGCAGGCGCTCCCAGATCAGCAGCGAGCGCTTGCGTTCGGTTTCATTCTGCGTCGCCAGGTTGTCAGCCATCAGGCTGAAGGTTCCCTGGGCCAAGCCCTCGCGGTGCTGTGCGGCGCGTACTTCATTGACCAGGTGCAGGCTGAGCACGCCAAGCAAGGCCACCAGCACCAACACGGCCAGCATGCCGCCGTAGACGCGCAGGAAGATCGAATTGTTCATGGCGCCTCGCCGACAAACAGATAGCCCTTGCTGCGCAGGGTCTTGATCAACCGTGGCTGCAGTGGGTCATCGCCGATCTTGGGGCGGATTTTAGAAATGCGTATATCGATGGAGCGGTCCTGGCCGTCGTAGCCCACGCCCCGCAGTGCGGTGAAAATCTGCTCGCGCGTCAGCACCCGGCCGGCATTGCTGGCCAGCAGCCAGAGCAGGTCGAACTCGGCGCCGGTCAGCTCGATCAATTGTTCGCCCAGGCGCGCCTCGCGCAAGCGGTTGTCGATGTGCAGCGCACCGAAAGCCAGGTCTTGACGTTTGCTGTCCACGGTCTCGCTACGGCGCAGCAGGGCCTGAATGCGCGCCAGCAGCAGGCGTGGGCGCACCGGTTTGCAGACATAGTCGTCAGCCCCCAGGTCCAGGCCCTGGACCTGGTCCAGTTCGTCGCTGCGGGCGGTGAGCATCAGGATCGGGCCAAGGTACTGGCTACGCACACGGCGGCAGATGCTCAGACCGTCCTCGCCGGGGAGCATGAGGTCGAGAATGACCAGGTCGGGCTGGCTGTCGACGATGCGCCGCGCGGCGCGGGCCCCATCACCCTCGACACTGACCTCGTAGCCGTTGGCCTGCAGGTACTCGGCAGTGAGGTCGGCCAGACGCTGGTCGTCTTCGACAATGAGGATGCGTGGGGTGGGGTGGTCCATGGCCTCTGCCTTTAATTGTTGTTTTTCTGTTGCCAGTGCGGGCCGTTTCGCAGCTAAAGCCGCTCCCACAGGGACCGCGCCGCTTTCGAAACCTGCGCACTGCCCCTTTAACCTAAAAGCAATATCACAGCCGGATACTACGTCCCGCCCCCGGCACTGCCAACCCACCCACAGCCCCTCGACTGAACCGTTTTTTGTGATAGGGTTCGCGCCCGAAAAAAACTGCCCCGGGGCATCAAGGCGCAGAAAAATACTGCAAACCACTTGGCACAAGGCCTACAGCGAATACCCACCATTCACTCACAAAGTACACACACGTTATCCACAGGCGCTCGCCTTGCAAAGCCCCCAATACCGCATTATCTTGTATCCCGATCGCAGCGAACCACTAGATATAGGGGTTCGTGCAAAATCACACACAAAAGTCAACCCGCAAGATCAAGCGATTTTCCGGGTGGAACTTCAGGTGATTTCAGCAGCCGAACCGCTCCTGCGGAGGCGACCGAGGCAAGCCCTTCCAGGGCCTTGTTCGGGTATGGGTGTTGCAGGCCAGGCCTGGCATCCATCAGCAACAGTTTTTGGGCCCTGCCCAGAACCTTTGACTTCGGCCAGGGAGCGGCAAGCCATTGCCCCTTATTCCTGAGTCTGTCCCGAAGTCGGTACGCCCGCGCGGGCGGATGCGCATGCATTGCGCATCCCCGCCAGGCCATCGAGCAAGTGGACGGAACGGTGGGCGCCCAAAAGGCGCCTGAACAATATAGAAACTGTGGAGACACCCACCCATGCAAACCGACACAACTCGCGAGAACCCGCA
>Ga0207655_1001968_pt1 | contig 17531 bp, 6 predicted proteins | sample KBSM44metaG_FD_184398 | JGI IMG/M metagenome (GOLD analysis project Ga0207655, IMG submission 184398) | Miscanthus rhizosphere microbial communities from Kellogg Biological Station, Michigan, USA - KBS M4-4 metaG (SPAdes) (version 2) | ecosystem: Host-associated > Plants > Roots > Rhizosphere >...
CTGACCGCGCTGTACCTGCTGTGCCAGGCGCCCGACGAAAAACCGGCGATCCTCAAGCCACGTCACCACTAAGATCCGGCCTATGGACAACCCCATAGGCAACCGTCCCCTGATGTTGCGCTACATCCTGCTGGCCATCGGCTGGCTGAGCGTGGCACTGGGGGTGATCGGGATTTTCCTGCCTGTTCTCCCCACTACCCCCTTCCTGCTGCTGGCAGCCGCCTGCTTCGCCCGCAGCTCTCCGCGTTTCTATCAATGGCTGGTCGAGCATCCCCGGCTCGGGCCATGGATCCGCGACTATCTCGACGGCAACGGCATTCCGCTCAAGGGCAAGGTCTACGCGATCGGGCTGATGTGGGCGAGCATTCTGTTCTCGTGCTACCTGGTGCCTCTGCCATGGGCGCGCGGGTTCATGCTGACCAGTGCGGTGCTGGTGACGGTTTATATCTTGCGGCAGAAGACGTTGCGCAAGTTCTGAGGCGCCATACCCGACAACCGCTCGTCGAAAACCCTCATTCCCCTGTCAGATCTGACAGTAGGCAGTTAAACGTGTCAGCGCTCTAATCCTTCGGCAACGGTGCCGGCATTCAAACATTCGGGCACCCCCTCTTGCGAAGGTGCCCACTCATGAACAGTCCCGTCAATACGCCCGATCCTGATTCCCCCGTGCAGGAGGTTGTATTTCCACCTGATACCGGCGGCATACGTGTTAATGCAATAAATCCCCCCTTGGTCATCGGCCACAAGCTTCAGAATGATGGCGCACAAGGTATCAATATAAGCATGGTGAAAAGTGATTACAGAGGCCTGTTGGCTTACCTGCTGCCCTATCTGAACATGGCCAGTGGCGACAGGGGTAAGTTTCATATTGGGAATGAAATTGTCACAACTATCAATGTCAAAGACGAGCATTTCGATGACAAAGGAAACGCGAAACCCATCGCGTTCTATATCCCGATTGATAATATGTATTCCAACTTCCCCCCTCTCGAACCCAAGAACGAAAAATGCTGGTTTCACATTTTCAGACTGAGTGGCAATGAAGAGGAGTCGCCCAAAGCCGATCTCTGTTTCCTGAACCCCGAACCGGGCGAACAGGACACGGACCACGCCGAACCACACAATCAGGGCCTGGGGCTGGTTGAATGTTCAGAAACAATAATCGACAAGACGGTGGTTGAAGAAGGGCTGACGCTGACCGCGCCCAAGTATTACAACTCAAACAAAGGTGACCTTGTGACCGTCACGCTCGGTCCCTTGCGCTGGGAGATTGTCATCACCACACCCGGTGGCACTACCGACATTGACGTAACCCCTGAAGAACTCGCAACCATCCCTGCGACCGACAAGCTACACGCACGCTGGATGGTGCGCGACCGGGTTCACAACTTCAGCGGGTGGTCGCGTGCGCTCAGCATTATCTTCAAGCCTTTAGAGAAACTGGTGCCGGCTCCAATCATTGAATTGGCCGATGAAAAAGACGTAGTCCATCACGATCAACTGAACGGTAGTTTCCTGACGATTCTTGTCACCGGGATATTTGCAATCGGTAACATCATCAATTTATCAATCAAGGGTTTTACAAAGACAGGCGAAGCCGTCAGCCATACCTATAGTCGGAAAGTCGAACGTGCCAGCAGGACCGAAGTTTTCGAGATGGAAAACTACCGAGTTAAGAACTTGATCGGTGGCAACTTCGAGGCCGGCTACGAATTGATAAAGGGGGGCGTCACCCAACATTCGAAGCCAGCCTTTGCCACTGTTTCTGGCGTCGCCCAGCCTTTGGGTGAACCGACCGCGACACCGCAGAAAGAAGACGTCATTCCCGTGGACGCTGCTTTGGTGAAAGTACGCTGTGCCGATTATTGGCCTCTTGTAGAAGGCGCAAGAGCCGAGCTCAGCTGGCAGACCGAGGATAAGGAAGGTGTCCCGACACTGTTTGTATTCCGGCAAAAGATCAAATATCCGACACGTGAGATCGTCTTTGACGTAGCGCCAAAATACTTTGCCCAGTTCCCCGACTCCAAACTGTTACTGCAATGCTCAATTACCAACCCGGGCAAGCCGACGGTTGTTTCCGATCTGAGTGAATTGAAAATTGGTCTTTACAAAGACGCCGCTCTCACGCCGCCAAAACTGTTGGAATCCCAGCCGCTGAATCCACTCGGGGCCGAGGCTACTGTGGAAGCCGAATTCCCCGGCGCAACGGCAGAACATCGGGCGAGACTGGTACAAACAGATGCACCAGCAAACTCGCCAGATCTCGGAATCAAGCCCTTCGACAAAGACAAACGTGCCACCTGGAAACTGGATCGTAACTTCCTGATCAGAAACCACGGCACGACATTCGAGATGCACTGGAACCTACGGTTCAAAGGGGAACGGGTCGCTTCATCGCAAACCACGGAAATCTCGGTGGCCCCCATCCCGAACTACAGCAAAGACTTTCCCACTCCGACGATCGACGGAGTACAAGGGATTGTAGAGGTGAAGAAACTGACGGCAGCCAACTTGCTGCGAGTGGCACCTTGGCCGGGACAGGCACCGGGACAAGCCAGGTTTCTAAGGTTTGAAGGCACCCATAAAAACGGCACGAAAGTGAGCTATCAAGCGCTCAACGGAGAGGTGACCGGAACCGAACAGGGCTCGATAACGGCATTGATACTCGCCTGGTTTCGTGATCTGAAAGACGAAACCGACCTGGACATTTTTTTCTCGGTCATTCTCGGTCTGGGTCAAAAGCCCCTGCTGTTTCCGATGCAAAGGTACAAGGTCGAATCGCTGGTCGAACTGCAACCGGTCATCACAGCAGTACAAGCCCCTCAAGGGGAAGTTCCTCAGAACACCGAAACGATATCCACGGCCCTGACCATTCACTGTCGTGGTAGCGTCAATGAGCAAATTGAAATCCTGGTCAACGGTTCACCGCAGAAAGTCGTCACTACCGATAGCGCTGGCAACGCTCCCGGTGCTTCAGTGACGGTGAGCAACTATGACGCCTACAACTCGATTGTTGCCCGAGCGAAATATGGCAACAACCTTTCCTCCCCGACACGCAACGTTATCCTTCGCCGACCTCTGCAAATCGATACGACGCGCCGACTTCTAGACGGATATCGGGTCTATACCGGTTGGCCGGAAACTGGTGCCAGATGGCCGCGTAACTGGCTACAACTAATCCCGCAATATGGTGTGGGCCAGCGTACCTTCAGTTCAAGCAATCCCTCTGTTGTTTCCGTTGACGCCAATGGCGTTGTAATCGGCCTTCGCTGCGGGGCTGCCTACCTTTATGTTCAGGACCAATTCACCACTCATGCGATCTATGTGGACTCAATCAATATTTACAGATTGGATATTTATGCTGCACCTATGACGCATTATGAAGCCGTGAACTGGATGAATAGTGTTCCAGGTTCGATTCCCTTGACACTTACCTGGCCCTCCATGTACGTGGTTTATGGGTATAACTGGCCACTGTCAGCAGGATGGGTTACGTGGATGTGCGATACCACGGCGTGCCCCGCAGGCACCGTCGGATATTATGTACATGGAGGTGGCGGACATGTATGTACCACTGACGTGAATGCTCGTTATTGGCCATGGTGTCTGAGACGGTATTGAGCGAGGAAAAGAGAAAAGGGAGTGCATGTTCCCGCCCCTACAAAGCCGTGTTTCCGGTAATCCGGGAGCGCGGGTTTTGTCGTTTCCACGCCTTCGAAAACCGCTGTTGAAGAGTGTTGAAGCTTATGTCCGCAAAGCCACACAACCTTGCGCCTTTGCCTACGCATCCGCCAGAATCCGCCGGCTTGTGCGCCTTGGGGGCGGGTTCTATTGTTTGGCGGTCGCTGAAAAGCAGCGATCGGGTTTAGCAGCCCGGATCTACTCTAGACGCACAATGCCGCTCGTTCGTGATCAGGTTCACGCCTGTCCGTTCACGTTATGGCGGCTTTGCGTGGGGCACTTCGGTGCGCCGGGTTCTAGAGTCCTGGTCTGCTAACCCGCGTACGGCCGCCACCTCCTTCGTTTAGCAGCGAAGCGTGGCGCCTCCACTACTCTAGAGGCTTTATCCATGATCAAACCCACGCCAAACCCGCCGGAAGTCGATTCGACTTCCCCCTACGAAACCCTCGATTCCAAGAAATTCCACGAAGCCGCCGAGCGCGCCCTCGATCACTATCTCAATCCCCTCCTCCCCCGAAAGCCGCTGCTCAAACCCAATACCCGCTACCTCATCGCCCCCGGCATCGACAGCGAAGAGCTGCTGGCCGACGCCTGCGAAACCCTGACTTCGGCTAAGGTCATGGCCAATGACTTTGCCGGGTTGGTGGATGGGTCGCATCGGCATGTGTTGTTGGGGATTGCGCAGTTGATCATGCTGGGTGAGCTGGCGGTGAATCGGGTACTGGATAATCTGGAGTTGAAGGCTGAGGCGTCCGCTGTAGCCTGACCGCCGCCTGATCGTTCCCACGCTCTGCGTGGGAATGCAGCCCGGGACGCTCCGCGTCCCAAAGAGCGGACGCAGAGCGTCCATTGAGGCATTCCCACGCGGAGCGTGGGAACGATCAATCCAAGACAAAACCCGCCGTCCCGATTACTCGGGGCGGCGGGTTTTGTCGTTTCAGCTCCGGCTTACACCGTATCCACCTTCAACGAATGATCATTCAACATTCCGTTGATGATCGTCGCCGTGTCATGCCCACTGGCAATCAAACCACCCGCCCCCGGCGTCACACCGTAGTGGCTGGCCAGGTTGACGCCGGCCAGGTCGATGGTCTGGTTCGGCGTGGCGCCGGCCATGGCGCTGACGTCGATGCTGGTCATGACCGAGGCGCCGCTGCCGGTGACGGTGAAGTGCAGGTAGTCATCCAGTGAGGCCGACGTGCCGTTTTCACCTTGCAGCAGTTGCGACAGGTCGAGCTTGTCGGTGCCGGGGGTGAAGTCGGTGACAAGGTCGTGACCGCTGTTGCCCTTGAGCCACTGAAAGGTGTCGGCACCCGGCCCACCGGTCAGGGTGTTGTTGCCCATCCCGCCGATCAGCAGGTCATCACCCCCGCCGCCGTTGAGGATGTCGTTGCCCAGGCCGCCGTTGATCACGTTGTTATTGTTGTCGCCGGTGAGCGTGTCGTTGAAGTTCGAACCGACGAGGTTTTCGATGCCGGTCAGGGTATCGGTGCCCGCGCCGACGGTGTTTTGCGCACCGAGCAGGCCGAGGTTGACCGTCACCCCGGCGGTGGCGTGGGCATAGCTGGCGGTGTCGATGCCGGTTCCGCCGTCGAGCAGGTCGTTGCCCGGGCCGCTGTAGAGCAAGTCGTTGCCGGCACCACCGTGCAGTTCGTTGTTGCCGGAGCCTGCGGTCAACACATCGTTGCCGTCGCCGGCGTTGATAATGTTGTCGCCGGTGCCGGCCACCAGTACGTCATCGCCCGAGGTGCCAGTGAGGGTGTGGCCATCTTGATAGCTGATGGTCACGTTCGCCGTGTCACTGCCGCCGTGGTTGTCGTTGGCGGTGTAGGTGCCGTGGTAATCCGGGGTGATGTCGTGGGCCCCGGCGTAGTTGAGGGTCATGGTCAGCTGGTAGTTTTCCGCCGCGTTGACGTTGTTGCCCGTGGTGTTGCTGATGTTGGTGATGTGAATCTGGTAGACGCCGTCGGACGATGCGGTCAGGGTCTGGCCGTCCGCGAGGGCGATCCAGGCGCCGCCGTTGATCGAGTACTCCATGGTGATGTGACCGGCCGCCAGGTTGTGGTCCAGGTTGAGGGTTTCGCCCTGGCGCAGGTTGACGGTGATGCGGTCTTCATCGTTGGCGTTTGTGTTGGTCACCGCGCCGAGGTAGCCGCTGACCACCAGCACGGCGGTCATGGTCGCAGCGTTGGCGCTGAACGAGTTACGCACGTTGGCCAGGTTCTGGTTGGCGGCGGTGTTGGCGTTGGTGCCGGTGAAGCTGATCGCGCCGGTGCCGGTGAAGTCTGCCGATTTGGAGATCCAGCCGGTGTTGAACGAGATTGGCGTGGCGTTGAGCGTATCGCCATTCGGGTCGGTATCGTTGGCCAGCAGCAGTTCGCCCGGCACCACGATGTTGCCCGACAGCACGTTGGTGATGATGTGGTCGTCCGCCGCCACCGGAGGCGCGTTGGGGATCACTTTCACGGTCAGGGTCGAACTGGCGAGGTCGCCGTCGTTGTCGCTGAGGGTGAAGCCGATGTTCTCGGTGATCACTACGGCGGTGGTTTTCTGCGAGGTGTAGCTGTAGTCGCCGGTGTCGAGGTTGACCACCAGGGTGCCGCTGTTATTGGTGGCGATGCTCAGGGTGTTGTTCACCGTGTTGAACGTGCCGTGGTTGGCGCCGCCGCTGGCGACCAGCGAACCCTGACCGCCGTTGGCTTTCGGGTCATAGGTGTAGGTGGTGCCGTCGACCACGATGGATTTGATGAACCCGCCATCGGCGCCGAACGTGCCGCCCTCGCCGATCAACGAACCGGTGACCGGCGCCCCTTCGACGGTGCCGGACAGCACCGAGTTGAGCTGGTTGAGGTCGGTGACCACCACCGCGTTGGTGTTGGTGTGCGTGATGCCGTCGTACGCCAGCGGATCGAGGTTGGCGTTGCTCACGCCGCTGCCCAGGCCGATCGCGTAGTTCTTGATGTTGTTGGCATCGAGAAACGCCTTGAGCGTCGCTTCGTCGGCGGTGCCGATGTCACCTTCGTTGGGTTTGCCGTCGGAGAAGAAGTAGCCGACGTTCTGCGCCCCGGTGAGTTTGCCCGAGGTGTTGAACGCGTTGTACATGGTCGCCACGGCCGCATCGTAGTTGGTGCCGCCGCCCGCGCTGAGGCCGGCCAGAATCGTCTTGGCCGTCGCGACATCGACCCACACCGAAGTGCGGTCGGTGGCGTTGCTGCTGAAGGTGACGAGCTGCACTTTCACATCGCCCAGATCGTCGTACTTGTCGAGCAAGGCGCTGATCGCCTGCTTCGCCAGTTCCAACCGCGACAGACCCGGTACGCCAGAAGCGTCGGCCATGCTGCCGGAGATATCGAGGACGATGAGGATGTTGGAGTCGATCTCCACCGCCGCCACCGAACGCTCCGACGCTACCGCTTTTGGCACGTCGTCGACGATGTTGACCACGATGGTGCTGGTGGTGCTGTTGCCCAGCGCATCGGTGGCTTTGTAGGTGAAGCTTTCGCTCAGGGTGTTCGGCCCGTCGTTGGCGTTCGGCGTGGTTTTCGGCGCCGAGGTCAGGGTGTAGGTGTAGGTGCCGTCGGCGTTGAGCTGGATCTGCCCGTAAGTCCCGGTGGCGCTGCCGACCAGGGTATAGGTGATCGCCCCGCTGCCGCCGCTGACCGAACCGACCAGCGTGCCGGTCGCGGTTTCGCCGGTGCTGCCCGGGTCGCTGCCGGTGACTGTGCCGGGGGCCAGGTCTTGTCCGTCCTTGGTCAGGTCGAGGGCTTTTTCGTAGACGGTCACGTCCTGATCGGTCGAGGCCACGAGTTTGCTGTCAGCGACGTTGACGGTGATGGTGGTGGTGCTTTCGTCGCCGTCACTGTCGCGGATGGTGTAAGTGAAGGTGTCGGTAGCGCCCGGCGGGCTCACCGAGTTCGGGTTGCTGTGATAGACCGCGTTGCCGGCCGCATCGAGAGTCAGGTAACCGTAGTTACCGTTGATGTTGCTGTTGAGGCCGCCGATGGCCGAGGTCGCGGTATTGCCGCCGGCGCGCACGCCGACCACGATCGCCGCGCCATCCGCGCCACTGACGTCATTGCCCAGCACGCTGATGTTGACCGTGCCGCCCTCCGCCACCGAGCCGGTGTCGGCCTTGGCGGTCGGCAGGTCATCGATGATGTTGACGTTGATCTGCCCGGTCGCAGTGCTGCCATCGGTGTCCGTCGCCACCACGTTGAAGTTCTCGGTGATGCTGTTGGCGCCGTTGGCATTCGGGTGGGTTTCGTTATCCACCAGGGTGTAGCTGTAACTGACCACGCCGGTTGCCGGGTTGTAACCGGTGATGGTCAGCGTGCTGCCCAGCGGGGTGACGGTCGACTGCGGGAAGCCGGCCGCGACGCCGTTGGTCATCACGGCGATGCCGCCCACGGTCAGGGTTTGCAGACCGTCGAGCGCGGTGACGGTGAAGGTGCCGCTCTGGGTCAGTGCCGGGGTATCGGGGCTGGTGCCGTCGCTGAGGTTTTTCTCATAGACAGTCAGCTCGCCGCCATACACGTCGAGGCCGTTGAGGACCACCGGATCGTCGTTGTTGTGGATGTTCAGCACCAGGTTGGCGGTGCTGGTATCGCCGTCGGCATCGGTCAGGGTGTAGGTGAAGGTCTCGGTGCCGTTGCCACCGCCGTGCAGGTTTTTGAAGTCTGCATCGTTGGTGTTCAGCGTGTAGGTGTACGTGCCGTTGGCGTTCAGCACCAGGGTGCCGTAAGTGCCGGTGAAGGTGCCGGGAGTGATCGGGCCGGCATTCGGCCCGGTCGCCACCACGTCGGCGCCTTGCACGTCGTTGGTCAGCACGTTGCCGTTGAGGGTCAACTGGGTTTCCGACGCGGTGCCGGCGTTGCTGTCGTTGATCGCCTTCGGCACGTCATCGACGATGCTGACCACGAGGGTGCTGGTGACGACGTTGCCCAGCGAATCGGTGGCCTGGTAGGTGAAGGTTTCGGTCAGGGTGTTGGCGCCGTCGTCGGCGTGCGGGGTGGTACTGGCCGGTGAGGTCAGGGTGTAGGTGTACGTGCCGTTGGGGTTGAGCACGATCTGCCCGTAGTTGCCGGTGGCACTGCCGACCAGCGCGTAGCTGATCGCACCGACCGCGCCGGTGACCGAGCCGACCAGCGTGCCGGACGCGGTTTCCCCGGTGCTGGTCGGATCGCTGCCGGTGACCGTGCCAGGAGCCAGATCCTGGCCGTCCTTGGTCAGATCGAGGGCTTTTTCGTAGACGGTGACATCGGTGTCGCTGACCGCGCACAGTTTGCTGTTGTAGACGTCGATGGTGATGGTGGTGGTGCTTTCATCGCCGTCGGAATCGCGCACGGTGTACACGAACACATCCACCGCACCCGGGCCACTCACGGCATTCGGGTTGCTGTGATAGACCGCGTTGCCGTTGGCGTCGAGGGTCAGGTAGCCGTAGGTGCCGTTGATGTTGCTGTTGAGGCCGCCGATGGCCGAGGTCGAGGTGTCGGAACCGGCGCGCACGCCCACTACCGCGCCACTGGCAGCCGGGCCGTCGGCGCCGCCGATATCGTTGTCCAGCACGTTGCCGCTGACGGTGCCGCCCTCCTGCACCGACGTCGCGTCGGGTTTGGCGGTCGGCAGGTCGTCGATGATGTTGACGTTGATCTGCCCGGTGGCGGAGCTGCCATCGGTGTCGGTCGCCACCACGTTGAAGTTCTCGGTGATGCTGTTGGCGCCGTTGGCGGTCGGATGGGTTTCGTTATCCACCAGGGTGTAGCTGTAGCTGACCACGCCCGTGGCCGGGTCGTAACCGGTGATGGTCAGCGTGCTGCCCAGCGGGGTGACGGTCGATTGCGGGAAGCCTGCTGCCACACCATTGGTGATCACGGCAATGCCGCCCACGGTCAGGGTTTGCAGACCGTCGAGGGCGGTGACGGTGAAGGTGCCGCTCTGGCTCAGTGCCGGGGTGTTGGGGCTGGTGCCGTCGCTGAGGTTTTTCTCGTAGACGGTGAGTTCGCCACCGTTGACGTCGAGGCCGTTGAGGTACACCTGATCGTCGTTGTTGTGGATGTTCAACACGAGGTTGGCGGTGCTGGTATCGCCGTCGGCATCGGTGATGGTGTAGGTGAAGGTTTCAGTGCCGTTGCCGCCGCCGTGCAGGTTTTTGAAGTCTGCATCGTTGGTGTTGAGGGTGTAGGTGTACGTGCCGTTGGCGTTCAATGCCAGGGTGCCGTAAGTCCCGGTGAAGGTGCCTGCGGTGATCGGGCCGGCGTTGGGGCCGGTCGGTACGCGGTCGGCGCCTTGCACGTCGTTGGTCAGGACGTTGCCACTCAAGGTGAGGTTGGATTCCGAGGCGGTGCCGGCGTTGCTGTCGTCCACGCCTTTTGGCAGGTCGTCGACGATGTTTACGTCCAGCGTCGCGTTGGCGGTGGTGCCGTTGTCGTCGACTACGGTCACGGCGAATTGCTCGTTGAGCACGTTGGCACCATTGGCAGTCGGGTGCGCTTCGTTGTCGACCAGGGTGTAGCTGTAGCTGACGACGCCGGTTGCAGCGTTGAAGCCGGTGATAGTCAGTGTGCTGCCCAAGGGAGTGACGGTAGATTGCGGGAAACCTGCTGCCACGCCATTGGTGACTACAGCGATGCCGCCGATGGTCAGTGTGGTGACGCCGTCCAGCGCGGTGATGGTGAAGGTGCCGCTTTGGGTCAGGGCTGGCGCATCGGGGCTGCTGCCGTCGCCGAGGTTTTTCTCGTAGACGGTGAGTTCTCCGCCATTCACGTCGAGGCCGTTGATGATCACAGGGTCGTCGTTGTTATGAATCTGCAGCACGAGGTTCGCGGTGCTGGTATCGCCGTCGGCATCGGTGATGGTGTAGGTGAAGGTTTCAGTGCCGTTGCCGCCGCCGTGCAGCGCTTTGAAATCGGCGTCGCTGGTATTGAGCGTGTAGGTGTAAGTGCCGTTGGCGTTCAGCACCAGGGTGCCGTAAGTCCCGGTGAAAGTGCCCGCCGTGATCGGGCCGGCATTCGGGCCGGTTGGTACGCGGTCGGCGCCTTGCACGTCGTTGGTCAGGACGTTGCCGCTCAATGTGAGGTTGGTTTCCGAAGCAGTGCCGGCGTTGCTGTCGTCCACGCCTTTTGGCAGGTCGTCGACGATGTTCACGTCCAGCGTCGCATTGGCGGTGGTGCCGTTGTCATCGACCACGGTCACGGCGAACTGCTCGTTGAGCACGTTGGCGCCGTTGGCATTCGGGTGCGCTTCGTTGTCGACCAGGGTGTAGCTGTAGCTGACAACGCCGGTTGCAGCGTTGAAACCGGTGATGGTTAGCGTGCTGCCCAACGGGGTGACGGTTGATTGCGGGAAGCCTGCTGCCACGCCGTTGGTGACCACGGCAATGCCGCCGATGGTCAGCGTAGTGACGCCGTCCAGTGCGGTGATGGTGAAGGTGCCGCTTTGGGTCAGGGCTGGCGCATCGGGGCTGCTGCCGTCGCCGAGATTTTTCTCGTAGACGGTGAGTTCACCACCATTCACGTCGAGGCCGTTGATGATCACTGGATCGTCGTTGTTGTGGATTTGCAGCACCAGGTTGGCGGTGCTGGTGTCGCCGTCGGCATCGGTGATGGTGTAGGTGAAGGTTTCAGTGCCGTTGCCGCCGCCGTGCAGGTTTTTGAAGTCCGCATCACTGGTATTCAGCGTGTAGGTGTAAGTGCCGTTGGCGTTCAGCACCAACGTGCCGTAAGTACCGGTGAAAGTGCCGGCGGTGATCGGGCCGGCGTTTTCGCCGACAGGCACGCGGTCAGCGCCTTGCACGTCGTTGGTCAGGACGTTGCCACTCAGCGTGAGATTGGTTTCCGACGCGGTGCCGGCGTTGCTGTCGTCCACGCCTTTTGGCAGGTCGTCGACGATGTTCACGTCCAGCGTCGCATTGGCGGTGGTGCCGTTGTCATCGACCACGGTCACGGCGAACTGCTCGTTGAGCACGTTGGCGCCGTTGGCATTCGGGTGCGCTTCGTTGTCGACCAGCGTGTAGCTGTAGCTGACGACGCCGGTGGCGGCGTTGAAACCGGTGATGGTCAGGGTGCTGCCCAACGGAGTGACGATGGATTGCGGGAAGCCTGCCGCCACACCGTTGGTGACCACGGCAATGCCGCCGATGGTCAGCGTAGTGACGCCGTCCAGTGCGGTGATGGTGAAGGTGCCGCTCTGGGTCAGGGCTCCCGAATCCGGGGCGCTACCGTCGCCGAGGTTTTTCTCGTAAACGGTGAGTTCACCGCCCTCGACGTTCAACCCGTTGATGATCACTGGATCGTCGTTGTTGTGGATCTGCAGCACGAGGTTGGCGGTGCTGGTGTCGCCGTCGGCATCGGTCAGGGTGTAAGTGAAAGTCTCGGTGCCATTGCCACCGCCATGCAGATTTTTGAAGTCCGCATCACTGGTATTCAGCGTGTAGGTGTAGGTGCCGTTGGCATTCAGCACCAAGGTGCCGTAAGTCCCGACGAATGTACCGGGGGTGATCGGGCCGGCATTTTCGCCGACGGGTACGCGGTCGGCGCCCTGCACATCGTTGGTCAGCACGTTGCCGGTCAGCGTCAGTTGAGTCTCCGTCGCCGTACCGTTGTTGTCATCGAACGCTTTCGGCACGTCGTCGGTGATGTTGACGTCCAGCGTGCCGGTGGCGGTGTCGCCATTGCTGTCGCCGGCGATCACGGTGAATTGTTCGCTGAGGTTATTGGCACCGTCGCCCGCCGCGTGGGTTTCGTTGCCATTGAGTGTGTAGCTGTAGCTGACCGTACCGGTGGCCGGGTTGTAGCCGGTGATGGTCAGGGTATTGCCCAGTTGTGTGGTGATCGATTGCGGGAAACCGATCGGCACGCCACCGACGATCACGTTGATGCCGCCGATGCTCAGGCTGCTCAGGCCGTCCGGTGCCGACACCGTGAAGCTGCCGGTCTGGGTCAGCGCGCCAGGGTTGGCGGCGGAACCGTCGGGCAGATTGGCTTCGTTGAGATTCAATTCACCACCGGCAACAGACAGCCCGGTGAGTGTTACCGGGTTGTTGACTGGCGGTGGTGGTGGAGCGGGCGGCGCGGTGTCGTCACCGTTGTCGATCACCGCGTTGTGGCGTTCTTCGGGAAACTCGGGAATGCCATTGAAACCGGCGGTGGGGAAACCGATGACCGGATCGACCCGGCCCGCCACTTCAGTCAACAACACGAAACTGTGGCCGCCACCCAGTGCGCCCGGCGCACCACCGGTGGCGCCAGGACCAGCCGCCGTCGCTTCGGCGGTTTGGGTCGGGTCATCGCCGGCGGCAATGGCTTTCTGGATCTGTTCGACGTCGGTCAGTTGCGACTCGCTCGGGGTCACCGCTTCCGGTGCATTGACGTGAGCCGCCTGATCGGCGAGCAACTGGCCGGTCATGGTCAGGCTGCTGTCGCGGCCGAGGGTCAGTTCCTGGCCGTTTTGCAGATGAACGGCAACCGCCCCCTCCGCCCCGGTGATCAATTGATCCCCTGCAAACAGCCGATCGCCTTCGACCAGTGCGCGACGAGTGCCGTCCGCCGACTGAGCGAAAACCTGACCAATGACTTTAGTGACGATCCCGATGAGCGTTGCCATGTGCATTCCTCCGCTGCCGACCACCGTCGGCGCTGGTTCGCGAAGCAGCCCATGGCTCAAGCGGGTTGTCGGGGCGACGCTCGCACCTCGACAGTTCGTTTCGCAGGTTGTGCAAATCCAGAAACGCCAGCGCCATCAAGCACTTGGAATCTCTGTTCGATGCAGCACGCCCACTAGCGCTACGTAACGGTGGTGAATCACCCGAGTGACAAAAAACTGTCGCTCATCAGCCGCTACGCGTCCCTCCCCTTTAGCAGTACTTCGCCGTATGTCGCAAAGTGAGTGGAACTTTCCTCAAGCCTTTCTGCACTCCCTAAAGCGCATAAAACAAAGGCTTTCGAGTGGAACAATGTGCTGGATTTGGCGAAGCGCATAAGTTTTTTTTGGCATAACCCTTATGAAAATTTTTTCTTAGCTACGCTTCAGGATGTTCTTAGCTCTGTTGTTACAGGCATGAAACGCTTTTTACTAAAAATATCGTCAATAAATTGGCGACAGCGAAACACCATCAGGACTCAGGGAGATGCACCCATGCGCGTACTAACCCCCCTCTGCAGCGCGGTTTTGCTGGCCATGGCTTGCACTTCTCAAGCCCAGGCCATGAACCTCACCGAAGCGATCCAGAGCACCATCGCCACCCATCCGGAACTGGCCTCGCGCGTGGACGCGCGCCTGTCAGCTGATGAACAGGTGAAGGTCGCCAAGGGCGGCTTCTATCCGTCGGTGGATCTGAACGCTGCTTACGGGCGCGGCTACAGCGACAACACCAACACCCGGGCCTTCGGTAACCACCACACCGAAATCCTCAACTACACCCAGTCCGAGCTGCGGCTGCGGCAGATGCTGTTCGACGGTTTCAACACCGCCAACGAAGTCGAACGCACCAAGGGCGTTTCCAACTCGCGCGCCTATTACGCGCAAGGCACCGCCCAGGATTTGGCCCTGCGCACCATCGAGGTCTACCTCGAAGTGCTCAAGCGCCGTGAACTGGTGACCCTGGCCAAGAACAACCTGCAGGCGCACTTGCGCGTCAACGATCAGATCGGCCTGCGCACCGAGCGTGGCGTGGGCAGCACCGCCGACTCCGATCAATCGGTCGCCCGTAAGGCGCTGGCCCAGAACAACCTCGACACCGCCGAAGTCGATCTGGCCGACGCCGAGTCGAACTTCTACAGCGTGGTCGGGCGCATGCCCGATGAGCTGGAAACCCCGGCCTCTACCCGCGGCGAATTGCCCGCCACCTTGCCTGAAGCCCAGCAGAGCATGGTCGAGAACAACCCGTACCTGAAATCTGCCCAGGCCGACGTGCAATCGGCCGAGAGTCAGTATGAAGTTGCCAAGTCGCCGTTCTACCCACGCTTCGACGCAGAAGCGGCGGTCGGCGCCAACAACAACGTGCAGGGTGACGAGGGCCACGACAACGAATGGCGGGTCGGCGTAGTGATGAACTACAACTTGTTCCGTGGCGGCAGCGACAAGGCGCGACTGGCCTCCGACGCGCACCAGATCAACCAGGCGATGGACATCCGCAACAACGCCCTGCGTCAGCTCAACGAGAACATTCACCTGGCGTGGAACGCCATGCTCAACGCCAAGAAACAAACCCCGACCGCCCGCGAATACGCCGAAACCACCAAGCGTGTACGCGCCGCGTATCAGGATCAGTTCGGCCTCGGTCAGCGCACCCTGCTCGATGTGCTCGACAGTGAAAACGAGCTGTACAACGCCAACCGTCGCTACACCGAAATCCGCTACACCGAGGAATACTCGATGTACCGCGTGCTGGCGAACATGGGCCAGTTGTTGAGCAAGCAGCGCGTGGTGCTGCCGGCCGATGCGATTGCCGCGACCGAGGTGAAGAACGAAGCACGCTTGCCCGAGCTGAAATAACCACTCTGCCGGAGCTGCCGAAAGCTGTGATCTGATCGTTCCCACGCTCCGCGTGGGAATGCAGCCCGTGACGCTCCGCGTCACTGGACGCGGAGCGTCCCTAGAGGCATTCCCACGCGGACGGTTCGACGCCTCGACGTGGGAACGATCAACTGAAGTAGTGCCAGGGGGAGCGATCAATATGACCAGCATGCAACCCGGTAACGCCGGGATCGATCCGCGGCTGAGCTTCGATGACCCGTTGCTCGACGGTCTGTTGATCCTCTGCAAACTCCATGGCGCGACGGTCAGTCGCGCCAGCCTGAGCGCCGGGCTGCCCCTGGACAAACAACGCCTGAGCCTGGACCTGCTGCCCCGCGCCGCCGCCCGGGCCGGGTTGCAGGCGCGCTTGTTGCGTCGGGAACTCAAGGACATTTCACCGCTGAACCTGCCGGTGCTGTTGCTGTTGGGCAACGGGCGTACGGCGGTGTTGCGACGTTTTGCCGAAGACGGCAAGGCGCTGATCCTGCCCAGCGAAGCCGACGGCGGCGAGCAATGGGTCAGTCGTGAAGAACTCACCGAACACTACAGTGGCCAAGCCCTGTTCGCCCGGCCACGGCATGAACTGGAAGACCTGCGCTCGCCGCTGGTGCCAAGGGTGCAAGCGTGGTTTCGCGACACCCTGAAGCTGTCGAAATGGCTGTACAGCGACGCGATCCTCGCCAGTTTCCTGATCAACCTGCTGGGCCTGATGGTGCCGCTGTTTGTCATGCAGACCTACGACCGTGTGGTTCCGAACCAGGCCACGTCGACCCTGTGGGTGCTGGTTGATCGGCACCGGTTTCGAACTGGTGCTGCGGGTGGTACGTGCGCATCTGCTGGACACCGCCGGCAAGAAGACCGACGTGATCCTTTCCGCGACTTTATTCGAGCGCATCACCGGCATGTCGATGAAGGCCCGGCCGGCGACCATCGGCGGATTCGCCCAGAGCATTCACGACTTTCAGGGCCTGCGCGAATTTCTCACCGCCGTGACCCTGACCAGCCTGATCGACCTGCCTTTCGTGGTGTTGATGCTGGTGGTGATCGGCCTGCTCGGTGGCTGGCTGGTGGTGATTCCGCTGCTGGCGTTTCCGATCACGATCATGTTCGCGATGATCATTCAGGCCCGTCTGCGCGACACCGTGCAGAAAAGCCTGAGCCTCGGCGCCGAGCGTCAGGCATTGCTGATCGAAACCCTCGGCGGCCTGGAAACCCTCAAGGCGTGCAGCGCCGAAAGCGAGCGCCAGCACAAATGGGAAAGCACCCACGGCGCCCTCACCCGCCTCGACAGCCATGCGCGCAATCTCTCGGCGCTGGCCACCAACGGCACACTGTTCATCCAGCAGTTTTCGGGGATGGCGACGATTGTGGCCGGGGTCTACAGCATCATCGCCGGTAACCTCAGCGTCGGCGCGCTGGTAGCGACTTACATGCTCGGCAGCCGCGTGCTCGCACCGCTGGGCCAGATCGCCGGGCTGATTACTCGTTACCAGCAAGCGCAACTGACCATGAAAAGCACCGACGCGCTGATGTCCCTGCCTCAGGAGCGCGACGGCAAACAACGGCCACTGGAGCGCACGCAACTGCAAGGCGCGCTGGACGCCAACGCGGTGACCTTCCACTACAACGGCCAGAACGCGCCGGCCCTGAATAACGTCAGCTTCAGCGTCAAACCCGGCGAGCGGATCGGTATCATCGGCCGCAGCGGCTCCGGCAAAAGCACCCTGGCGCGGCTGGTGATGGGCTTCTACGAACCGGAAGAAGGCCAGTTGCTGCTCGACGGCCTCGACCTGCGGCAACTGGATGTCGCCGACCTGCGCCAGCAGATCGGTTACGTCGCCCATGACTTGCCGCTGCTGGCCGGCAGCCTGCGTGACAACCTGACCCTCGGCGCCCGCTATATCAGCGATTCTCGGATGCTTGAAGTGGCCGAACTGACCGGCGTCACCGAGCTTGCACGGCAGCATCCGCAAGGCTTCGACCGGCCGGTGGGCGAGCGCGGGCAACTGCTTTCCGGTGGCCAGCGCCAGGCGGTGCTGCTGGCGCGGGCGCTGTTGCTCGATCCGCCGATCATGCTGCTCGACGAACCCACCAGTGCCATGGACAACAGCAGCGAAGACGTCCTGCGCCAGAAGCTGCACGGCTGGGTGCAGGGCAAAACCTTGTTGCTGGTCACCCACCGCACCTCGATGCTGAGCCTGGTGGACCGGTTGCTGGTGCTGGACAACGGCCGGATCGTCGCCGACGGTCCGAAAGAAGCGGTCATCGATGCACTGCGCAAGGGCCGGGTCGGCTCGGCAGCGGTCTAGGAGTTGCCCCATGTCTGCTTCTTCCTC
>Ga0207655_1001972_pt1 | contig 17523 bp, 19 predicted proteins | sample KBSM44metaG_FD_184398 | JGI IMG/M metagenome (GOLD analysis project Ga0207655, IMG submission 184398) | Miscanthus rhizosphere microbial communities from Kellogg Biological Station, Michigan, USA - KBS M4-4 metaG (SPAdes) (version 2) | ecosystem: Host-associated > Plants > Roots > Rhizosphere >...
TAAAAACCACTGATTGCTAAAGCAATCAGGATCCGAAAGTAGCTCACTCGGTCGAAGGGACGGATGCTTTGCTGCCCAAGCGGATCAGCTCATTGGAAAAACACAGGCCGACGATGATCAGTACTGCCCCTGCGTACAGGCTTTCGCGCGGTACTTCATTGAGCACCACAAACGCCAGCAGCGCGGCGAACAACGGCTCGGTCAGCTCCAGCGCCTGCACTTGGGATGGCTTGAGATACTCGATGGCCTTGGTGGTGCAGAAGAAGCCCAGGATTGTCGGCAGCGCGGCCAGCGCCAGCAGTGCGGCGATCGCCAGCGGCGACAGCTCGCCGATCGCGAAACCATCGGCCGCAGCCGGCATCAGCAGGTACAGGCTGCCAAAGAACAACAATTGCCGGGTGAAGTGCAGCCCCCCTGACACACCCATCCGCTTCATGGCAACCGAAAAGGCCCCGTAGCCGCAGCCGGCCATGGAGGCTAGCGCAGCACCTTGCAGGGTAAAGCCCTGCTGCAGGTCGGCGCCGAAGATCACCGCGATCCCAGCGATAGCCAGTGCGGCACCCACGGTCGCGTTCGCGGTGATGGCATCCTTGAGGAAAATGCGCCCGAGAATGATCGAGGAAATTGAGGCACTGGCCATCAGCACAACCACCACACCTGCCGCAGCGTAGTGCCGATAGGCGGACGTTTCGAAGTGGAACAGCACAAAGATGCCAAGGAATGCGCAGATTGCCGCCTGAGTCCATTTGGTCGTCGACGCCGGGCGCTTGAGGAAAAACAGCAAGATCGAGAGAAGCATGCAACCCAGTACGGTCTTGATGACAGCGACACTGCTGGCGGTGAAGCCATTACTCATGAGTACTTTGCTGAGTACACCGATCGTTGCGTTCAGTGCCGCGGCGGAGAGGGCAAATATGACGCCTTTGCTGAAAGTAGATTGCATTGATGACGATCCCTGTCGCTGAATTGTCGTTCGATAGAATGCCGCCCCACATCGACGGCGCAAAGTTTGAGGGTACGAAGATTCCGCCAACCCCACTATTTATTGTGACATAAGGGGCTAACGATTTTGTCGCCCCCAAGGGTGAAGTCAGAGGGCCTGGCCCTTGGCTATGCAATATGAGTTGACGAACGTTGCAGTGTGCTGCAAAGACTGACGTATATCCGGTTTGGCTATTCCATGTCTGTTGGCAAATTGCTCGACCGCTGCTGTATCAAAACGAGTGGTCTGGATAAAGTCCAAGGCTTCGGGTTTTGTATTCAAAAACCGCGCCACGGGAGGAATACTCAGTAGCAACTTCAGCAAACGGAGTGGAATGTAATGCTTGGGAGACTTTAAGCCCAAAGGTTGTGCCACCTGTACCAGGAGTTCTCGCAAGTTGGGAGTTTGGTCATCAAGCGCCAGCAGTTCCTGGCCCACCATGGCAGGATCAAAAGCACAAACCGCCACCAGCTCAACCAGGTAATCCACGGTGACCAGTGGCAGCCAGTGCTCGGCGGTACCGGGCACTGCAGTCAGCTTTCCCTGCACAAGGTTGCGTATCAGCTCCACCAGCGGCTGACCTTCAAGGATATACCCCGTGCGGCTGTGGCCACAAACCGTCGCGGGGTGGACAACGGTCATCTCCCCGCCCTTGGCGGACATGACCTCCAGGGTCGCAAAATGCGCCTCCAGCTTGCTCCCCTCGTAACCACCGACATGTCGGTAGACGGCAGGCCAATTCGTCAGCTCCGGATAACGAGGATCAATTCCGATGCGCTGCAGATGTTCATGATTTTTCAGCATGTAGCCGCCGATCATCACTAACCGGCTTTTTTGCTCAGCCGCCAACAGCGCCACGCGCTTTGCCCCTTCCACATTCACCGCACGAGAATGCTCCACTGAAAGCCCCCATGCGAAGTGGGCGCCCAGGTGGAATATGACTCTGGCACGCCTTAGCACTTCTCGGTCAGCAAGACTCAGCCCGAGGTTGTCCCGTTCCAGATCGCCAGCTACGGCAAATACCCGGGTTGCGCACCCTCCCAAATTATCGACTTGCTCCCGCAGTGCAGCTAGTCGCTCCGGGCGACGCATCAACACCCGAATGGTGTGACCTTTTGCACTCAGGTACGCCACCAAATGTTGACCGATGAAGCCGGTACCCCCCGTGACAAAGCACTCCACGCTCATTTCCCTGTTCCTTGTTTAAGGTGAGAAATCAAGCGTAAACTATCGACCCAACTCTACAGTCAAGAGGTGTTTTCATGAAAATCGGTGAACTCGAAACCCGCAGCGGCGCCAGCCGCCATACGCTGCGTTACTACGAGCAAATCGGCCTGATCTCATCGCTGCGGCAAACTAACAACTATCGCGTTTACACAGCGCAAACTCTGCAGGATCTGGACTTTATCCAGCGCGCGCAAAGCATGGGGTTTTCCCTGGGGGAAATAGGCGAGATTCTGGATGCGCAGCGGAACAAGCTGATCGATTGTGCTGACGGCGCTAAGCTAATTGAAAAAAAGATGGCAGAAATCAAACAGAAAATCGCCAGCTTCCAAAGCATTTATCGATATCTGGATGAAGAGCGTGCAAACCTCGAAGCCAGTGCTGCCAAGCAACTTGAGCTTCAGCAGCGGAACAACGCTTCCAACTGAACTGTCAGCTTCTGGGAAACGGAAGCTGTAGCCTGCTTACCGTTTCAAGCCCATCGCTTACGCATGTTCTAAAACCTTGTGGCCAGGCCCTAGGGAAATTCTGAAAAAGACTTCCTGGTTTTGGCAAAATTTCCGGACTTCCCCCGCCGAGCTTCCAGAGAGTTCCGATAGCGCTACCTCTCGCCCACCGTTCCAGTCAGAGGTTCGCCGAGCACAATCGATCACCACCCTTACACCATCCGGTCTTGTCTCCTGGCCGCCAAGAGCTGGCCCAGACAGCCCACTACCCGCACAAAAACCCCAGCAACGCTCGCATCACCCGTCCTTCCAAACTCACCGCATCCGTCTCCCCCCGCTCCCCCGCCGCATCGATCATGCCGTGGGCCATCGCCAGCAGGTCTTGCGCGGTCTGCAGTACATCGGCGCAGACCCACGGGGCTGATGGAAGGGTCAGCGCCGCTATCAGTTCGGTAAGAATGACGTTGGCCACACGCTCATGGCGCTCTTGCAGCGGTAAGCGGCGCTCTTCGAAGTCGATGATTCTGGCCAGTTCCGGGCGCCGTAGCTGGTGGGCGACGGAGGCCTGGACCAGTGCGCGGATGCGTGCGAGGGCGTCGTCGTGTTGATGGACGTGCTGGACGTCATCGAGCAACTGAGTGGTTTCGCGTTCGATCAAGGCGACGGTCAGGGCGTCGCGGTTGGGGAAGTACTGGTACAGCGAGCCGATGCTTACGCCGGCGCGCTGCGCCACGGCGTTGGTGGAGCAGGCGGCGAGGCCGTCGGTTTCGAGAATGCGAGCCGCGGCTTCGAGAATGGTGTCGACGGTGTTGGCCGAACGGCGCTGGGTCGGGAGTTTGCGGGGGTTTAAGGGCGGTATTTCGCGGTGTTTGGTCATGATCGGGATGCGAGTTTTAAATATGAGTTATGACTCGTATTCTGGATTGGCTTTCCCCACTCTTCAACTACCAGGAATCATTATCATGGCTACGACATCACTGAGTGTTTTCATGTTGGTCAAGACCACCCAGGAATGGCTGGGGTTTTCAGTCGAGCATCGCTTTGAGCTGATGCGCACGCAGATGGAGCCGATTTTGCAAAAGCATGCGGCGCAGGTCTCGATGCGGTTTTTCGACATCGAGTTCTATTCGGCGCGGGTCACCGATCTGTGGTTGTGGGAAACCGACAGTCATCATGCGTATGAACTGCTGGTGGAGGATCTGCGGGAGACGCCGTTCTGGGATCGGTATTTCACCATCGTCGAGATTTTGCCGGGGGTGGAGAATGCCTATGCCAAGAATTATGATCAGGCACCGTTGTTGAGTGCGTAATGAAAATACCCCGACTCCACCCGCCAAGTTTTCCGATGAAGCAAATGACTTTCGCCGATGCCGAGTACGCCGGAAAACGCAAGCAGACCCGTAAAGAGTTGTTCCTGATCGAGCGGCGGCCAAGCGCGCGTTCGACGCCATGATGGGGATGAGCAAGATCGACATCGCAGCGATCGAAGCGGCGCTGGGGCGTTAGCCAACGCTGCTTGGGGCTGGGCGTTTGGATATGTCGATTCTGGCTGCTCCAGACGCCTCTCCCCGCGCAATGAACAGGCGGTGCCCCTTATTCCGGCAGTCCCGCTTTGCGTAGACCGTCCACCAGCGTGGCGAGATTCTCCGGCCTGTGGATCGGTAGCCAATCAGAGATAGTGCTGAGGCATAACGTAGGATCGAGCTTGCGCAAATGGTCCATCGCACGCTGCGCTTCGGCCATCCGTCCGGCAAGCGCATGGCTCGCTGCAAGGATGGCGACAGCCAACAGAAAATCGGGCAAATCCCGAAGTGCTTTCTCTGCCCATGACGACGCCGTATCAAAGCGCCCCACGAAGAGATTCGCGACTGCCATTCCGGCTTGCATTCTATACAGCTCCGGGTCGAGGGGGCTGAACCGCATGGCGTGCGTAAAGTACTCGATGGCTGCATCGGTTTCGCCGTGCCAGAGCCTGAGGAACGCGCCGAGGAACCACGCGGCGGCGAGGTTCGGATTGAGCACGAGTGCCTTGTCCAGCAATGCAATGCCACCCCGCAGGTCGCCGGCAAGATAGCCAAGCGTATGGCCGCTTCGGGTGAGAGCGACCGCATCGCCCTTGTCCAACTCCACTGCCCGGCGAGCGAGTCGGATACCCTCCGCGACCTCCCGCGGGTGATCAGTCATCCAGCGATTGGCTTTGCGCCAACTATGACACCAGGCCGCCATCGCATAGGCCGATGCAAAATCCGGGTCGAACTCTATGGCCCTATGGAAGAGCGGCAGCGCCTGGTCGATGGCCTCCCGGGTGCCATGATGAAGCTTGGCCATTGCGCGCAGATAGTAATCGTAGGCGTCGAGGCTTTCGGTGGGCGTGTGCCTCGCACGTTCGATCTCTGCCCGCTCAAGCTGTGGTGCGATTGCGCCGACCACGCTTTCGGTGATCTGGTCCTGCAGTTCGAAAATGTCCCCCAGCACACCTTCGAAACGGCCTGCCCAATGGTGAGCCCCGGTTGTCGCATCGATCAGCTGGGCCGTGATGCGCACGCGATTGTTGGCTTTGCGCCAACTGCCCTCCAGCACATAGCGAACGCCCAGTTCGCGACCGACTTGTTTCACGTCCACCGTACGGGTCTTGTAGGTAAAGCTCGAGTTGCGCGCGACGACAAACAGCCAGCGATACTGCGACAGCGCCGCGATGATGTCCCCTACCACGCCGTCGGCCAGGTAATCCTGCTCTTCGTCCCCGCTCAAGTTCACGAACGGCAAGACCGCGATGGACGGTTTGGCCGGCAGCGCCGGCTCGGATGCAGAGGCTTGAACCGAGGGGGCGGATTCGGTGCCTGGAAGGCCAACGCAATCCAGCGACTTGACGTCGGCGACGAAGCGGAACCCCTTGCGGGCCACCGTTCGAATCACACGCTGCTGCTGACCGTTGTCACCGACTGCCTTGCGCACCGCATTGATGTGGCTGGCCAGGGTCGACTCGGAGACGATTCGGCCGGTCCATATCGCATTGATCAGGTCGTTCCGGCTGACGACGTGCTCGCGGTTCTGCGCCAGGTAAACCAGCAGGTCGAAAACCTGGGGCGCAGTGGCAACGACCTGGGAGGCCCGAAGGAGTTCTCGCCGGTCCAGGTCGAGCACGCAGTCATCAAACACCAATAGCATTCAGGGCTCCTGTCCCGTACTCACGCGCCGGGCACATGCCCGTGGTTACCGGCCGACGATTGGCGGCCGGGCGACGTGATTTATAACACGGGTTCCTGGACAAATAGCCAAGCCAAATTCAATGGAAACCCAAGGCTCCGACAAAGTATCGCGCCCGGCTGGCGAGCATGCTCCCTACATCGATCACTGCAACGAATTTGATCGACACCCAACCGAGGAGCGGGACATGAAAATTGTCGTTATTGGCGGTAGCGGACTGATCGGGTCGAACATTGTCAGCAGGCTACGTCTCTATGGACACGAGACGGTGGCGGCCTCGCCACGTACGGGCGTGAACACCCTCACCGGCGAGGGGCTGGCCGAAGCGCTTGCCGGTGCCCAGGTCGTCGTCGATGTGGCGAACTCTCCCTCGTTTGAAGACCGGGCCGTCATGGAGTTCTTTCAAACGTCCGGTCGAAACCTGCTTGCAGCCGAAGCGGCCGCTGGGGTGGAGCACCATGTCGCGCTCTCTGTCGTAGGCCCCGATCGTCTTCCGCAAAGCGGTTACTTCCGGGCAAAAGTCGCCCAGGAAGAGCTGATCAAGGCGTCGAAGATTCCCTACACCATCTTGCGTTCGACGCAGTTCTTCGAGTTCATCGAAGGCATTGTCAATTCGGGTGCCGACGGCGACACGATTCGCCTCTCGCCTGCCCTTATCCAGCCCATCGCATCGGATGACGTCTCGGCGGTGCTGGCCGATCTTGCGGTCGGGGCACCGGTCAATGGCATCGTCGAAGTGGGCGGACCGGATCGTTTCCCTCTCGATGAACTGGCGCGCAAGTTTCTTGCCGCGCATCACGACAAGCGGCAGGTCATCGCCGACGTGCATGCGCGCTACTTCGGCGATGAGTTGAATGATCGATCCCTGGTCGCGGGCGACGACGCGCACATCGGTCCGACACGCTTCCTGAACTGGCTCAGCCGCACATCGGCTTAAAGACCGCGCCAGTCAGCCAGGCAGGACGCTATCGAATCTCCACCTACGTATTTCTCACACAGAGGATTCACCATGACCCAGCGCATCGATTACCAGAAGCAATCCCCCGAGCTGTTCAAGAAGTTCGTCGAGTTCAGCCTTGCCTTCAAGCAATGCGCCATCGAGGAGTCGCTGCGCGATCTCGTGGATATCAGGGCATCGCAACTCAACGGCTGCGCCTTCTGCGTGGACATGCACGTGAAGGAAGCCACGATCCATGGCGAGCGGCCGCTCAGGATCCACCATGTCGCCATCTGGCGTGAGTCAACGCTGTTCAGCCCACGCGAACGCGCGGCCTTGGCATGGACCGAAATCCTCACCCAGATTCCCGCCCATGGCGTGCCTGATGAGCTCTATGAGCGTGTTCGTATACAACTGTCCGAGAAAGAGCTATCGGACCTGACCTTCCTGATCATGTCGATCAATGCCTGGAATCGCATCAACGTGGGCTTCCAGGTCGTGCCCGGCTCGTACGACAAGGCATTCGGCGTAGACAAGTCCGGCCTGTCCTGATCAGGCATCGGCACACAGGCGCAGCCCCGCCAGGGTGCTGCGCCATCTACTAATCGACAACGAGGAACACGCCATGTCCATTTTCAGAACCTTCGCCATAGGACTCCTGTTGACCACCGGCACCGCCGGCGCGCAGGAGGCATTGCCACCGGCGCAGGTAACACCGCTGATGACCAAAGCACTGGCGGACTATCCCGATAAGGAGGCGGTGATGATCACGGTGGAGTTTCCACCGGGTGGAGGCGATCCCGTGCATCGGCACAATGCACACGGATTCATCTATGTGCTGGAGGGTTCGATTGTGATGGGCGTGCGCGGCGGCGAATCCGTCACGCTGACACCGGGCCAGACCTTCTACGAAGGCCCGGACGACGTCCACACGGTCGGGCGCAACGCCAGCCTCACCAAACCCGCCAAGTTTCTGGTCGTCCTGTTGAAGGACAAGAGCAAGCCCATTTTTACTCCGGTGCACTGACAGCACCGCCCGCACACGCGGCCAGCTGCGTGCTCGGTGACGCCCTACTCGGCCGACATCATCCGTTCAACGATATCGGCCTGGGACGCTCCCTTCCTCGACAGGACGCTGCAATGACTTCTCAACGGCTGCTTTCACAATTACGGCAGTGCGCAATCGCAACCCTAGGCGCAGTTTCGCTGGCCGGCTGCATGGTCGGCCCCGACTTCGTGAAGCCTGAAAACGGTCTTCACCAAACGGTGCTGGCGCCCAGACAGGACTACCCAAGCGCCGCCCTGACTTCCGACGCCGCAGTGCCCTCCCAGTGGTGGTTGTTGTTCAACGACGCCGTGCTCGCCGAGCTGCAATCACGTGCGCAGGCTGACAACCTTGATCTGCTCATAGCCTCCGAACGCATTGAACAAAGCCGAGCGCAACTGGGCATCTCCTCCTCGCAGTTGCTGCCCAGCGTGGCGGCCAATGCCAGCTACACGCGTGAGGGGCTCAGCGAACATGGCAAGTTCGCCGCCCTGGGAGCGCCTACTGCCCCCGATAATTTCTGGCAGCTTGGATTCGATGCCAGTTGGGAGCTCGATCTATGGGGCCGTGCCCAACGCACGCGCGAAGGTGCTGCAGCGACCCTGGAGGCCACGGTGTATGACCGCGAAGCGGCACGGGTGGCTTTGTCCGCCGAAGTGGCGCGCACCTATTTGCAGTTGCGCGGAACGCAGGCACAACTGGACATCGCGCAGCAAAATCTGAGGATTGCCGAACGCACCCTCGGCCTGGCCGAAAGCCGCGAGCGTAACGGCGTCGCGACGCGCTTCGAAACCTCGTCCGCTCGCGCGCAATTGGCGACGATCAAAGCCTTGGTTCCCGAACTGACCCAGCGCCGCAATGCCCTGATGAATGCTCTGGCGTTGTTAATGGGAGAACAGCCACGCACACTCGATGCGCAACTGCGTCAAGCCATGCCCTTGCCTTCGCTGCCGACCCGCGTACCGGTCGGCGTCCCTTCGGAATTGGCTCACCGGCGACCCGACATCCTGCGCGCCGAAGCCCAGCTGCATGCCGCGACAGCCGCCATCGGTGTGGCCAAGGCTGATTTCTACCCGCGTATCGGCTTGAAAGGAAAAGTCGGCGTGGAAGCTTTTGAAAGCGGCGATCTCGCGAGTTGGGACTCGCGCTTCTTTTCCGTCGGCCCGACGGTTTACCTTCCGATCTTCCAGGGAGGGCGGTTAACGCAGCGTCTGGCCCTGAACGAATCACGGCAAAAAACCGCCGCGCTGGCTTATCGGCAAACGGTATTGCGAGCCTGGCATGAAGTGGACAACGCCCTGGATGCCTGGGCTGCCCAACAACGCCGGCACGCTGAATTGCTGGATTCGTATGAACAGAACAAGCAAGCACTGCAGTCTGCCGAACGCGGCTATCAGCAAGGCGCTACGGACTATCTGAGCGTACTGACGGCGCAGCTCAATGTGCTTGCCAGCCAAACCAGTCTCAATGACAGCGCGACCAACGCCACGCTCACCGTGGTCAACCTCTACAAGTCGCTGGGTGGCGGTTGGGACCCGCAGGCTGGCATCGATCATTCAACGGCACCTCCATCGGTTGCCCTCGCGTCTCCGGTTGTTTCACCTTCGAAGGCCGACCAATGAACGGAGTCGCATTGTCGCCAGCGGACGTCCCTGCTACCGCAACGCCTGTGGCCAAGCCCTCGATACGCCCAATGGCAGGTCTCGTCGGGATTTTCATCGCAGCCATGATGGCGGGTTTGAACACCCGCGTCGGCGCATTGGCGTTGGCGGATGTACGCGGCGCACTCGGTTTTGGCCTCGACGATGCCTCCTGGCTGACCACCGCGTACAGTGCCGGGGAATTGATTGCCATGCCCTTTGCGGCGTGGTTCGCCATTACGCTATCGCTGCGGCGCTTCGAACTGTGGATGCTCGGCAGTTGTGCACTGTTGGCGGTGATCCTGCCCTTCATCCACGATCTGAACCTGCTGCTGACCTTGCGGTTTGTGCAAGGCATTGCCTGCGGCACGACGATTCCGCTGCTGATGATGGCGGCGCTGAAATTCCTGCCAGCGCCCATCCGGCTGTATGGGCTGGCGTTGTATGCGATGACCGCGACCTTCGCGCCCAATCTCTCGATCTGGCTGGCCGGGTACTGGACGGATGGGCTGTTCGACTGGCACTGGGTGTACTGGCAGATCATTCCCCTGGCCCTCATCGCCGGATTGTTGGTCGGGTGGGGACTGCCGCGGGAGCCCATTCAGATCGCACGCTTTGGGCAAGCCAATTGGTCTGGCATGGCTTGCGGTGTGCCCGCGCTCGGTTTGATCACCGTTGCACTGGATCAAGGCGTGCGGCTGGACTGGTTTCATTCGCCCTTGATCACGTTATCGCTGGTGGCCGGGCTGGCCCTGCTGGCCGTCTACCTGCTGACTGAGTGGTATCACCCCTCGCCGTTCATAAAATTGCAGATCCTCGGCCGCCGCAACCTGGGACTGGGTTGCATTCTGTTCGTCTGCCTGCTGGTGGTGCTGATGTCCAGCTCACTCTTGCCGGCCAGTTATCTCGGCCCTTTGCAGAACTACCGCCCCCTGCAAATGGCATCGATCGGTCTGATCGTCGCCTTGCCGCAATTGGTCCTGGGGCCAGTCGTGGCGCTGCTGCTGTATCAGAAGTGGATCGATGCGCGCCTCGTGTTCGCCTTGGGGTTGTTGTTGATCGCGCTGGCGTGTTTTTGCGGCGCGCAATTGACCTCCGACTGGAACCGCGAGCAGTTCGTCGTGGTGCAAACGCTGCAAGCCTTCGGCCAGCCAATGGCGGTGGTATCGATGCTGTTTCTGGTCACCAGCGTTGTGCAGCCCCCCGAAGGACCTTATGTGTCCGGCACCATCAACACCCTGCGCGCCTTCGGTTCACTGGCCGGTGCGGCAGTGGTCGGACAGCTGATGACCGTGCGCGGTCGTTTCCATGGGGAAATGCTGCTGGACCATGCGGCCCTGGCAGATAACGCCCTGGCGCTTGAGCCGTCCCAATTGATGGACCTCATCGGCCAGCAGTCGCAGGTGCTGTCGATCGCCGACGCCTATCGCGTGCTGGGCATTCTGGCGCTGGTGTTGATTCCTCTGGTGCTGCGGCTGACCTACATCCCCGCACCCGACGTGCGCGCGGCCTCACCCTCTACCTCTCCTTCATCTTCCTCACACGGATAACTCATCATGGCCTTGCCAAAGAAAGCCAGGATCATCAGTGCGGTGCTACTGCTTGCAGTGGCGATCGGCGGTGTTCTCTATCTCAATCGCCCCGAATCCAGCGCATCGACCCAGTCCACGGACGATGCCTATGTCCACGCCGACTTCACCACGGTCGCACCGCAGGTGTCGGGAACGGTCGACTCAGTGATGGTCGAAGACAACCAGCTGGTCAAGAAAGGCGATCTGCTTGCGATCATTGACGACCGTGATTTCGTTGCGGCCCTGAACGCAGCGAAGGCCGAGGTTGCCAGTGCCCGGGCCGGCATCGCCAGCCTGCAAGCGCACCTGATTCAGCAGGAAACCGCCATCCGCCAGGCCCAAGCGGCCGTTGCCGCAGACGACGCTGCGCTCAAGCTGGCCAGCGTCAATCAGACCCGTTATCGCAACCTGGCCACCGACGGCTCGGGAACGGTGCAAGCGCGGCAACAGGCCGAAGCGCAACTGAGCATTCAACAGGCCCGTGGGGAAACGAGCCAGGCAGGTTTACAGGCCGCTCGGCAACAAGTGGATATCCTGAAAGCTGATCTGGAGAAAGCCAGGGCGGCTCTTGCCCACGCGCAAGCCGCACAAGCCACCGCAGAGCTGAAACTTTCCTATACCCGCATCACTGCGCCGATCGGCGGCACGATCGGACAGAAATCGGTGCGTATCGGTGCTTTCGTCAATGCCGGAAAACCCTTGCTGGCGATTGTTCCGCTCGATGCCGTCTATGTCACGGCCAACTACAGGGAGACGCAACTGGCGCGCGTACAAAAGGGTCAAGCCGTGGATATCGAGGTGGATGCCTTGCCGGGCGAGACGCTGCAAGGAACGGTGGACAGCCTGGGACCGGCCAGCGGAGTCACCTACTCCGCCGTCGCGCCGCACAACGCCACCGGCAACTTCACGAAGATCGTCCAGCGCTTGCCTGTACGCATTCGTATCGATCCCGATCAGCCCGCGGCGGCGAAGCTGCGAGTCGGCATGTCCGTGACGCCGAAAATCCGTATCCGGTGATATGACGCCGGCGTGTCTCGTTACAATGCTCCAAAGCTACTCCCAAGAATGAGAATGACCTTGCAGAGCCTAACCCCGACACCCGCCCTCACCGCCCGCGAAGTCTGCCAACGCCTGCGAGACGCCGCCCTGGAAGTCCTCCCGTTGCGGCGCCTCCACGAACCGTGTGAACCCGGTCAGGTACAGGTCGATATCGAAGGCTGGCATCTGACCCTCGACTTCGACGGCAACCGCTTGCACCACTGCCAACACTGCCGGAGTCCGGACGGTCGCGAGGGAACACTCCAGGCCTGGCGTTACGGCACTGACCCGGTCAGTTTACTGAGCACCTGGGAGTTGGCGCAGGTTGAGCGACTATTGAGATAGCGCGATCAGCCCTGCTTCACGTAATGGATCACCTCTTCAAGCGTGTCTATGTCTGGAGCATTGCTCACTAACGCTTGCGGGCGGCACCATGGGTAATCCAGATGCGATAGCCACTCCATGATGCAGTGCAGATCAGTCGCTGGCAGGGTTTTCATGTGCTCGATGGTGATAGTGAGCCTCTGGACAAGTCCCGACTCGGGGCTGAACTGCCATTCATACAGACCGCAACCGACCCGGGCGTCGCCGGAGTGCTTGTCGGACATGCCGACCAGCCATTTGCACTGGAATGTTTTGGCCTGCGGTTCAGGTGGGTGTCCCAGGCAGAAGGTATAGACGTTTTCGAAGGTCTGGCCGAACCGCCTGACCAGCACATCACCGATAGGCCCAAGGCCTTCGACGTGGGGTGGAAACGAGATGGATCCGGTGTGCACGACCATGTCCAGGATCGCGTCCGGCGCAAAGGCCTGGTCTAACAAATGTGGACGGTTGCCGTCCTTGGCTTTGATGTACTGTCGAATCGATAGTTGAGCAGTGTTCATTGTGTGTCCGTCGCATCCATTCTGGGTTGAAAGCCGCCTCATACGGGGTTCACATGACTATGACACATGAGCCCGTACGCCTTTACAAAGCACTATTTCATAAGTCCGTCACCCGCATACATCGGTTTGATTGCGGCACTGCTGGCGCAATATGTCTGGCTTATTCATCCTGCCTCTAGCTCATAAGCAGCCGTTCAAGGTGGCCATATCCGTTGTCTGACTGCCTCAGTACGTGAAGCTGCCTCTGATCAGAAGCGGTATCAAAAGTGCGACTAGCAGCTGGTTATTTGACCCGCATCAATCCTGTTGATGCGCCCATTGTCCGACCGGGTCCACAGCCAGTTATACACGTCGTATCCGCCTTCGCACTTGCCTTGCTTTCTGCCCTGGAAGTCGAAAGTCCGCCATGCGCCATTCTGATGTGAAGGCATCCCGAGCACTCTTTGAATATCTATATCTGTAGAACCTGGCCATAGGTGATTGGCAAATGACACAGGATGCAACTGTGCCGGTAACGCAGGACAGTCACTGCTCGGCCGTGCAGTCTTGAGTTTTTCGGCGACAACACTGGTCACATAGTGGCTGTCCCCGCCCATCTCGGCATTCGAGATGATCCATATCCGCACGCCGACACTTGGCTGGCTGAAGCACAACCAATACACACTTGCACCTGCATCGCCTCGATGTGCGAGGGTGCCAACGGAAGCTTCGCTCATCACCTGCGCTAGCGTTGTTTTCTCGAATTGAATGACGAACGCCCCAAGCGTAGCGCCTTGCGAAGGGGCCTCCTTCAGAGTGGCCGGCCATTCGATCACATCGAATGGGCCCATGGGCGGTGGAACAGCGGCTGTCGCGCTAAAGGCGATGCTGAACGATCCGAAAAATAGCGATGACCGATTCATTGCGCGCCTCCGTTTGACTACCAACACCTCAGATCTTAGTGAACGCGATGAATTTCTGCCCTTCGCGACCGGCTGCAAACGGCCATTTGCGGTCGCTCAACCGCCCGCCCTCGCTTAAGTACTAGCCGAGTGATATACCGCTGTTGGGTCTAATGCATGGCAAAAACAGGCAGTCGTATGACGCGATTCTCAATTTATAGCGGGTTGGTTTTGGTGGGCTACTCGGCGCTCGATTACGGAGATCCCCCCATGGGCGTTGCTTCAGGCCAATTCGAACCTGCCGATGGGTACGCTGCTATCCAGAACGAGTGCTCAACGAACCACCACGATCAGACCGTTCTGGATCTTTCTGTTCAGACAGAAGCGGGTCTGGTAATTACATGTGAGGGTCTGGCCATCCTGGATTACTCCAAAGAGTTCCCGTCGCCTTGCATCGAAGTGAACATTTTCGGTATTCCATATCCTCTCTATGGTGAGCTGTTTCCTCAGCAGGTCACTCTGTATGAGCGTCAATTCAGCTAATCGGAATGCCCCGTCTGTGTCCGTTTCGGATCGAAAGCTACCCCTCAGAGCCATCCCTTCCCGCCCAAAGCATTGACCATCCGCTCGCAATCAGTTTTCAGTTGGGTTAATAACGACAGATTGGCTCAACCTTGGCCAACACCTCACAATCATCTAGGGGGCATCGGCTCATCGGAAATGCCCCGTCCCTTGCAAACGATAGGCACGCCACGTGAATTTTTCCGAATACTTTGCAACTAACGATGGATCGCTCCCTGAGGTTGTGGTGACGTATTCAGATTCGTCGTTTGTACCGCAGGCATTTCAATATCTGTTCGATCATGGCGCGAAAAATGTCACTGTTGACGGCGGCTACCTTTGGATCAAAGCATCCCAAAGTGGGAAGCCATTCTCCGGCCCTCAGGATGCTTTGCTTGTAAGCTCAGGAGCAGCAGAGGCATTCCACGTCGTTCTCGGTGGGCTGTACGGCACCCGGGGTCAAATACCTGACCTTGGTGTTTACGTTTTCACTAATAGCCTCACATTGGACTATCGGATGGGGGCTCAGTGGGGACAAGATCAGATCTACTCATTGTTGGAGCTACTGCGGCAGCTAAGAGACCTCGGCGGCGTTATATCTATCCCATGGTGGGGAGCTGAGGGTGAACACGACTTCCTTGCAGCCCTGGAGAGCCCCGAAAAAATTATTCATACCTAAATTTACCGCGGGTCGTGACAGGTAGAAAACGGCCAAAAACGGTCTGTGGGGCGCGCCTCGTAAATCCAGGGCCACTCACAATTTTGACTCGATACGACTGACTCATTCGGGCCGGTAGCGGTAACGACTTTCCGGCGCAGAATCATCATTCCCGCAGGTACAAGGCGAGTTGCACTGCGGCTCGCGGATGGCCGCCGGCCACCCGCGAGCCAGTGCCATCAAGCCAGCAGCTTAAGCTCGTCTTTACCGTACTTGAGCGATTTCTCGTCTGGAATCATCAGGCCAGTGTGCTCGTTGCGCCCCTGCAGGATGAAGCGGGCGTTCGGGGTGCCCAACTGGGTAGCGGCCTGCTGGCTGTCGGCGCCGATCTCACCCTTCTTCATGCGGTTGACGATCACCCCCACCGCCGTATCGTTGAAGTCGCGCAGCATCCAGGCATCGCCATCGCTGTCGCCAGCCACCAACACCGGGCCATAGCCCTTCTGTTTAACCAGCACGTTCTTGATGCCAACGGTCTTGCCCGGCCCGTAGTTGAAGTGCCAGTCCGGCTGATAGCGAGTGGTGTACTTGCCGCCTTCCATCGCCATGCGCAGGCCGATCACGTTCTCAGGCGGAACGTCGTATCCGTAATGAGGATTGCCCGCGAACACGCGTACCACATCGTCGATGGAGGCGGTGCTGACATAGACGTCGATGCCGTTGGCGCGCAGCGTGTGCATCAGGCCGCGGATTTCCTCATGGATGCGGATGCCATGAAAGTGCGTATCCGCCACCACCCCGGCCTTGCCCGGCAACGTGCGTGAGCTCTCGTACTTGACCTTGCGCAGTGCGTCGCCGATGGCGTAGTTGTTGGAAGCCTCGGCCATCGCCTGCAACTCAGCCGTGGTCATGTTCTTGTAGAAATACAGAATCCACTTATAGCCGATCTCCACCGGGTAACTGTCGCAGATCGCGTCGTACATAAAGTAGAGCTTGGCGAGAAAATCCTTGTACTGCTCGCTGGCCTGAATCTCTTCCAGGCTCTTGTCGCCGGCGAGCCCCTTGTAGTTGGCGTGCAACCAGCGGTAATCCGCTTCTACGTCGCTGGCGATGTCTTCCATCTTGACCGGCTTGCCGTCCACCGTGGTGTAGTCCTTCATGAACGCGCCGTTCGGCACGTCCTGACGCACCACCTCAGCGAACTCATCGGGCGTCAGCTTGTACTGCAGATGATTGATCTGGTAGACCAGCAGCGCTTCTTCGCAGTCGTTCATGATGCAGGTGTTGTCCCAGTCGAACACCGCGTACGGGCGCTGGTCAGGGCGGTAGGACGCGCTCTTGACGCCGTGCTCATCGATCACCGCCTGCAGACGCTTTTGGTTGAGCGGCGACCAGCGCGCCGGGTCCAGCGCACTTGGTGTGGCCGGGGGCGTGGCGGCTTGCGTTATGCGGGACGACAACAACAGCGGACTGACAACGGAAACGGTGGCGAGGGTGTTCAGAAACTGGCGACGCTGCATGGCATAGCTCCTACTTCTAAATGAGAGGTTACAACCGAGGCGATGGCGAAAGCGTGTTTCGAAATGCGGACGAGGGGAAGAAACCGTCCGGCCACGAGGCTAGCTCCAAATACACAAAAAAACAATAATGCCTCAATATCACACAAACATGACGCGCAGGCTGCGCCAACCCAATGATCACGAGGCCGCGCCAAACTTGACAGCGACTGACGCCTCTCCACAATGCGTGCTCGGACAGCGACTCGAACAGCAGGGACACCCGGTATGTGGCAAGAAGAGCGTTACCAGCGGATCCGCGCACTACTATCGACTTTGCAGCGCGTCACCACCGACCGCATCGTCACGGAGCTGAACGTTTCACGCGAGACGGTGCGACGCGACCTGGTCGCTCTGGAAGAACAGGGGGAGTTGAAGCGGATACACGGCGGCGCCATCCGCGTTGAGGACGAAGCGCCCATCGCCGAGCGGGCGAACATCAACGTCAAATTCAAGCGTGACCTCGCGCGCGCAGCGGTCAGTCTGCTGTCGCACGGACAGACTGTGTTTATCGACGCGGGCACCACCACCGTCATCCTCGCCGAAGAGCTGGCCAAGCTGGGAGGGCTGACCGTGATCACCAACTCGTTCAACGTGGCGTTGCAATTGCGTAATCCCGCTGTGCCAGGCGGCCAGTACAACGAGGTGATCGTACTGGGCGGTTCGCTCGGCGACCGTGCTCCCGCTACGGTTGGCGGCACCACGGTGGCGGAAATTGGCCGCTATCGGGCCGACCTCGCGCTGTTATCGCCCGTCGGCATCGACGCCCAGCGCGGTGCCAGCAACTACGACCACCGCGAAGCCGAAGTGGCGCGCGCCATGGCCGACAATGCCGAAGGCGTGGTCATCCTCGCCGACTACAGCAAGATCGGCGTGGAGAGCCGCGTCGCTTT
>Ga0207655_1001973_pt1 | contig 17518 bp, 12 predicted proteins | sample KBSM44metaG_FD_184398 | JGI IMG/M metagenome (GOLD analysis project Ga0207655, IMG submission 184398) | Miscanthus rhizosphere microbial communities from Kellogg Biological Station, Michigan, USA - KBS M4-4 metaG (SPAdes) (version 2) | ecosystem: Host-associated > Plants > Roots > Rhizosphere >...
CTCAATATGTAGAGTCCAGCATTACATATAATTTACCGATTCGATATGAGACTGAGTATAAAAACGATTATTTAGATATTCTGCATGCATTGAATGGCTATGTGCGCTCCCAACATCAGCAAACAGAACTTGATGACTATTTTGCAGAGTTTTCTGGATTAATGCAGGGCCAGAATAATACAGTTCATGCATTAAAAACGATGCTGTCCTGTATTTTTAAGCATGAAATTACGATTAAAGAATTTATACAAGAATCTTTTAAGTTGGCGAGTGATCAATTAACGACTTTAGGTGGAAGTCAGCCTAGCTTACTTGGCATTAATACGTTTTGTGGGGAAACCATTCAGCAAATTGATGGAAAAATTGAAATTCAGATTGGACCACTAAAGCGTCAGCAATATTTAAATTTCCTTCCAAATCAAGAGTTGAGCTTAAAACTAAAAAAAATTGTAGAAACGTGGTGTAGTCCAACTTTATCGATAGATTTGCGACTCGTATTAGATGAGTCAGAAATACAACCTATTTGCCTAACTAAGAATAACCAGAATGGTTTAGGGCAGGGTTCTTTTCTCATATCACGACAACCAAAAGTACATAGTCATGAAACGTGCTATAGCCTTATTGGAGAGATAATATGATTAAAAAAATATTACTCTCATTTATTGCTATTTTTTCAGTGGTTAGTGGAATTATTATTTTCTACTGGCGTGACGTTCAATATAACCCTGATAAAGGTGACTTTTTTCTTTATTTCTTTTTGTTGCCAGCAATTATCACATTGGTGATCTTATCGCCATGGTTAATTTATAGTACCTATAGAGCTTATAAAGACAAGAAAGAACAAGCTATAAATCAAGATAAAGATGATGTTAATCAAAAACAAACTACTGTAAGTGACGCACCACTCGAACAGTTAGATTTTAATATTTACTCTGCTTTTGCAGTACATGCATTAGGTGAGAATGAAACAATTATTGAGCAGTTACAAAACTTCAAAAGCCCAGAGTTAGACAATCAACTGTTAAATTCTTACGGGTTGCCTCTATTATCTTATCGTATTAAAGACTTGGATGAAGACAATCATGAGGAGAGTGATTACTCATCTCCACGACAAGTTCGTATGATGTCATTAATAAAACAGCAACTAGAACAAAATATAGAAAATTTATATCTTCTTGCAGAGCATTTAAAACGTTCGATTTTATTTTATGAGTCGCAACAATCTCGTGAATATCATATGCATCCGGCATGGGTTGATCCCGAGTCTGAATATGATGATGTTGAAATGCCTGTAGTCGAAGTTTACCGTTTAAATCGTTTAAATTTACACATCCTTCTTTCGGAGGATTTACTACATATCTGGAATGATGATCAAAGTAATGAATTAATTTTAGAGTTCTTTGCTGAGATTGGTATTGCTCCGCAAAAGGTTCATATTGAATATCATTTTTTTGGAGAGCAATTAGCTTATCAAGAGTTGATACACCTATTAAAAGGTATTCATAAAAGAGAGCATGAGATGTTCTTTTTAGTCGTCGCCGATTCAGAAGTTGATCAAGATCTAGTCGATGAAAAATCTTGGATGATTAAAGATTATATTCCTGCTGAATTTGCAGCAAGCTGTTTACTCGCAGATCCTTTAGTAAAAATTCAAGAATTAGAGCCTACTAAAGCACTGAAAGTGGTTGTGGGCCAACAAGATACCGCGAAGCTTTTTACTAACTTTGAATTTAATGATTTACCTCAGCATGAAGGTGAGGAACCGTATGTGCTGATATTGTCAGATCAGACGGATATAAAAGTTTCGAAGAAATTGCAGCAACACTTTCTTAAAACACCTGTAGAACCGCATCACTATATTTATGTGAAATCTTCATTAGGGCATACCCAACATTTAGCTGATATTTATGGCTTTATGCTGAGTATGCATTTCCCTGAACATATCATTCCTTTTGTCTTTGGTGAAAATACGGTGTCAGCACATACGTTTGTGCAGCATGTCACCGAAAATTCAGAAGATGATGTGATGGTGTTGAATAACTAATTTAAACTTTGGACTTAGAACGAGAATAGAATGCATACAATTTTAGGCTACTTGTGGCAGTACATCACGAATCCTAAAGCAATTATCGCCTTGTCATTGTTCGTGGCATTGATGTCTTCATATACTTCAATTCCCCGTCATATATTCTGGGCTTTAGCGACTGCCTATGCTTTGGGTCTTATTGTTTATGGTATCTATTGGCTTATTCAACGAAGAAAACATGCGGCTCAAGGTGAAGAGTTAGCTGAAGCGATTGAAAAAGATAATCAAGCTGAGTACGGAAAAAATAAAGATAAAGAAGAGCTTCAGCTTGTTAATCAACAAATGAAAGAATCAATTCAACTGATTCGTAAATCTAAGTTGGGTGATAAAAAAGGGAATGCTGCACTCTATGAGCTTCCTTGGTATATGGTTATTGGTAACCCCGCTGCAGGTAAAAGTTCAGCTATCTATAATTCTGGTTTAAAGTTTCCTTTTGAAGAAACGCATCAAAAAATGGTATCGGCTGGGTTAAGCGGTACTCGAAATTGTGACTGGTTTTTCTCTACAGAAGGTATTTTACTCGATACAGCTGGTCGTTATTCTGTTTATAGCGAAGATCATTCTGAGTGGTTAGGTTTCTTAAATATTCTAAAAAAGAACCGTTCTAAAGCTCCTGTCAATGGTTTGATTTTAATTGTCAGTATTGCTGAGCTGATTAGTCAAAGTCCTGAAAATTCGTTAAAGCTTGCTAAAAATTTACGTGCTCGTATTCAAGATTTAACTGAGCGTTTAGAAGTGGTTGTGCCTGTCTATTTAGTCTTTTCAAAGATGGATTTGATTGCAGGTTTTACAGAGTTTTTTGAATTTTATGAAGCTCAGGAATATAACCAAGCTTGGGGTGCGACTCTTCCTTATGAGCAGAGTTCTTCGCACAATGCCGTAGATTTATTCGAGAAACATTACAATATTCTTTACGATGGTTTAAAAGGGGTAAGTTCGACTCATTTAAGTCGCCGCCATTCGCAAAACATCTCTCCAAGTGTAATGACTTTCCCATTAGAATTTAAAACATTAAAACCAGCTTTAAAGAGCTTTATTGCGACACTTTTTGAAGATAATCCATATCAATTTCAACCTGTTTTCCGTGGGTTCTACTTCACTAGTGCTTTGCAGGAAGGTGTCATTGAAAGTCCAATGACTGAGCAAATTGCACAAGAATTCCAGCTTACTCAAATTGCTCAAAGTGATTTAAAAGATCATTCAAAAATTACCCCTAACCACGGTTATTTCTTAAATGGACTATTTTCAGATGTTATTTTAAAAGATAAAGATCTCGTTAAGCAGCATGTAAATGCTGGCAGAAAACGTCAGCGTTACATTGCATTTATTGGCGCTTTGGCGGGTGTTTCAATTATTCTGGGTGTCTGGGTTTGGTCATATCGCAATAACCAGCAATTGATTGGTGAAGTTCAAGCAGATTTAAATAAAGTTGTTCAATTAGAAAAATCTTCAGGCCAGCAATTATCAACCCAGTTAGAAGCTTTACTTATTCTTCAAAGACGTCTACAGCAGTTAGATGAGTTTGATGAAAATAGACCACTTAAGTTTAGTTTTGGTTTATATCAGGGCAATGAGCTTCGTGAAAAACTAAAAGCGGAATATTTAAAAGGCGTTAAGCAAATTGTCTTAACACCGACACAGCAAAATATTGCTCAATATTTGCAACGCGTAAAAAATAATGAAGCAACATTAAAAGCCAATCATACGAATGTTGAGATTAAACAAACTGCTCAGTCTCAACAATATTTAGAACCTTCAGATACAAATCCTCAAGATGCTTACAATGCATTAAAAGCATATTTAATGATGAGTAATCCACAATACATGGATGCAAGTCATTTAAGCGATCAGGTTACGCGTTTCTGGCGTTCTTGGCTTGATGCCAATAAAGGCCAAATGCCACGTGCAGATATGATTCAGGAAGCTGAACAGATCTTGTCATATGCAATGACTTTAGCAAATGACAAACAATTCCCAATTTTAGATGCGGATTCGCAAATTGTTGATCAAACACGTCAAGTGTTGCTCTCTGTTGTCAGAGGAATGCCTGCGCGTGATCGGGTTTATAACGAAATAAAAATGCGTGCTGCGGTACGTTTCCCTGCATTGACGGTAAGTCAGATTGTGGGTGAAGCAAATAAAAATGTTGTATTAGGCAGTTATGCATTGCCAGGCGTATTTACTCAAAAAGCATGGAATGACTATGTAGAAAAGGCGATTGAAGAAGCCGCAGATAAGCCAACAGATAGTAAAGACTGGGTGTTAAATAGTCGTCAATCTGATGATTTAACTTTCTCAGGCAGCCCTGAACAAATTAGAAAGCAACTGACAGCGCTCTATAAGCAAGAATATATTGCAGAATGGAGAAAATTCCTAAGTGGTATTCATTATGCTAAAGCTGGCCAATTTGCTCAGCAAGTAAAAAATATTGATGTTTTAGGTGAGCCACAGAACTCTCCGATTCGTACTTTAATTGAAAGAGTGGCAATCGAAACAAACTGGGATAATCCAGTTGTGCAAGCAGAGCTCGCAGCTCCACAAAAAGGATTTGTTGCGTGGTTTAAACGTAAAGTTTTAAATCATGATGATAAGGTTGCTAATCAAGTGGCGACTAATGCTCAGGGTGCTATTTCTCAAGAATATCAAATGTTCTATCAGTTGGTTCGCAAACGCGATGATCAACAAGGTAAATCATTGCTTGATGAATATATGACAAATTTAGCTCTAGTTCGTAGCAAGTTTAACGAGCTTAAGAATGCAGGTGAAGTTGGGCCTAATGCGATGACATTAGTCAAGCAAACTCTTAATGAGCAAACTTCTGTATTTAACCAGACGCAAAAAATTGTAGATGAAAAAATGGCGGTTGGTTTTAATGAAATTGATCAGCGATTATTACAAAAATTGGTGGTTAGTCCACTTACGCAGGCTTTTGAAAGTTTAATTACACCGACTCAAGATGAAATTAATAAATTGTGGGTAATGCAAGCTTATCAACCATTTACAGCAAATCTTGCTAAGAAATATCCATTTAACTCATCAGCTTCTTTGCAAGCTACAAGCAGTGAAATTGGTCAAATTTTAGGTGAAAATGGTAGTATTTCACGCTTTGTAAAAGAAAGTCTTGATCCATTTGTGATCCGTCGTGGTTATACGTTAACGTCTAAGACATGGAAAGATTTAGGAATTAGTTTAAATCCTCAATTCGTCATGAATTTCCAAAGATACGTTACTCCAGCGAATGGTATGGCAACAGGTGAGTTGAATGCTCAAGCTCCAGCGGCACCAGCAACCAACCAATCTAACTTCCAGTTCTACCCAATTCCAAATCCACAATTGCTTTCATATACCGTTGATATCGATGGTCAGCGTATGACTTATGAAAACGGTGTGCAGCAGTGGGTTAACTTCATTTGGCCAAACCAAGGAAGCATTCCGGGTGCTCGTATTACTGCTGTGGATTTACAAGGTCAAACGCACACGATTTTTGATGAGCCAGGTGAATATGGTATTAACCGTTTAATTGATAGTGCTCAACGTAAAGAACAAAATGGTGGATTTGAAATGCTTTGGCGTAGTAAGACCGACCCATCAATATTTGTAAAAATGAATTTCCGTCTAATCAGCAGTAATTCAGGCAGCATTGGTTCAAGCCGTGGTTATGCAGGTATGCAACTGGTTGATAAAGTCACTGCCGATAAAGCAGCTCGAGTGGTGTCTGCTCAGCAGGCGCCAGCTCAAGTGGCTCCAGCAAAAACAGAAAATCCTGTTGCAGCACTCGCTCAGCCTTCTGCGGGAGTTAAACCATGACATGGAAAATAACCTCTATGCGAAAGGAGGAGCAATAATGCAAACATTAAAAACAACTCCTTTGTATTACGGCAAAAGTCCTGCACGAGGCGACTTTTTAAAAACAAAAGGTCAGAATGCTCTAATACAGTTGCTTGATCAGTGGATTACTGAAGCATTGGAATATGCGATGCAATCGGGCAGCTTTAAAGAAGCTTATAGCACGTTGCCTTCACTGGATTTCTTTATTGCCAACCCGAAAGAAAATATGTTTTTGGTTGCGAACCTACTCGCAAGTGAAGATAGTTCAGGTCGATCTTTTCCAATGGTGCTGAGCCATTTATTAGAAATTGATTTGCCGTATGATAATTTGTTATATGCACCATATAGCTATAAACATGTGCTTGTTGATTTATTTCAAAACAATCGTACTTTAAAAGGCATTAAAGATTCAGATTTGTTATTGGGAAAATTAGGTCACTTACAAAATCAAATTCAGGTTTTAACTGAACGAGAATGTGTAGGCTTTTATGAAAATCATACGATGCACTCATTTGCTCAGTTAATGAAACTAAGTATTTATGAATTAGCGCAAAGTATGATTGGGCTGGGATTATTACTACAGCCAATTTTACAAAATGGAACTAGTCGGTTAAATAAAGTTTTAATTTTGCCTATTAATAATCCTGCTTACAGTTATGAAATAGCTGCTTTTTGGGTCAGTATTATTTGCCGCTTTTTAAAGGAGCATAATACTGAGGTGCTGATAGGTTTGCTACATCGAGAGCAACCCGTATTATTCTTCGGTTTTCAAGGTGCTGATATTTTAGCCCTTAGCGATATTTTTACTCAGAATATGGATAGTAAACATTGGGTTTCTTTAATAGAAGCTCAGTGGATTGATACTTATTTGGAGCAGAATGCTGGTTTAGCTACGCTAGAACAATCATTATGCCAACGCCAATTAAGTTTAAATCAAGGCTTAAAACTATTTAGACAGACTTTTTTGGGTGAATAATAATGAATCAACGATATCAAACTAAACTTTCACAGCTCATAAAAGGCTGTTTTATCTATGCCGTTGCTAATTATGCTTTGGCTCAGCCTATTGTTGTAGAAGGTGTAGTTCCTAACGAGGCTAGTAAACAGGCTATCTTATTAAAAATGCAGTCTGTTTATGGCGCAGATCAGGTTGTAGATAAAATACAAGTTAGACCAGTAGCTGCTCCAAATGGATGGAGTGATTCCGTAACTCGAGTCATTACGCCTGATCTTAAAAAAGTCTCACAAGGTAAATTAAGCGTAAACGGTACTCGATTTGAGTTGAGTGGAAAAATGCTGAATCCAGCAGATATTCAACCTACCATTCAATCATTTCAAGGGTTAGTTCAGCCTCCGTATCAACTGTATTCACAATTATCAGTCAATCAGGCTGAACAGAAAATTATTGATGATGCACTTAAGAATCGAATTATTGAGTTTGAATCTGGCAGTGCAGTGTTAACTGATGCCGGTCAAAAAATTCTAGATGAGATGGCTGTTGCTTTAAATAAAGTAGGCGGTAAAAAAGTCAAAATCGTAGGACATACCGATAGTTCCGGCGATGCGACTAAAAACTTAAAACTTAGCCAAGATCGAGCATTGGCAGTAAAAAACTATTTAATTAGTAAGAGTATTCCGGCAGACCATTTATCTGCGGAAGGTTTAGGTTCTTCTAAACCAGTCGCAGATAATACTTCTCCTGAAGGAAGAAAGAAAAACCGTCGAATTGAGTTTACCGTTCTATAAATATAAGGAGAAGAACATGGCTAGCCCTTACATTACGATTGGATGCCCAACCACAGGTGGAGGGCAAGTCATTTCTGGTAATAGTACGTTTTTAATTGATGGAATTGCAATTGCGTGTGTAGGAGACAAGGCAACTTGTCCGTTACATAAAACGGTTTCTACGATTGTATCGGGTGATCCGAATATGCTTGTTATGGGAAAATCTGGAGCGCGCGTAAATGATTCATTATCATGCGGTTGTAAATTATTACCAAAACAGAGTTTGGTTAATCAAGGATAAGGGTAGAGATATTTTTATATAGATATAAATATCTACTAGAACATATTAACGCTTGAAATGATGAGTAGTTTGTCTGATAAAGCTGAATTTTGTTAATATACAGACATTATGATTTTAAGCATTAAATTATTTAAAAATATTGAGAGTAATGATGAGTAATTTAAAAATTTTAATTACAAAACTTTCTACAGTTGCGCGTACTGCTTTAGAAAAATCGGCTAATGCTTGTGTTATTCAACAAAATTACGAAATTGAAATTGAACATTTATTTTTAGAGCTACTTAATCAATCTCTAGAGAATGATTTAAAAATTTTATTAAAGAAATATAAAATTTCACCTGAAGCTTTAGCTGATGATTTAAAAGAGACAATATCTCAATTACCGAAAGGTAATAATCGAACTCCTATTTTTGCTAAATCAATCGTTCGTTTGTTCGAACAAGCTTGGTTATTGGCTTCGGCTGAGCAACATCCAGTTATTCGTAGTGGTCATTTATTAGTTGCGTTATTAACTGCATCTGATTTATATCAAATTGCGACTCGTGCTTCGAGTTTATTTGATCTCTTACCAATTGATTCAATGAAACATAAGTTTCTTGAAATTTGTGAGAAGAGTGTTGAACAACAAGATGAAACAAAAACACCTTCTGGTGAAGATGAAGCAACAGAAACGACTGTAGCGAATACCAAAACTGCTAAAACACCAGCACTTGATCAATATACGATTAATCTCACTGAAAAAGCGAAACAAGGCGGTATAGATCCGGTTATTGGGCGTGAATATGAAATTCGTTTAATGCTCGATATTTTAATGCGTAGACGCCAAAATAACCCGATCTTAACTGGAGAACCAGGGGTTGGTAAAACAGCGGTGGTCGAAGGTTTAGCTTTAAAAATTTCTCAAGGTTTAGTGCCTAATGCCCTAAAAAACGTACATTTACATGTGCTGGATATGGGGCTGTTACAGGCTGGCGCAAGTGTTAAAGGCGAATTTGAAAATCGTTTAAAACAGGTTATTCAGGAAGTTCAAGCTTCTGCTCATCCTATTATCTTATTTATTGATGAAGCGCATACTTTAATTGGTGCAGGCGGACAAGCAGGACAAAATGATGCTGCGAATCTTTTAAAACCGGCACTTGCACGTGGTGAGTTGCGCACGATTGCTGCAACAACATGGGCTGAATACAAACAATATTTTGAAAAAGATGCTGCATTGAGCCGACGTTTTCAGGTGGTAAAAGTAGAAGAACCAACCGAAGAAGTTGCGGTCGATATGTTACGTGCAATGATTCCTGTGATGCAGCAGCATTTTAAATTACAAATTGATGATGAAGCGATCGTGACAGCGGTTCATTCTTCGCACCGATATATTAGTGGTCGTCAACTTCCGGATAAAGCAGTGAGTGTGCTTGATACAGCAGCGGCACGAGTTGCGTTGACTCAAAATGCGCAACCAGTAAAGCTTGACCAGTTAAAGGCTCAAGAGCATAACTTAAAGCTTGAACAGCAAATTTTAGAAAATGAGCATCGTCAGATTCCAATTCATCATGAACGATTAGAAACTTTAAAAGCTAATTTAGAATCTTTGCAAAAAGAGATTCATGAAACCCAAGAGCAGTGGAAAAAAGAATTAGAACTTGTTCATAAAATTCAGGAATTAGAAGCACAGAATCATACGAATGAATCTGAAGCTTATGACCAGATCAATCTATTGCGTAAAGATCTTGCTGAAATTCAAGGCCAGCAACCATTAGTATTTGAAAGAGTAAATTCTCAAATCATTAATGAAATTATTTCTGATTGGACCGGAATTCCTGTTGGAAAAATGGTTAATGATGAAATTAAACAAATATTAACGCTTGAAGATAAATTGGGCGAACGTGTAATGGGGCAAGATTATGCACTCACACAATTAGTTCAGGGCATTAAAACTTCAAAAGCAAGACTTGAAGATCCGAATAAGCCACAAGGTGTATTTCTTTTGGTTGGGCCAAGTGGTGTAGGTAAAACTGAAACTGCACTAACTTTGGCAAATGAATTATATGGTGGTGAGCAGCATTTAATCACCATTAATATGTCGGAATACCAAGAGGCACACACTGTATCTTCACTTAAAGGTGCACCTCCTGGATATGTGGGATATGGTCAAGGCGGTGTTTTAACAGAAGCTGTTCGCCGTAACCCTTACAGTGTTGTGTTGCTTGATGAAATTGAAAAAGCACATAGTGATGTTCAGGAACTGTTCTATCAAGTATTTGATAAAGGTACTTTAGAAGATGGTGAAGGACGAGTAATTGACTTTAAAAACACCACTATTTTGTTGACTTCAAATGCTGGCTCAAGCGCGATTATGCAAGCGTGCTTAAATACGCCTGTAGAAGAATGGCCTACAGCTGAAGAGTTGATTGACCATTTAAAACCAAGTTTATACAAGCAATTCAAGCCTGCATTTTTAGGTCGCATGAGAGTGGTGCCATATTTCCCATTGCATGATGATTTACTCGTACGAATCATTAAACATAAGCTAGGCAAGATCACAGCAAGAATTGAGAAACAATACGGTACACAAGTCCAATATTCTGATGATTTGGTAGAGTTGCTCTTAAGCCGCTGTACAGAAGTCGATAGTGGTGCACGTAATGTCGATAATATTTTAAATTCTACGGTGTTACCTGCATTAGCTACAGAAATTTTGGTGGCTTTGGCAGAGCAAAAATTGCCAAAAATTATCATGATTGATGCTAAAGATGACGAAATTCAATATTTACTAGATCCAGTTGCAAAAGCTGCTAAAAAAAGGACGAGTAAAAAGTTGAAGTCAGAAGTTTAAAATTGAATAGAGCTAAAATTAGATGAATATTGATATTTCTGAACTCCTTGAACCCATTAGTGATAGTTTGCCTTGTGGTGACGACTTTTCTTTTTCTAATGAATTTCATGAAATAAAAAAAGCGAAAACACAAGATGATTTATTGCTAGATCAAGGTGATTGGGTTGCTGAACGCAAACAGGCCGACTGGGACTTTGTATCAAATAAAACGAGTGTTTTGCTAAAAGAGAATACAAAAGATATTCGTCTATTAACTTGGCTCTTAGAAGCTTGGACTCATCTTTATGGTTTTGAAGGTATGGCTAAAGGTTTAACTTTAAGTCATACCATGTTGAATCAATACTGGCAGGAAATTCATCCTGTCATTGAAGATGATGACTTAGATCAGCGCATTGGGTTATTACAGGGTTTAATTAATCAACTTCCGATGTTGTTAAAGAAAGTTTCTTTAAACAATACAGCCCCTTATTATAATTTGCTTGATTACGATAATTTTCTATATCACGAAAATGTTCGTCGTAAACAAACTGAAGATTATGATAGTCAGTCGGGACCATCGGAGTTAGAGCAATTCGATCAAGCTATTTTTAATACGTCTAAAACTTTTCAATATTCTAATTATCAAGATTTTAGTTCAGTCTTAACCGAATGGGATGTTTTAAAGCAAACCCTTGATCATTTAATGGGACTAGATTCGCCGAGTTTTGGTGCAATTGATTCAGCATTTGAAACCATTCACAGCACATTACGCAAGATTTATAAAGCAGAAGCTTTTGGTACTGGGCTTGCGCCAACCCAAGAGCAGGCGACAGTCATCACGAGCTCATCTATGGAAAATCAAGTGCCTGTACAAGTTGTTTCAGATCAGCCTGCTTTTCAGCCTCAAGCTCAAACACACTTGGCTAACCGTGAGCAAGCAATGAAAGTGCTGCAAGAAATCGCGGATTACTTTCAAGCAAATGAGCCTCATAGCCCTGTGAGTTATATGCTTCAAAAAACCATTAAATGGAGTCAAATGCCGTTACATGAATGGCTAGCACAAGTCATTAAAGATGAGCATCCATTGCAAATGGTTCAGGAAATGTTAGGTGTACAGCCTAAAAATGAATACGAATAAAGATTGGTAACGACATATGTTTAAAGCTGAAAAAGTCCTTTGGGGCGAAGGTTTATTTTTAAGACCTCAACATTTCCAAATACAAGATACCTATCATGAACAACGGTTGAATCATACGGTTAGAGCAGTTGTGCCTTTTTCGTATGGTATTCAGAAATTAAATTTCGATGAGGCTCAATTGAGCACACATATTCTTGCTCTTGAGTCTGTAGAGATGATCTGGCAAGACGGTGAAATTTATCAGGCACCGGCATATGATCTATTACCTGAACCAATTTTATTAGATGATCTTAATTTACGTGGTGAGATGCTAATCTATTTAGCATTGCCGCTTTTACAAGCAAATAAGCAAAATCTAATTGATCAAAACCAAGCGCAAAAGGGCAGATATCAATCTCACCTTGTTGAAACACATGATCTATTCACTAATGCAACCGAAGCAGATATTAGTTTGTTACGCCGTCGTGCTGTTTTTAAACTATTAGATGTACATAATAATCCTGACCATAATTTAGATGGTTTCTTATATCTGCCTATTGGAAAAATTAAGCGTCAAAGCTCAGGTGCTTTTGAAATTGATCGAAAGTTTATTCCGCCAATTTTGCATGTGGATGCCTCTGAAACACTGATTTCAAATTTAAAAAGAACACTGAACGTTATTAAGGCAAAAATTAAGACGATTCAAACTAATAACCGAGAAAATGAACAGAAATTAATTGAATTCCGTTCTGGTGATATTGTTTCATTCTGGTTAGTGAATGCGTTAAATACAGCTCATGCTGGTCTAAATCATTTTGTGCAATATCCACAAATCCATCCAGAGCGTTTGTTCTTTGAATTATTGCGTTTAGCAGGTTCATTATTAACTTTCTCGACTGCCTATGATGTCGATCAATTACCTGCCTATAAACACCATAATTTACAAGAAAGTTTTTCGCAGTTAGATATGATTTTGCGTGATTTACTCGATACGATTATTTCGAGTCGTTACATCAGTATTGCACTTAAAGAAATCCGTCCTTCATATTGGGTGGGAAGTCTTGAGACCGATAAGATTACTCGAGACACTCGACTTTATATTGCAGTATCAAGTAGCGCAATGCAGACACATGAGTTGATCCAGATCGTACCTTTACGATTCAAAATCGGTAGTACTTTAGATGTCGAGCAACGTGTGGTTGCTGCATTGCCTGCAATTCCATTGCATCACTTAATTCAAGTTCCAACTGCGATACCTGTGCGCTCTGGTGTGAGCTATTTTGAAATTGAACCACATCACGAGCTATACCAACGCATGTTAGATTCAGAGACGATTTGTATTTATGTTCCGGCTGGTTTCCAAGATATCAGTATTGAACTGATTGCGGTCATGAACGCTTAACGGTAAAGGAGAGAAAAATGTCACAATCCACAGGTGCTCCTTCTTTATTTGATGACGGGCAAATTGGAACAGGCGGGAGCAATAATAGCCAGTCTCAAGCAAAACTACAGGCAATCAATCTTATCGATTTATTGCATGATGGGTTTTATTTGGTTTTTCTGATTCGAAATCAATATGTACCAGCAGATGCGCAGCAGTTTCGTGAAAAAATCTTAAATTTACTTAATCAATTTGAGCAACAAGCCAAAAAGTTGCAATTTTCAGCTGATGATATTCATGATGCTAAATATGCATTTTGTGCTTTGATTGATGAAACTATCGTAACGCAACAAGACGCGAGTTATTTTAATTTGCAAAATGCTTGGTTAATTAGTCCATTGCAATTGAGTTTGTTTGGTTCTCAATTAGCTGGTTATCGCTTCTTTGAAATATTGGAGCAATTACGTAGCCGTGGAAAAGAACGTCTAGCTGCTTTAGAAGTATTTCATTACTGCCTTTTATTAGGTTTTCAGGGTAAGTATCGAATCGAATCTACGGAAAGTCTCAACCACTTAGTATCACGAGTGGGTGACGAAATTGATTATTTGAAAGGGAAAAAGCTCGCCTTTTCGCCGTTCTCGGCAATTCCCGATCAGATCCGAAATATTATTCATCGTGAAGTACCGTTCTTCTGGATTTTGATCTTTTTATTGATTTTTGCATTACTTACCTTTGCAGGACTAAGATTTATGCTGAACAATCAAAATGATAAAGCATTATCTAATTATCAAAATGTGATTTCTGCTCCTCAAGAGCAAGCACATATTACAATTTATTTACCTTGATGATGGTACGAAATGGCTCAGGAAAAACCAACTTCTATTCGAGTTTTACAGTCGAATAAAAAAAAGCCGAAATCACCAATACTTTATATTGTCATTGGTGTTATTGCCGGGGTGTTTGTAAGCATCTCGCTATTCCTGTTCTTGTCTCAACCGCATTCGTCAGAATCAACAGCAATTGAGAGTAAATCAACAGAAGAACAGATTTTAAATCAAGAAACGGTTCATTCTTCTGATGAACAAAATCAGGTTGCTGTCAGTCAAGACAACGAAACAGATTCAATGAGCCGTGATGGCTTTGAACAACCTAAAGATAATGAATTAAGTAGTATCTTTAAACCTGTTCCGCATAAGTCCGCTACTACTAATGAACAGCGAGTTTCTCCATTTGACGAACAGCTCACGGGTGAAAAGAAAGTTCAGACTGTGCCTCAACTACAAACAGGGACGATACCTAAAGCGACCCAACCGAAGGTACAGCCGGCTCAGCAAAAGCCAGTGAGTAAACCGCAGCAACAACAAGCTGCACAGGCTAAACCAATTGTTGAGAATAAAGCTCAAGCCGAACAAGAAGCAGAGGTTGAACCACCTAAGGCATCGGTAGATATTAAAATTACACGAAGTCCTTTTGCCGTGAATTAATGAACTGATGATGATTTTTCTCATTTTCTTTTGCTTTACATGCTTGGCAATTGGTTTAGCATTTTTAATGTCTTATGAGCTAAGGAGTAGAAGCAAAGATTTTGTTTTGTCATTACTGCCACAAGGTCGTAAGCAGCTTAATCAGGTTAGACAATTTGCTCAAACAATGAATCAGGCAGCTGCGCCTGAAAAGCTACAATCCCATTGGCATTTACAACAGTGGTGGATTGTAATTGCAGGCTTTTTCTTGTTTGCCAGTATTCTAGTGTTTGCTTTCACCAGACCTATTAGCTCAACTCGAATTGAAGCTGAATATCTCAAAAAAACAGATCCTCAAATTTATGCACTTTTGAATGGTGAAATATTATCGCCACCGCCAGAAGTGGACGAAAGCTTAATTGAAGCTGCGATTGTAGAGGCCACACAATTAGAGCAACAATATTCCTCTCAAAATAGTGGCGCTATTAATTCTTCACCTATTGATAATACGAGTTTCGATGGGCGAGCTATTTTAGATACTAGTCTAGTAGATCGTAAATGGAGCAAAATGAACCCACGTTATAAGCAGCGTTTACTCATGGTCTTTAAAATTATGAAAGAACAATATGGCTATGAGTTGGTTTTATTAGAGGGATATCGTAGTCCTACTCGTCAGAATATGCTGGCAGGTAATCCGAATACGACCAGAGCAAAAGGGTATCAGAGTTACCATCAATTTGGTTTGGCGGCAGATGTAGCCTTTAAACGAAATGGAAAAGTGGTTATTTCTGAAAGAGACCCGTGGGCTATGCAAGGTTATCGTTTATATGGACAAGTTGCTGAATCGGTTGGTCTCACGTGGGGCGGACGTTGGAAATCTATCCAAGATTATGGACATACTGAATTCCGTATGCCGGGATTAAGAAAAACTCAAGAAATGGCAGAAAAACTTATTGCTGAAAGTTTGAATGATATAAATTAAAAAGAGAAAAATATGTTTACAGAACCTAAAATACAGGACATTAAAATCGATTCAGTGATTAGTCCGAAACAAATCGCAAAATTATATTTTAAGCCTAAAGTGTTTTTCTTAATGTTCGCGAAATTAGATATGCAGTATATCCATTTCGCGACTTATCTCGTTGCTGTCTTTTTTGTTATGGATCGAATTGATACAAAGCTCATTAAGGCTTTGGCCTCAGATCATCCAAATTATGCTTCATATTCTTTTATTTTAGATCATTGGCTTAACTATTGGATTTGTGTTGCAGCAATTGGTGTGGTTGCTTCATTTATTACATGGTTCTTTTATGGTTGGTGGTATGAAATCCGTTTGAAATGGTGTGGTGTACAGAATCCAGATACCGCTTTGGTTCGTCAGGCCAATATTATGCAATGGTTTGTTGCCGCCTTTCCTGTAATTGTTATTACTGTTATTCAAACATTTATTTATGATAGTTATTTAGATACATTTTTTAGTGAAGAGATTTGGTCTGGTTTAATCATTTTATTTTTTAGCATTTATTCCTGTTGGGTGAGTTATGTTGCTGCAAAAATAGTATTTTCAGCAAATAAGCGTACAATTTTATGGTTTTTGGCTTTACCTTTGGTATTTTATACTTTTGCTCTTATTGCAATGTTTAGTGTATTTGCAGGAATCTGATTTCGCTCAAGCTAATTTTTTAGCTATGAATATGAGTGAGAGAACCCGTTTTACATTTCATTTGAGTCTATCTCATATTCGAATGAGTAGTAGACCATATCAATATGATTAGCCAATTGAGCTTTCTATGACTTCATCTTTAAAACGTTTGGCTCTATTTAATCAAGGCTTAGGAAAGATTAGCCCGTTTGCAAAAGGTGTGGATGGGACTTTACAGGCTATTGAGCATTTGGGATATGTGCAGATTGATACCATATCAGTCGTTGAGCGTGCTCATCACCATATATTGTGGAGTCGAGTGCCTGATTATGATTTAAGTCATTTAAATAATTTGGTTCGAGAGCGTCAGATTTTTGAATACTGGTATCATGCGGCGTCTTATCTTCCTATGAAAGACTACCGTTATGCACTGCCTGCCATGATATCGGTCAGAAAAGGGGAAAGCCGTTATTTCAATAGAGGTGATCAACACCTCATGAATGAAATTCTAGCCCGTGTTCGTGCAGAAGGTAGAATTCGACTACGAGATATTGATAAGAATAATAAAAAGAGTTTGGGAAATTGGTGGAATACAGGTCCAGGTCGCCGTGCTTTTGAGCAGTTATATATGCAGGGTGACCTGATGATCTGTGAGCGTAACGGAATGGAAAAAGTCTATGATTTGACCGAACGCTGCTTACCTGAAAATATTGATTTAAGTATGCCTACGCTTCATGAATATGCGCAGTATTTATTTAATACCACACTCCGGGCACATGGAGCATTTACATGGAAGCAATTGGTTCATTTAAAGGGAAAAGATTTAAAAGAAGCTATGCGTGTCGTGCTGAAGGAGCAGATTGATGCAGGTGTAGTATCAGCGATTAAACTTGACGATGGGCAAACTCTATATGTCGATGTAGCTGCAATAGAACAAAAAGTGAATACTGATTTTGGATTAAAAATACTTTCACCGTTTGATAACTCGCTCATTCATCGTGACCGCTTAACATCTTTATTTGAATTTGATTATCGGATCGAATGCTATGTGCCAGCGGCCAAACGGGTATTTGGTTATTTTTGCTTACCTATTCTTTATCAAGATGAGCTAGTGGGCCGCATAGATTGCAAAGCACATCGGACAGTAAAAGAGTTAGAAGTCATTA
>Ga0207655_1001975_pt1 | contig 17509 bp, 12 predicted proteins | sample KBSM44metaG_FD_184398 | JGI IMG/M metagenome (GOLD analysis project Ga0207655, IMG submission 184398) | Miscanthus rhizosphere microbial communities from Kellogg Biological Station, Michigan, USA - KBS M4-4 metaG (SPAdes) (version 2) | ecosystem: Host-associated > Plants > Roots > Rhizosphere >...
CACCGAGTAGCCGTAAGCCGCCGCCGTACCCACCGAAACCAGCGAGTTCATGTCCGGGCCAGCACGTAGCAGCGCCGGAACCCCTTTGCGGAAGAAGCGCAGCCCCGGCCCAAACAGCACCAGCGTGGCGAGCACAAATTGCAGATACCAGCTGTTCTGCTCGCCAATGGTGGTCATCACCCAGTGGTGCATCGGCGGGATCAGGTGCGAGCCCATCTCAAGGATAAACACCGGCAGGGTGAGCACGAAGGCAATCAGCAGCGAACGGCGCAGCGATTTGGCCTCATTTTCACGGCGTTCACTGTCTTGATCAGCTGAATCGGACGTTTCATCCGACAAGCGATGGGATTTATAGCCCGCCTGTTCGACGGCATTTTCAAGGTCGCGAATGCTCACCACGCCCGCCAGATGGCGCACCTGTGCGCGTTCGGTCGCCAGATTAACATTCGCCTCCAGCACTCCCGGAAGTTTGCGGAAAGCCTTTTCCACTCGCCCAACGCAGGAGGCACAAGTCATCTCTTCGATAGCCAGCTCGGTGGTTTCTTCACGAACGTCATAACCCGCGTTCTCAATCGCTTTGATCGCCGCCTGCGGATCCGGCTGCCCGCTAAAGGTAATAGCAGCACGCTCAGTGGCCAGATTCACTGCCGCACTCTCCACGCCGGGCACGGCTTTTAACGCCCGCTCAACGCGGCCAACGCAGGAGGCGCAGGTCATCCCTTCGACCGGCAAACTCAGACGCGTGGATAGGGTGGAGCTCGATGGAAGAGCCATGATGTTACTCCTTGAACATGATGTGTTGCAGGAAGCTTAGACCTTCCAGTCAGGGGAAGGTCAAGAGTTTGTTTTGGGCTGGGCGGCCCAATGTCGCCTTTTTGTGGGCTGGCCGCCCACACTGGCCCAAAGGGTTTTAAACGAAACCCTTTGGAATCCTGCGTTTTTTTTCTGCTGGTAGATCGAGGTTTCGCAGGGTTGGAATGGACGTGTTTCAGGCACTTTAGTGATCGTCGCGAAGTGCCGCCGCTTAGGCGGTTCCCTCGCTGCGGGATTCCAACCCGCGTAAAGAGACACGCGGTTTTCCACCTCTTGCTCGGCGTCACTTCTGAACGCGACTTACTGGCATTTATACCGTGCCGTTTCAGGTTTTTTTCTTGGGGTTGTGTTTGCTCCTCCCCCTGAAAAGGGGGAGGCTGGGAGGGGGTATTGCAGAGAATTCAGTGGCTTAGATGAGTCTGAGGCTCGGTTTACTCCTTCTCCTCTCAGAGGAGAAGGCTGGGATGAGGAGTGGTTCAAAACCGTGCTCAACGCGGCAAACCTCACCCCAATCCTCTCCTTGGAAAGGAGAGGGAGCAAATCAACTGAAACGTAGCGGTATATATTGCCCGTCGCTCGCGTTTATAAATAACGCAAAGGGTACTGCAAAGATGAAGTTATTCCGCTGCAGCGCAAATTTATGAATGGGATTAGCAGCGAAAAATGGGCACAAATGAGCTAAGATCATCCCCATTGTTGGTGCTGGCGTGCGGGGTAGTAAACATGCGCATTTTTAAAATAAATTGTCCAGAATGCGGATCACCACCATCATTCGTAAATCTGACTGTAAAGACAAGAAACTGGCCGATTTATACTGTGCCTGTTCAGAGGTAGAGTGCGGCCACACCTTCGTTTTTAACGCGACGTTCTCACACTCACTCAGCCCCAGCGGGCTGACCGGCAACAAACTGGTGAAATTCTTAATTGACCAGTTGAAGACAGACGAACGGCAATTAGCGTTTAACCTGCTAAATGGACTGACTATTTGAAATAAATGCCCCGCTATCATGGCGGGATTTCTTCTATATTCAGCATCAGTATTTCCAAGTGGATAGTTCGACAGGCTGTGAAATTGATTGATTTTTTTAAAAAAAACTTAAAAAAGGATAATTGCTCATGGATAAAGTTAATCACTATACAGACCATGTAAGTGGTATTTATAAAGGGTGTGTGACGATTGATAAAATAAGTTGCGCGGCAGAACTGACTCTAGGTGCCGACGGGGTAAGTATTCGAGTGTTTGATTTTAATAAACAATTAAAGCATGATTTTCTTGAAACTGTTTCATTGAATAAAATGGTTTTTCAAAGTGAGTTTAATTATTACATTTTATTCGGCTTGTATTTAATGGAATCATCATTCATGCAAGTTGGACGGGATGATGGTTTTTATGATTATGTGTTCACTGTTCAAGGGTTTGCATTTTCAAGAGGGAGGTTGGATGAGCATTCTTTGTATCGAAATATAAGTGTTCAAGGCGAAGGAATAGTAAAGTGGTCTGGTTACACGCGCAAACTAAAAAGTATATTAGAATCAGGGTTGGGGGGCAAAGTACCTAGCGAAGAAGACGTTGTCGAGTTTGAAAGAAAAATCCCGAACCTTGGGGTTATAGGACTGTATTATTTATATACATATGGTGGGGTAAAAGGATTGCATACCGTTGGAATTGACGTTAAGCCTACAATGGTAATAACTTTTGAAGCTCCAGTTAGTCTCAGTAGATTAATTGAGTGTTATATTGACTTGTATATGTTTTTAAGGTTTTTGATAGGTAGTCCTATAATAATCTCAAATGTAGAAACGCAGACTACTTACGAGTTAGGTGTGAGTTCCACGCAGCTCTATCTAGCTGAGAAAAAAAGTAATGAAAACATCAGTGCTGGCATGTTATTGCCGTACTCTTCTATTTATCGTGATGATCTAGAAGAAACATTCCCGCATTGTATTTGGGATAATTTTTACAACCTTAATAATAAGGTGAGGGAGTTGGTTAAAAAATACGTCACATATACTATGGTCAATAATAATGAAGAGAGGTTCCTAGGCTTCTACAGAATAATTGAAACGATGACTAAAGAGGATTCTTATTATGTTGACAAGGAAGAGTTATCAAACTTACTGGGGTTGTCTAGGAAGTTTTTAGCAAGAAGATTTCCAAATGTATCTCTTGGTGGTTTTATAAGGGAGATAAAAAGATGCAATGGAAATAAAAATAACACAGAAAGTTGCATTCGTCATTTCATTAATGGTTTCCCAAATTCAATTATTGAAGGTTTTAAGCTTAAGGAAATAAGTGTGGGTGAGGTGTGTGCCTCTCGGAACAAAATTATACATCAGCCTTTGTTTTCGGAATCTCCAGAAAAAATTCATAAACACATGAATTCTACCGAAGTACTTATAAAATTAGCGATGTTGCGTAGCCTTGGTGTTTCTGATAAAAAATTAGAGGAAATCATCTTTTACTAAAAACAAAAAAAGAGAGGTGGTTAATATGAGCAAGGATGCCTTTAAAGTTACTTTCTCTGAATTATCGACATTTCCGTTTTCAACTTCAGAAATAATGTTTGAATTTCCTCTGTTTAAAACCGTGGGCGCAACCAGACTTATTTAACCTCTTGAGTTTACTGCAATACCCCCTCCCAGCCTCCCCCTTGTCAGGGGGAGGAGCCGAATAGAACTTCACTGAAACGGCACGGTTTAAATGCCTCAAAACCGCAGTCAAAAATGGCGCTGAGCGAATGGTTCGAGACCTATGGCTCGAAGCCTGAAGCGAAGGTACCGCCTAAGCGGCGACATTTTGCGGTGGATAACGGAAGTAACTGAAACATGTCCGCCTAGCTAGCGGAGCGCGCAGTATAGAGCCGGGGATTCTCAAGGGGCGCGGCGATAGGCGCCCCTTGAGGCCGGTGTGGCGGCAGCGCACGGTTTTCCCTTTCTTTTCAATTTGAAATCAAAGAAAACTTTTTTAAACACCTCTCCTAATTCCCCGAATCTCCCCCTAATGCTATGTTTCGTCCCGGATTTTCTAAACATAATTAAGGGAAACATATGTGGTTCTTACTGGCTGCATCTTTACTCGTACTCCAATTTAATAAAAAACTGTCCGTTGCCCTGTTGGTGGTTACCGCCACTATTGGGGCATATACCCACGTGCTTGACTGGCGCGCGCTGGCGTTCTTGGTGGTGCTTGCCGTTATTGCCGGGGTTTACTGCAAGTTCAACTGCAAGACGCTTCGCACTCTGTTGGAACTCTTGCTGGTGGTGGTGTCTTTAGGGCTGACGCTGCACCTGATCCCCGGCTTCCATAATCTGAAGGTGTTGGATGGGGTGAAAGTTGGGCCGGAAAGCGCGCCGTTCTCGATGTATTACAACTTCGACAAAGCGCTGGTGCCTTTTGTATTGCTGATCTGTTTGAAATCTCTGTTCAGAGCGCCGACTCACTCGCAGGCTAAATCTTGGCAGTGGCTGGCGTTGGTGGTGGCGGTGCCTGCGCTATTAATGGTGGCGGTGGCGCTAGGCGGGTTGAAGGTGGAACTTCACCACCCTGAGTGGTTGTTCCAGTTCGTGCTGGCGAATATCTTCTTCGTTGCGCTGGCGGAAGAGGCGTTTTTCCGCGGCTACATTCAGCAGCGTTTAGCGTCGGTGATGCATCCTGTACTGGCTCTGGTGATCGCTTCCTTACTGTTTGGTGCGTTGCATTTTGCCGGCGGGGCGCTTCTAGTGATTTTTGCTTCCCTTGCCGGGCTGATTTATGGGCTGGCATGGATGTGGAGTGGCAGACTGTGGGTGGCGGTGCTGTTCCACGTGGCGCTGAACCTCTGCCAGTTGCTGTTCTTCACTTACCCGGTGCTACAGCACATTAAACCTGCATAAAAAAACTAAAGCCTCTGCAATGACAGAGGCTTTTTTTACACCTATTTACCTCTGAGATGCCGAAAGCCGCTGTCTTGCAGCCTGCGCCGCACCGCGCTCAGCGCTGCGATGTAACACCCAGCCAAAGATCAGAATGCTGAGAGCACACAGCAGGAACAACCCACGGCCCCATAGCGGATTCGGCACCAGCACCATCAGCAGCAGGCCAGTGCCCATGTACATCGAAATCTTGCCGATTTTGTCTCGCTGAAGCCGGTCAAACTCATCTTGCTCGTCATCGGCGAACACCGGGCGTTCCATATCGCGGAAGAAGGCGTCGCGGATGGCCGAACGTTCGCTAGCCTGCTCGCGGTAGAACAGGGTGGTCAGGCAGAAGAAGCCGCCGGTAAACACCAGATGGGAGAAGATATTCCACATGATGGCGATATCCAGCATCTCGCGGGTGGTGAAATCTAAGCCGAGCAGTTTTACCAAGTCCGGCGCGGTAAACACGTTTGCCACCACATAAGAGACTAACAGGCCGAACAGCACGGTGGCCCATCCCGCCCAGTCAGGGGTTTTGCGAATAAACACCCCGAGGAACAGGGGCACGACGATCGGTGCTTGCATCAGCGTGCCGACTTTCATCATCAAATCAAACAGGCTAACGGTCTGCATGGTGTGCATATACTGCGCCACCAAAATCACCAACAGGCCATTAACCACGCAGGCCGCCTGACCCACGCGCAGTTGGTAGTTGTCGCTGCGCTGGGCATGGCGATTGACGATTGGCGTCCAAAAGCTGCGCACGAAAATGCCTGAGTTACGATTTAGCGCGCAGTCCATCGACGACATGGTGGCGGCAAACAATCCCGCCATCAGCAGCCCGACGGTGCCCAGCGGCATGGCGCGCTCGGCGAAAATCAAATACACCGCGTCAGTGGCGTTTTTGCCTAATTCCGGATGAGCCGTGGCGGCGTCGGGGTAGAGCACTGCCACGGCCCACGGCGGGATGAACCAAATCAGCGTGCCGATAAACATCAACACCAGCGCAAACAGCGCGGCTTTTTTGGCGTTGAAACTGTCTTTGGCATTAAGAAAACGGTAGGAATCTTGCAGGTTATTAATGCTTTGCACGTTTTTAATGAAGAAGAACAGGAAGCAGGCCACCAGCAGCGTGATGTAGTGCGGGCCGACGTCCGGCCCGGTGAAGAACCCCGAGGGGAATTCGGTGACTAAATTCACCGGCCCGCCCACCTTGATCAAGGCCACCACGGCGCAGGCAATAGAAATAATCGCCACCACCAGCGTCTGCACAAAGTCACTGGCGACCACGCCCCACGCGCCGCTCAGCAGGGAGATCACCAGCACCACCAGCCCGGTGACCCACAGCGTCAGGGTGACATCGTGGTGGAACACCGCGCTGGCAAATACCGCCAGACTGTTTAACCACACTCCGGCACTCAGAATGCTCAGCGGGATGATCATCCACGTGAAGAACTGCTCATTGCCCTTGCCGAAGCGATGATTTATCGCCTCGGTGGCGGTATCAACCCGCAGTTGGCGAAAGCGGGTGGCGAACCACCACCAGGCCACCAGATAGCCAAACACGTTCCCAGCGAACACGCTGACCACGTTGAATCCGTAGCGATAAGCCTGCCCGGCGGCTCCGGTGAAGGTCCAGGCGCTAAACTGAATCATGAAGGCCGTCGCGCCGACCATCCACCACAGCATTCGGCCACCGCCGCGAAAGTAGTGGCTGGACGAGCCGGAGGCCATCTTCTTGAACGCGTAACTGATCGCAATCATTAACACGAAGTAACCGATCATCACTAGAACGTTAATATCCATCGTCGTTAATCTCTTCGGTGTTGGGTGAGTGTTTGTCGAGAACCTGCTTTTGGTTATCTTTTGCGCATGCTCAGTGAGCAATAGTAGGAGAGGGATTTAAAATTAAAAGTCGGACAAATAAGAAAGCTGTTATTTGTTGCTAAGTTGTGAAGAGTGTCACTATGTCGGCCTTTTATGGCATTAATGAACAGAAAATGCGCCATGTGACGTGGCGAATATAAAAATATTCTGCTTTATTTGTATTACTAAAAGAAAGTAGACCCGTGCTAACAAGGGAAGGACATGACCGTAATCAGTTCCATTTTTCGACCATCCGCCCGGCTGGCGGTGGCCATCAGCCTTGGATTTAGCGGGGCGGCCCTGGCTGCCGAACCGGCCTTTTTACAACCCGCACAGTTGGCGGTAGTGAAGCAGCAACTGGCGCAGCATCAGGCGGCGCAGCAGACCCAAGAGGCTTACCGCCAGTTGCTCGCGGCGGCTGACAAGGCGCTGGAAAAGCCCAACCTCAGCGTGACCGACAAAGGCATGACGCCGCCGAGCGGCTCGAAACATGACTATCTCAGCCTGAGCGCCTATTGGTGGGCGGACAGCAGCAAGCCGGACGGTCTTCCGTGGGTGCGCAAAGACGGCAAGGTCAACCCAGCCAGTAAGAATGACCAGAGTGACGGCGTGCGTCTGGCCGACTTCACTGCGAGAGTGCAAAACCTGACGCTGGCGTGGTACTTCTCCGGCGAGCAGAAATATGCCGATAAGGCCGCCAGCCTGCTACGCACATGGTTTATCAACCCAGAAACCCGCATGAACCCGAACCTAAACTTTGCTCAGGGCGTGCCGGGAATCGCAGCGGGGCGCAACACGGGCGTGCTCGACGGGCGCTACTTTGCCACCCGTATTGTGGATTCTTTGGTGCTGCTCGACGGCAACCCTGCGTGGAAAACGCAGGACCAACAGGCGATGCGCCAGTGGATGTCCCAATACCTTGACTGGCTGCAAACCAACAAGCTGGCGATGAAAGAGAGCCGCACCGAGAACAACCACGGCAACTGGTATGCCACGCAGGTGGCGGGCATCGCGTGGTATCTCGATAAGCCGGACGTGCTGAAAAAGATGGTTAAGCTGATGAAAAGCAAGCTCGACGTGCAACTGATGCCCGACGGCACCCAGCCCGCCGAACTGGCTCGCACGCGCTCCTTCCATTACAGCTATTTTGATCTTCAGGCCATCAGCCTAATGGCGGTGCTGGCGCAGAAAGAGGGCATTGACCTGTGGCATTACCAGACTCCGCAGGGCGGCGGCATTCTTAAATCGCTGGATTTCATGGCGAAATATACCGACGACGCCGTGCCGTGGCCGTACAAATCCCTCGACCGAGTGAGCGTCCGCCCGGTGACCTTGCTCTCTTGGGCGGATAACGCCACCGGACAGCCGCGCTATCAGCAGCAGATCCGCAGCGCCAGCTTCACCTTGCCCGCTGCTAAAGCGCAGAAACCGGGCTATCACGAGGATGTCTCCCGTGGCGCAATTCTTGAAGCGCAGCGCGAGATTTGGCTGCTGACGCTACCGACCTGGGCAAAGGGCTTTGTTGCGCCAACGCCCGCCTTAAAGCCTTCAGAGGGATAAAACATGAATCACTGGCAGCCGCTGTTTATCACCCCGGACGACGCCGAGCAGTTACGCGAACAGCTAACGGTGGAGAGCCTGATGGGCCGCGTGCTGCACAGGCAAATTGCCGAACTGGAGGGGTTTATGGCGCTGCCGGTGGTGATCCCCAGGCAGGGCGAGGCGGGCGGCCCGGAACATGCGCGGCATAAGCAGAATTACCATTTCATCAATCTGGCCGGACGTTTGTCACTGATTTGCCAACGGCAGGCGTATCGCGATTTCGCGCTGCAACTGCTCAACGGCTATGCCGATATTTACCCCAATTTGGGCCGCGCGGTGAGTAAAGACAGCAACGCGCCGGGGCGGCTGTTCCATCAAACCCTCAATGAGAATATGTGGCTGCTGTACGCCGTCGAGGGGTATCACTGCATTCAGCCGAGCCTGAGCGCCGCCGAGTGTCAGAAGATTGAAAATCAGCTGTTCCGCGTGATGATTGACGACGCGCTGACGCTGCACGCCAAGGATTTTGATATCGTCCATAACCACGGGATCTGGTCGGTGGCCGCGGCGGCGATTTGTGGCTATGTGCTGGGCGACCAGCGGCTGGTGGATAAAGCGCTTTACGGGCTAAAGGGTGACAGTGAGAGCGGTGGCTTCTTCGCCCAGCTGTCACAGCTGTTCTCTCCGGACGGCTACTACATTGAAGGGCCGTACTATCAGCGATTCGCGCTGCGTCCGCTGTTGCTGCTGGCCGAGGCGATTCACCGGCGGCAGCCGGAATTAGCTATCTATCAATTCCGCGACCAAGTGGTGCGTAAAACCTGCGAAGCCCTGATGCAGGTGGCTTTCCCCGACGGCACCTTGCCCGCGCTCAATGACTCCTCGAAAACCATTAACCTGCGCGATGACGGCGCGGTGGTGGCGGCCAGCATCTGTTTCTCTCGCTACGGCGGCAACCCCCAGTGGATCGCCGCCGCCCACTGGCAGGATTCTCTATGGGTCAGTGCCGCGGGCTTGGCTCTCTCCAACGCGGCGCAGCATACGCCCGCCCAACTGATGAACTGGGGCAGTTTGACCCTTAGCGACGGGCCGCAGGGCCAGCAGGGGGAAGTCGCTATTCTGCGCCAGCCGAAGCAAAACGGCGAACTCACCATGGCGCTGCTGTGGTACGGGCAGCACGGCAGCATTCCGCGACTGCACTCGGCGCTGAATCATGGCCACTTTGACGGGCTGCATCTCAGCCTGTTTAGCCACGGGCGCGAGACGCTGCGGGATTACGGTTTTGGCCGCTGGGTGAATGTCGAACCCAAGTTTGGCGGGCGCTATATCGCGGAAAATAACAGTTACTGCAAGCAGACCGTGGCGCACAACACGCTGGTGGTGGATCAGCAGAGCCAGAATTTCGGCCAAAGCGCCGAAGCTGAAAAACGCCACGGCGAGCGCCATTTCTTTGTCAGCGAGCATCCCGCCGGACAGGGTATGAGTGCGCGATTGCGCGACTATTACCCCGGCGTGACACTCCAGCGCACCGTGCTGATGCTCAATTTTGCCGAATTCGAAAACCCGCTGCTGGTGGACGTAATGCGCGTTAGCAGCCAGCAGCCGCACCAGTATGACTACTGCTTGCATCACCTCGGGCAGTTGGTGCGCAGCGACAGCCCGTTGCGGGTAGCGGAGCAGCTCAAGCCGCTGGGTGCGAACCACGGCTATCAACACCTGTGGGACTGTGCGCGGGCTGAGGTTACTCCGCAAAACTCTATCCTTTATAGCTGGCTCGACGGCCACGGCTACACGTCGCTCATCAGCGCCTTACCCCTCGGCGGCGAGCTTATCGTGGCGCGAAGCGGCGCCAGCGATCCCCATTTTAACTTGCGTAACGAGCCTGCTCTGCTGCTGCGCCAGCAGGGGAGCGACGCGATTTTTGCCAACGTGATTGAGAGCCACGGCTATTTTGACGAAGCCACCGAAACCTCGCGTGATGCGCGGGGCAAAGTGAGCCGAGTGGAAGTGCTCTCCCAAGACTTTGCCAGCAGCGAGTTGCTAATCCACGTTGTGGATGGCCGCCGCCTGCGCGTCACCATTAATAACCAGCAGCAGCCAGTGCGCGGCATGGAGTTTAGCGCTACGTGGCAAGGCTGACCCATTTTCCGACCCTGTACCCTAACTTACCGAGGAGCTTTTATGTTCAATGACTTGAAAGACAAACGCGTGCTGATCACCGGTTCCACCAAAGGCATTGGTCTGGCGACCGCGCAGGCTTTTGCCCGAGCTGGCGCAAAAGTGGGGCTGAACGGGCATCGCAATGACCCAAGCCTGCAAAGCTTGGCTAAAGAGGTGGCAGCGCTGGGAGGCGAAGTGGAGTATTTCGCCGCCGACCTGACAAGCACGGCCCAGTGCAAGCAGCTGGTGGAAGCTTTCGTAGAACGCTTTGGCGGGCTGGACGTGCTCATCAATAACACCGGCGGGCTGGTGGGGCGCAAACCGCTGAGCGACATTGACGACGAGTTCTATCAGCAGGTGATGGATCTTAATGCCCGCTCGGCGCTAATGGTCACCAAGTTCGCCATTCCTCATTTGCGCAGCGCGGCCAAGCAGAGTGGCGAAACCACCTCGGTTATTAGCACCGGTTCTATTGCCGGGCGCGAAGGCGGCGGGCCGGGGGCCTCGATTTACGCGGCGTCCAAGGCGTGGTTGCACAACATGAACCGCCACTGGGTAAAGGAGTTCACCAAGGACAATATTCGTTTTAACGTGGTATCGCCGGGCACTATCGACACGGTTTTCCACGCCGATAAAACCCAGGAAGTGCGCGATAAGATCTCCAGCGGCATCGCCATGGGCCGGTTCGGCACCAGCGAGGAGTTGGCGCCGAGCTACCTGTTCTTCGCCTCCCACGCCTGTAGCGGCTACATCACCGGGCAGATACTGGACGTCAACGGCGGCCAAATGGCACCCTGATCTGGCTTTGCGCACATTCGGGGCGACGAGGACATGCGCCGCCCCGCATCCTGAACTATCATGACGGCCATCTGCACCAATAAAAGGGAATAGCATGACGATGCAGTTTGAAACAGCCGCCGGGTTAACCCGTGGTTTGAACACCCACATCGCTCGCGACATCGCCCGAAAAATTCTCTCCGGCGAGCTGGCCTCTGGCGCTATTTTGCCGAGCGAAATCGAGCTGGGCGAGCAGTTTGGTGTCAGCCGCACCGCGCTGCGCGAAGCCTTGAAGCTGCTGACCTCAAAAGGGCTGTTGGAGTCGCGACCAAAAATCGGTACGCGAGTGAAAGAGCGCGCCCAGTGGAACATGCTAGACCCGCAGCTGCTGGAGTGGATGCAGGGGATGGAAGCCACCGAAGAGATTTATCAGCAATTTCTTGAGTTCCGCAAAGCCATAGAGCCTCATGCCACCGCGCTGGCTGCGGTCAACGCCAGCAAGGAGCAACGCATCGAGCTGTCGCGCATTTACCGGCAGATGTGTCAGGTCGCCGAGCAGTTTGACCAAGCCCAGTGGGTAGAGATCGACACCCAGTTTCACCGCATGATTTTTATCTCCTCCGGCAACTGTTTTTACGTGCCTTTCGGCAATGTGCTGACCACCATCTTCAAGTGGTTCTTCGAGTATTCCTCCAAAGAAGGAGGCATGTGTTTGCAGGAGCATAAGCTCATCTATGAGGCCATTATGGCGGGAGACGAGGGCGCGGCTTATTCGGCGTCGCTGGGGCTGATGAAAGGGCATAAACATCGACTTGGGGGGTGATTTTTGGGCTGGCAGCCCAAGCCCGCTTTTAAATTCAACTTCAAGACCGTGGGCGTGTTGCCCACACGTAGGTCTTTAAATTCAAAACCGTGGGCTCGCCGCCCACACTGGCCCAAAGGGTTTTAAACGAAACCCTTTGGAATCCTGCGTTTTTTGCTTTTGTAAGATCGAGGCTTCGCAGGGTTTGAATGGACATGTTTCAGAGGCCGAGGTGATCGCCGCGAAGTGCCGCCGCTTAGGCGGTCCCCTCGCTGCGGGATTCCAACCCGCGAAAAAAGACTCGCGGTTTTCCACCTCTTGCTCGGCGTCACTTCTGAACGCGACCTACTGGCATTCCAACCGTGCCGTTTCAGTGAGGGTTTTGGTTTGCTCCTTCTCCTCTCAGAGGAGAAGGCAGGGATGAGGAGTGGTTTGAATTCGCTCAATGCAACCAACCCCACACCCCATCCCAGCCTTCCCCTCCTGAAAGGGGAAGGAGCCAAAACTTTTACTTTATGCCGAATCCCCATTGGTTCTCTTACCCGCCAGCAGCTCCAAGAACTCATACTTCTCCTGAAGCTCCTTCTCTGCCGCTGCATACAGTTGGGTGGCGACTTCCGGCTGTTGGGCGTTGAGCCTTCTGAAGCGCTGCTCGTTGTTGAGCGTATCCGTCAGGTTGCTGTTTGGTGGGCGGGAATCCAGCGCCAGCGCGGCTTTACCTTCTTCCGGGCGGCGTGGGTCGAAGCGATACAGCGGCCAGAAACCGGTGGCGGTGAGCTGCTTCATCTGGTCGTGGCTCAGGGCCAGATCGTAGCCGTGCTCCTCACATGGACTGTAGGCGATGATCAGCGACGGGCCGGGGTAGGCTTCGGCTTCCTGGATGGCTTTCACCGTTTGGTTCAACTGTGCGCCAAGGGAAATCTGTGCCACATACACATGCCCGTACATCATCATGCTGACGCCCAAATCTTTGCGCGACTTGCGCTTACCCTGCTCGGCGAACTTGGTCACTGCGCCGAGCGGAGTGGCTTTCGACTGCTGGCCGCCGGTGTTGGAATAACACTGGGTGTCGAGCACCAGCACATTGACGTTTTCCGTCAGGCTCAGCACGTGGTCTAAGCCGCCGAAACCAATGTCGTAGGCCCAGCCGTCGCCGCCAATCAGCCAGATGGATTTATCCACCAGATAATCCGCGTCGGTAGCTAACTGACGGGCGTCTGCAGAGTCAATCTGAGCCAAAATCTTACGCAGTTCGGTGACGTGCTGGCGCTTCACTTCTGGCGTCGAGGTCTCATCGCGCAGCCCGCCCAATAGCTCGGCTGGAATATGCTCGGCAAGCGAGTCAATCAGACGCAGGATGCGGCGGCGGTGCTGGTCTACCGTCAGGCGGAAGCCCAGACCGAACTCGGCGTTATCTTCAAACAGCGAGTTGGCCCACGCCGGCCCACGGCCTTCAGCATTGGTGGTGTAAGGCGTGGAAGGCAGGTTGCCGCCGTAAATAGAAGAACAGCCGGTGGCGTTGGCAATCAGCAGGCGGTCGCCATACAGCTGGGTTAACAGCTTGATATATGGCGTTTCGCCACAGCCGGAGCAGGCACCGGAGTACTCAAACAGCGGGGTGATCAGCTGCGAGGTACGAATGTCGATACGCTCGAGCTGGCTGGCGTCGATTTCCGGCAGTTTAAGGAAGAAGTCGTAATTGGCCTTCTCCTCTTCTAAATGCTCAATGCGATCCGCCATGTTGATGGCTTTGATTTCTGGGTTCTGGCGATCTTTCGCCGGGCAGACTTCCACACACAAATTACAGCCGGTGCAGTCTTCCGGGGCCACTTGCAGCACGTATTTTTGGCCGCGCATATCGCGAGATTTCACATCAAGCGATTGCAGGGCGGACGGCGCGCCCTCCATGGCTTCGGGTTGCACCACTTTGGCACGAATCGCCGAGTGCGGGCAGGCGGCGACGCAGTGGTTGCACTGGGTACACAAATCCGGCTGCCAGATAGGCACTTCTTCGGCAATATTGCGCTTTTCCCACTGGGTGGTGCCGGTCGGCCAAGTGCCGTCAGGCGGGAAGGCGGAAACTGGCAGGGCATCACCCAAACCGGCGAGCATCGCGGCGGTGACGGTTTTGACGAAATCAGGCGCAGCGTCAGACACAATCGGCGGACGCTTGCGCGGCTGCTCTGGAATGGCCTGCAACGGCACTTCAATCAGCTGCTCAAGAGTCGCGCCCAGTGCCTGCCAGTTGCGCATCACCAGCTCTTCACCTTTGCTGCTGTAGCTGCGAGCAATCGCGCCTTGCAGCTCTTTCAGGGCCTGATCGCCCGGCAGAATTTGCGTCAGGTGGAAGAACGCCATCTGCATCACGGTATTGATGCGCGCGCCCAGCTGGCACTCGCGGGCAATTTTCGCGGCGTTGATGATGTAGAAACGGGCACTGTTCTTATGCAGCGAGGACTGAACTTCCAGCGGCAGGCGTTCCCACACTTCCTCCGCCGAGAAAGGCGTGTTGAGCAGGAAAATGCCGCCCGAGCGCAGGCGCTCGGCCATCTGATACAGGTCGATAAACTGCCACTGGTGGCAGGCAACGAAGTGCGCGTGGCTGACCAAGTAGGCAGATTTAATCGGCTGCGGGCTAACGCGCAGGTGCGACACCGTCAGGCCGCCGGCCTTCTTCGAGTCATAGACAAAATAGCCCTGCGCAAACAGCGGCGTGCTGTTACCAATGATTTTGATGTTGTTCTTGGTGGCCGAAACCGAGCCGTCGCTGCCCAGTCCGTAGAACAGGGCTTCCAGCGTGGCGTGTTGCGGCAATTGCTCATCATTCACCGGCAGTGACAGGCCGGTCACGTCGTCATAAATACCCACTGTAAAGCGCGGGCGAGGCTGGCTGAGGGCCAGTTCGTCGAAAATCGACAGCACGCAGTCGGGGCCGAACTCCTTGGAAGAGAGGCCATAGCGGCCGCCAATCACTTTCGGCAAGATATCACGCTCGCCGCGACTGTAGGCTTCAGCCAGCGCGGTCATGACGTCGAGATACAGCGGCTCGGCGAGGGAACCCGGCTCTTTGGTGCGATCCATCACGGCCAGCGTTTTGACACTCTGCGGCAGCACCTCCAGCAGGTGTTTTGCGCTGAATGGGCGATACAGGCGTACTTTCAACACGCCGACTTTTTCGCCGCGCTCAATCAGGGTTTCAATCACTTCTTCGCAGGTGCCGATCCCGGAACCCATCAGCACGATCACGCGCTCCGCCTGCGGGTGGCCGACATAGTCGAAAGGCTTGTAGGCACGGCCGGTGAGGGCGGAGAAGGCCTCCATCGCGTCAATGACGTGCTGGCAGGTGGCGTCGTAATAGGGATTGGTGGCTTCTCGCGACTGGAAATAGGTGTCTGGGTTGGCCGAGGTGCCACGGATCACCGGGCGGTCCGGCGTTAAGGCGCGGGCGCGGTGGGCGTCAATCTGCTGCTGTGGCAGCATCTGTTGCAGCGTGTCATCACTCAGCGGCGCGATTTTATTGATTTCATGCGAGGTGCGGAAACCGTCGAAGAAATGAATAAACGGCACACGGCTGTTGAGGCTGGCAACTTGAGAAATCAGCGCGAAGTCCTGCGCTTCCTGCACACTGGCGGCGCTGAGCAGCGCGCAGCCGGTCTGGCGAACGGCCATCACGTCGGAGTGATCGCCAAAAATAGACAGGGCGTGAGTGGCCACGGTGCGGGCGGCGACGTGCAGCACAAACGGCGTTAATTCACCGGCCAGTTTGTAGAGCGTGGGGATCATCAGCAGCAAACCCTGCGATGAAGTGAAAGAGGTGGAGAGTGCGCCGGTTTGCAGTGCGCCGTGGACGGTAGAAATCGCCCCGGCCTCTGACTGCATTTCCATTACGGTTGGGACATCGCCCCAGAGATTTTTCTTACCTTCACCGGACCACGCGCCGGCGATTTCGGCCATGGTCGAACTTGGCGTAATAGGGTAGATAGCAATCACTTCATTGGTGCGATAGGCCACGGAAGCAACTGCGTTATTACCGTCAGTGGTGATCATGAAAACCCCTTTTTCATATTCTAATGCGTGCCGGAAACAGCGATGCCGAACCGGTTCGAATAAGAAAAAGTTTACACGCGGGGCATCAATCAATTTATCCTGATTGTGTGCAGGGTTAATAGTTGAGTGAAATGATAGGGTTATCGGGCGCGGTGTAAGAGTAGGATTTCTATTACGAGTGCGAGGGTGAATTCCCCTCGCAATTCAAGAAAATAGCTGTCAGCGCGGTAAGAGACTAATTGATATCAATGCGCTTAATACCCTGAACGGTCATGATCGCTTCGTACAGTTTATCTACGCTTTGTTTCGGTTTTAACACCACGTCCATCACTAATTCGCATTTGCTTTCGTCACCATCGTCGCGCTGATTGACTTTAATATGGCCCGGACGAATGCGCATTTTCTGCAATGCTATTAATACCGAAGGTACGCTTTGCGGCGCGAGGCGTATTTCAATCAGGTGATGATGGCCGATCAGCCTATTACTAATTTGGCGGAACATTTCCAGCACAATTAAGGTCAGGAACGCGCCGTAAATACCAATCTCATAAAGTCCGCTACCGATAACTAACCCGATCGCGGCGGTAACCCATAATCCGGCGGCGGTGGTTAAGCCTTTTACCACCTGTTTCTGGATGATAATGGTCCCGGCACCCAAGAAGCCCATGCCGCTCACCACCTGCGCTGCAACGCGGCTGGGGTCAAAACTGACGTGGGTGAGGGTGAGTAAGTCGGCAAAACCGTATTTCGACACAATCATAAACATCGCGCTGCCGATACCCACTAATACGTGCGTTCGCAGCCCGGCTTCTTTCGCCCTAAGCTGGCGTTCAATACCAATTAGCCCGCCTAAAACCCCGGCCAGCGCAATACGAATTAAAAAATCTGTCACCATTATAAAATGCCTCCTTGTTGTGGTTATTTTAAGTACTTGATACTCAAAAACGGTGAATTAGCCCTAAGTTTATGAGCCAAAGAAATAACGGAACGAAATAAAGTGTATCTAATCGTTTATTTTTAGGAAAAAGTTGATATTAATTCTTGCTAACACTCGACGCTGGCGGAATTGCTCGGCTATGATGATTTCCACTTAATTCCCGACACCCCGTTATTCTTCAGGAGCAGGACTGATGATCACTGCCTTACGCGTATTATTGGCCGGAGCCGTTCTGGTATTGGCCGCCTGTAGCAGCCACGATGATTCCAACGACGTTCCCCAGAAGGGTAACAGCGTTAATCTGTCCAACCACAGCGTCAACATGGACAGCCCGGCCTTCGCCGCATGTTCCATGGCCGGTGGTCAGCTGCGCATGGCCCCTCAGTTAGACGGCAGCCGCGTAGGCATGTGTTCGATGTCGAATGGGCGTCAGTGTTCGGAAAGCGCTTTAATGGCGGGGAGATGTACAGCGGGGTGAGGCAGGCTGCCTTTAAGCGCTTTTAAATTCAAATTCAAGGCCTTGCGTTGCCACGCAAACTGGCCCTTTAAGGTCAAAACCGTGGGCTCGCTGCCCACACTGGCCCTTTAAGGTCAAAACCGTGCGCTGCCGCCACACCGGCCTCAAGTTCAAAACCGTGGGCTCGCCGCCCACACTGGACCAAAGGGTT
>Ga0207655_1001976_pt1 | contig 17509 bp, 15 predicted proteins | sample KBSM44metaG_FD_184398 | JGI IMG/M metagenome (GOLD analysis project Ga0207655, IMG submission 184398) | Miscanthus rhizosphere microbial communities from Kellogg Biological Station, Michigan, USA - KBS M4-4 metaG (SPAdes) (version 2) | ecosystem: Host-associated > Plants > Roots > Rhizosphere >...
TCGCCGAAATCCAGGGTGGCGTAGTTCTTGATCATGATCCACAAGCGTTCCGGCGCCGATTTGTCGAAGCCGTACATGTGCTCGATTTCCTTGACCAGCGCCGGGTCCAGGCCCTGGGCGCCGCGATAGGCGGAACCTGCCACCGACACTTCGGCTCCGCCGCCGGCAATGCGGCTGGTGGCGCCTTCGAAGCCTTCGAGTTTGGCGATCATCTGTTCCACCGGCCCACCGGGGGCGGCCTGGATGATCACGAAGTTGATCAGCAGAATGCCAAACAGGGTCGGGATGATCAGCAGCAGTCGCCGAAAAATATACGCCAGCATCTGATTACTCCGTGCCCGCAGGGTCGGCTTGCAGTTTTGTTTCGACTTCTATCGCAGGTGTCGCGTCGGGTTTGACCCACCAGGTATTGATGCCGATGTCATATTTGGGTGAAACCTTCGGGTGGCCGATGTGGTTCCAGTACGCCACGCGCCAGGTCTTGATGTGCCAGTTGGGGATCACGTAATAGCCCCATTGCAGCACCCGGTCCAGCGCCCGGGCGTGGGCCACCAGGCTTTTGCGCGAATCGGCGTTGATCAGTTGCTCGACCAGTTGGTCCACTACTGGGTCTTTAAGGCCCATGGAGTTGCGGCTGCCGGGTTTGTCGGCGGCGGCGGTCATCCAGAACTCGCGCTGTTCGTTACCCGGCGAGTTGGATTGCGGGAAACTGCCGACGATCATGTCGAAGTCCCGGGAGCGTACGCGGTTGATGTATTGCGAGACGTCGACCCGACGGATCACCAGATCGATGCCCAGGTCGCTGAGGTTGCGCTTGAACGGCAGCAGCACCCGCTCGAACTCGGTCTGGGCCAGCAGGAACTCGATGGTCACCGGTTTGCCGGTGGCGTCGACCATCTTGTCGTCGACGATCCGCCAGCCGGCCTCTTGCAGCAGTTGATAGGCTTTGCGCTGCTGGGTGCGGATCATGCCGCTGGCGTCGGTCAGCGGGTTCTGGAACGCCTCGCTGAACACTTGCTCGGGAATCTTGCCGCGGAACGGGTCGAGAATCGCCAGTTGATCGGCGTCCGGCAGGCCAGTGGCGGCCATTTCCGAGTTTTCGAAGTAACTGCGGGTACGCACGTAGGCGCCGTTGAACAGTTGCTTGTTAGTCCACTCGAAGTCCAGCAACAGGGTCAGCGCCTGGCGCACGCGCACATCCTGGAACACCGGACGACGCAGGTTGAACACGAAGCCTTGCATGCCGGTGGGGTTGCCGTTGGGGATTTCTTCCTTGATCAGCCGCCCTTCGGTCACCGCCGGAATGTTGTAGGCCTTGGCCCAGTTTTTCGCGGACATTTCCAGCCAGTAGTCGAACTGACCGGCCTTGAGTGCTTCCAGTGCAACGGTGTTGTCGCGGTAATAGTCAGTGGTCATCACGTCGAAGTTGTAGAACCCGCGATTGACCGGCAGGTCCTTGCCCCAGTAATCCTTGACCCGTTCATAGCGCACCGAACGCCCGGCCTTCACTTCGCTGACTTTGTACGGGCCGCTGCCCAGCGGCAGTTCCAGGTTGCCCTTGTTGAAATCGCGAGTGGCCCACCAATGCTTGGGCAATACCGGCAATTGGCCGAGGATCAGCGGCAGTTCGCGGTTGTTGGTGTGCTTGAACTTGAACAGCACGGTGAGCGGGTCTTCGGCGATCGCTTCTTCCACGTCGCTGTAATAGCCGCGGTAGAGCGGGGCGCCGTCCTTGATCAGGGTCTGGAAGCTGAACACCACGTCTTCGGCGCGCACCGGGTGGCCGTCGTGAAAACGAGCTTCGGGACGCAGGTAGAAGCGCACCCAGCTGTTGTCCGGGGCTTTCTCGATTTTGCCGGCGATCAGGCCGTATTCAGTGAAGGGTTCATCCAGACCCTGTTTGGCCAGGGTGTCGTAGATCATGCTGATGTCGTCGGCCGGCACGCCTTTGCTGATGAACGGATTGAGGCTGTCGAAGCCACCGAACCCGGCCTGACGGAAGATCCCGCCCTTCGGCGCGTCGGGGTTTACGTAATCGAAGTGCTTGAAGTCGGCCGGGTATTTCGGCGGCTCGTTGTACAGGGTCAAGGCGTGTTGCGGGGCGGCGCAGGCCAGCCCGGCGAACAACAGACCGCTGGCCTGCAAGAGCAGGGCGCGTAAGGGAGTCATTGATCTTTCTCCGAAGATTTCAGCCACCAAGCGCTCAGGCCCAGGGTGTAGGGCGGCGTGGTGACGAAGGCGAACCGGTTGCGGTAGGCCAAGCGGTGATAATTGAGGTACCAGTTGGGAATGATGTAGTGCTGCCATAGCAGCACCCGGTCGAGCGCCTTGCCGGCGGCGACTTGTTCATCCCGGGTCTGGGCGCCGAGCAGTTGTTCGAGCAAATGGTCGACCACCGGGTCGGCGATGCCTGCGTAGTTCTTGCTGCCCTTGATCCCGACCTGGCTGGAGTGGAAGTACTGCCATTGTTCCAGGCCCGGGCTGAGGGTCTGGTTGAGGGTCATCAGGATCATGTCGAAATCGAATTGATCGAGGCGCTGTTTGTACTGGGCGCGATCGACCGTGCGCAGCCGTGCGTCGATACCGATGCTGGCGAGGTTCTCGACGTAGGGCTGAAGGATCCGCTCCAGGTTCGGGTTGACCAGCAGGATCTCGAAGCGTAGCGGTTGGCCGATGCTGTTCTGCAGCCGCTGGCCATTGAGCTTCCAGCCGGCTTCGGCGAGCAGGCCCAAGGCCTTGCGCATGGTTTCGCGCGGAATGCCGCGGCCTTCGGTCTGCGGCAGGCTGAACGGCTCGGTGAGCAGCTTGGCGGGCAACTGATCGCGATAGGGCTTGAGCAACAGCCACTCATGGCCGACCGGCAGTCCCGTGGCAGAGAACTCGCTGTTGGGGTAGTAACTCATGGCGCGTGTGTAGGCGCCGCTGAACAGCGTGCGGTTGGTCCACTCGAAATCGAACATCAGCCCCAGCGCTTCACGGACCTTGATCTGGGCGAAGGTCGACCGCCGAGTGTTCATGAACAGGCCCTGGCTCTGGGTCGGGATCTGGTGCGGGATCTGCGCCTTGATCACCTCGCCACGGCGCACGGCCGGGAAGTCGTAGCCGTTGTCCCAGTTTTTCGCCTGATGCTCGATGTAGATGTCGAACTCGCCGGCCTTGAACGCTTCGAAGGCCACGTCGCTGTCACGGTAGAACTCGACTTCCATGCGATCGACGTTGTATTTGCCGCGATTGACCGGCAGGTCCTTGCCCCAGTAATCCTTGACCCGTTCGAAGACGATCTGCCGCCCGGGGGTTACCGAAGTGATGCGATACGGCCCACTGCCCAATGGCGGCTCGAAGGTGGTGGCCTTGAAGTCGCGATCTTTCCAGTAATGCTGGGGCAACACCGGCAACTCGCCCAGGCGCAGGATCAGCAACGGATTACCGGAGCGCTTGAAGACGAAGCGAATGCGCTGCGGGTTGAGGATGTCGACCCGCGACACTTCCTGCAGGTTGGTGCGGTATTGCGGATGACCTTCCTTGAGCAGCAGACGGTAAGAAAACGCGACATCGTAAGCGGTGATCGGCGTGCCATCGTGGAAGCGCGCTTCGGGGCGCAGGTTGAACACCACCCAGCTGCGGTCTTCGCTGTATTCCACCGATTGGGCGATCAGGCCATAACTGGACGTCGGCTCATCGCCCGACGGCGCGTACTGGCCGGTGCCGACCATCAGCGGTTCGTTGAGTTCGTTGATGCCGTATTGCAGGAAGTTGGGCGTGGAAACCGGGCTCGAACCTTTGAAGGTGTAAGGGTTGAGCGTATCGAAGGTGCCAAACGCCATCACCCGCAACGTACCGCCCTTGGGCGCTTGCGGGTTGACCCAGTCGAAGTGGGTAAATCTGGCCGGGTACTTGAGCGTGCCGAACTGCGCATAACCGTGGCTTTCGCTGATCGTCGCGCTTGCGGGGGAGCTCAAGGCCAGGCTGATCAGGAGCAGGAGGAGGGGACGCTTCAAGTCAGAGATCCGATCCAGGCGGCTTGGGCTTTGTGGGCCGTACAGTAACAGCTTGTATCGACAGGAAAAAGACGGGGCTTAATGTGCGATTAATTGTTAGGGGATTGGCCTGCAAGCGCGATACCTGTGGCGAGGGGGCTTGCCCCCGTTCGGCTGCGAAGCAGTCGTGAAACCGGTGCGCGCTGTCTGTCAGAAGAAACCCGTTGCAGGTTGAGGGGGCTGCTTCGCATCCCAACGGGGGCAAGCCCCCTCGCCACAGCAAGCTCCCTCGCCACAAAAGCCCCTAGGCAGGGCGTGCTGATTAATGCGGGGAAGAAACCGTCAGCATCTGACCCGGTTTCAGCGCCTGGCCTACCCGAGGGTTCCAGCGCTTGAGGTGTTGCATTTCGACATTGAAACGTTTGGCAACCATGTACAACGAGTCACCTTGCTGGACCTTGTACTGGGTCTGCGGCTTCTGTTTGTCTGACTTGCCGCTGGTTTTGCTGTTCGCCGCCACGACAGTGTTGATGCGACCGCCGCTGCGCTTGGTGGTGTCCTGCATCACAAGGGTCTGGCCGACCTTGATGTTCTTGCCGTTCAGCTTGTTCCAGCGTTGCAGGTCCTTGACGTCGACCTTGTTGGCCCTGGCAATGGAGGCCAGATTTTCTCCGCGCTTGACCCGGTAGGCGCGCTTGATGCTGGCGATTTCGCTGTCGTCGGCACCTTCGAACACCGGCTTGAGCGGCCGCTGGCTGATCAGCTCTTCAGGACGCATGGTCGACAGGCTGGCAGTCAGCAGTTGCGCCTTGGACGTCGGCACCAGCAGATGCTGGGGACCGTCGATGGTAGTGCGTTGCTTGAAGGCCGGGTTGAGCTGGAACAGCTCGTCTTCGTCGATGTTGGCCACCGCGGCAACCTTGGACAGGTCCATGCGCTGGTTGATTTCGACGACCTGGAAGTACGGTTCGTTGGCGATCGACTTGAGGTTCACGCCATAGGCATCGGGCGCCAACACCACTTGCGACAGAGCCAGCAGCTTCGGCACATAGGCCTGGGTTTCCGCTGGCAGCGGCAGGTTCCAATAGTCGGTTGGAAGACCGAGTTTCTCGTTGCGCTCGATGGCCCGGCTGACCGTGCCTTCGCCGGCGTTGTAGGCCGCCAGGGCCAATAGCCAGTCACCGTTGAACATGTCGTGCAGGCGGGTCAGGTAATCCATGGCCGCGGTGGTCGAGGCAGTGATATCGCGACGGCCATCATAGAAACGGGTTTGACGCAGGTTGAAGTAACGCCCGGTGGAAGGAATGAATTGCCAAAGGCCCACCGCGTCGGCCCGGGAATAGGCCATCGGGTTGTAGGCGCTTTCAATCACTGGCAACAGCGCCAGTTCCAGCGGCATGTTGCGCTCTTCAAGGCGTTCGACGATGTAGTGAATGTAGAGGCTGCCGCGTTCGCCGGCGTTTTCGAGGAAGGACGGGTTACTGGCGAACCACAGGCGCTGCTGCTCGATGCGCGGGTTGACGCCCAGGTTGTCCTGCAACTGGAAGCCCTGGCGCATGCGCTCCCAGACGTCCTGGGGAACTTGCGGTGTTGGTTTTTCGCTGAGCCAGATCGGTTTTTGCTTGGCTCGCGCGGCGATATTCGGTGTGTGTGTCGCTTCGGTCTGCGGCACATGGCTTGAACAGCCCGCCAAAGTGGCGGACACAGCCACCGCGATGGCTTGAGCCAAGCGGGTCAATGCGTCTGAATTGGTGGCTTTACGAATAGGTGACGACATTGGCTGGAAGTAAGTTCCGGGCGAAAATGTCGGGCGATTCTAGAAAGCACACCCCCTGCGGTCAACCATTCAGAATTTTTGTACCATTGCGCAGGCAGCTTAGAACGTATCTTTCCAAGCCCGCAATGCAGCAAAGACCGCACTCGGAGCCCGGTTTTCGGTTCCATTCCGTTCGTCCACTTTTTCTTTAACGGATGTTTCGCCGGTACGCAAAAACGGATTGGTGAGCTTTTCCAGCGCCAGGGTCGAAGGCAGCGTCATGATTCCGGCTTCCCGTTGGCGGGTGACTTTGGCCAGTCGTTCGAGGGTGTCGGGATTGCCCGGTTCGACCGCCACGGCAAACTTCAGATTGCTCAGGGTGTACTCGTGGGTGCAGTAGACCAGCGTGTCTTCGGGAAGCGCCGCGAGGCGGCTCAGCGAGTGATGCATTTGCTCGGGCGTGCCTTCGAACAAGCGTCCGCAACCGGCAGCGAACAGGGTGTCGCCGCAAAACAGATGACCGCGGTGGTAATAGGCGATATGCCCGAGGGTATGGCCCGGTACTGTGATGACATCGAAGTCCCAACCCAGCACGTTGATCCGGTCGCTGTCCTTGAGGGCCACGTCCCGTGCCGGGATGGTCTCGCTGGCCGGGCCATGGACGGTTGCGTCTGTCGCTTTTTTCAGCCGCTCGACGCCGCCGACATGGTCATGATGGTGATGAGTGATCAGAATATCGCTTAGCACCCAACCCGGGTGCGCCGCGAGCCACGCCTCTACGGGCGCGGCATCGCCCGGATCGACTACGGCGCAGCGCTGGGTGCTGTGGTCTTGTAACAACCAGATGTAGTTGTCGGTGAAGGCGGGCAGGGCACTGATCTGTATCATCGTCGGATTCGCCAAGCGGAAAACATTGGCGCATCTTAGAGCTTCCTGGCGCGTTGGAGAATGCAATGACCGATAAAGCGTTCGCTCAGGCTGATCCTGACTGGCTGGCATTGATCAGCGCGGCCCGTGACTGGCTGTCCGGTCCCATCGGGCAATTTTTGCTGGACGAAGAACGACGCATGCTCGAAGACGAGTTGGGGCGCTTCTTCGGCGGCTATCTGGTGCATTACGGCCCCTCGGCACAGACGCCACCGGCGGCGCCGCAGGTGCAGCGCAATGTGCGACTCGGCGCGCCGTTGCCGGGGGTCGAGATCGTCTGCGAAGAGCAGGCCTGGCCCTTGAGCGAGCATGCCGCCGATGTGGTGGTGTTGCAGCATGGGCTGGATTTCTGCCTGTCGCCACACGGCTTGTTGCGCGAAGCGGCGAGCAGTGTGCGCCCCGGCGGGCATCTGCTGATTATCGGGATCAACCCCTGGAGCAGTTGGGGCCTGCGTCATGTGTTCGCCCATGACGCCTTGCGCAAGGCGCGCTGCATTTCGCCGTCGCGGGTCAGCGACTGGCTGAACCTGCTGGGCTTCGCGCTGGAGAAACGCCGCTTCGGGTGCTATCGTCCGCCGCTTGCGTCACCTGCCTGGCAAGCTCGTCTGGCCGGTTGGGAGCGCAAGGCCGGTGACTGGCAATTGTCGGGTGGCGGCTTCTATTTATTAGTCGCGCGCAAGATCGTGGTGGGGCTGCGGCCGGTGCGCCAAGTGCGGCGCGAACCGATGGGCAAGCTGATTCCGTTGCCGATGGCCAAGGTCAATCGTCGTCACATCGAGCCGTAATACACTTTTTTATATTCCCGGCCGGGTATGCCCCGGCCTCGGGCATCGTCGGTCGCCGATCGGCGAGCCAGCGCATTTTCTGGATAGATTGGCATGAGCGATAGCGTAGAACTCTTCACCGATGGCGCCTGCAAGGGCAACCCTGGCCCAGGCGGCTGGGGCGCGTTGCTGGTGTGCAAGGGCGTTGAAAAAGAACTCTGGGGCGGCGAAGCCAACACCACCAACAACCGCATGGAGCTGATGGGGGCGATCCGTGGCCTGGAAGAGCTCAAGCGTTCTTGCGACGTGCTGCTGGTGACCGACTCCCAGTACGTGATGAAAGGCATCAACGAGTGGATGGCCAACTGGAAGAAACGCGGCTGGAAAACCGCCGCGAAGGAACCAGTGAAAAACGCCGACCTGTGGAAACTGCTCGACGAGCAGGTCAACCGCCACAACGTCACCTGGAAATGGGTGCGCGGGCACATCGGCCATCATGGCAACGAACGGGCCGACCAACTGGCCAACCGTGGCGTGGATGAAGTGCGTGGGTACAAGCAGGCTTGATTCCGGCGTAACACGGTCTATCTGAAAGACCCCCGCGAGCGTGTTAACATCGCCGCTTTTGCACGATTGACCCGTTGAGAGCTGAGCACTGATGGCCACCAGATCCGTTGTACTCGATACCGAAACCACCGGCATGCCGGTGACTGACGGCCACCGAATTATCGAAATCGGTTGTGTCGAGTTGATCGGTCGGCGGCTGACCGGCCGGCATTTCCACGTTTACCTGCAACCGGATCGCGAGAGTGACGAAGGCGCCATCGGCGTCCACGGCATCACTAACGAATTTCTGGTGGGCAAGCCGCGTTTCACTGAAGTGGCCGATGAATTTTTCGAGTTCATCAAGGGCGCGCAGCTGATCATCCATAACGCGGCGTTCGACGTTGGCTTTATCAACAACGAATTTGCCTTGATGGGCCAGCACGATCGCGCGGACATCACACAACACTGCACGATCCTCGACACCCTGATAATGGCCCGGGAACGTCACCCGGGGCAGCGCAACAGCCTCGACGCCTTGTGCAAACGCTATGGCGTCGACAACTCCGGCCGTGAACTGCACGGCGCCTTGCTCGACTCCGAGATTCTCGCCGACGTTTACCTGACCATGACCGGCGGCCAGACCAGCCTGTCGCTGGCCGGTAACGCGTCCGATGGCAACGGTTCGGGCGAAGGCGCCGATAATTCCGCCACGGAAATCCGTCGTCTGCCGGCCGATCGCCAGCCGACCCGGATCATCCGCGCCAGTGAAGAGGATCTGGCTCAGCACGTTGCGCGTCTGGAAGCCATTGCCAAATCCGCCGGCGCGCCGTCGCTGTGGCAGCAATTGGCCGAGGCCAAGGCCCAGGCCTGAGTCCCTTCGAGCGGAAGGTTTTTTGTGGCGAGGGAGCTTGCTCCCGCTCGACTGCGCAGCAGTCGCAAATCCTGCCAATATGGTTCCGAGCGAATGCAGGGAGGGGCGCTTCGCAGCCCAACGGGAGCAAGCTCCCTCGCCACAGGTATCTTTCTCGACACCGAGTTTGCTGGCCACATGATGGTGCGCCGGCCGGCCCACTTCAGGGCATCCCCCCTCGCCACATGCGCTCCAACCCTCTACCCTGAGGTGATTGGCAGGCCACGGTCTGCCGCCTCAGGACGCCGAGCCTCATGTATAAAGATTTGAAATTCCCGGTCCTGATCGTCCACCGCGACATCAAGGCCGACACCGTTGCCGGTGATCGTGTGCGTGGCATTGCCCGGGAGCTGGAGCAGGAAGGTTTCAGTATCGTTTCGGCGGTCGATTACACCGAGGGGCGTCTGGTCGCCTCGACCCATCACGGCCTTGCCTGCATGTTGATTGCCGCCGAAGACGCCAGCACCCACGCGCATCTTCTGCACAACATGGCCGAACTGATCCGCCTGGCGCGGGTTCGGGCGCCGGACCTGCCGATTTTCGCCCTGGGCGAGCAAGTCACCCTGGAAAACGCCCCGGCCGACGCCATGGCCGAGCTCAATCAGCTGCGCGGCATTCTCTATTTGTTCGAAGACACCGTGCCATTCCTTGCCCGTCAGGTTGCCCGCGCGGCGCGCAAGTACCTGGACGGCCTGTTGCCGCCGTTCTTCAAGGCGCTGGTGCAGCACACCGCAGACTCCAATTATTCCTGGCACACGCCGGGGCATGGCGGCGGCGTGGCGTATCACAAGAGCCCGGTAGGGCAGGCGTTTCACCAGTTTTTCGGGGAAAACACCCTGCGTTCGGATTTGTCGGTGTCGGTGCCGGAACTCGGTTCGCTGCTCGATCACACTGGCCCGCTGGCTGAGGCGGAGGCGCGAGCGGCTCGCAACTTCGGCGCCGATCACACCTTTTTCGTGATCAATGGCACCTCGACCGCCAACAAGATCGTCTGGCATTCCATGGTGGCACGCGATGATCTGGTGCTGGTGGATCGCAACTGCCACAAATCAGTGTTGCACGCGATCATCATGACCGGCGCGATTCCGCTGTACCTGTGCCCGGAGCGCAATGAGCTGGGGATCATTGGCCCGATTCCGTTGAGTGAGTTCAGCCGCGAATCAATCCAGGCCAAGATCGACGCGAGCCCGCTGACCCAAGGCCGCGAGCCCAAGGTCAAGTTGGCGGTGGTGACCAACTCGACTTATGACGGCCTCTGTTACAACGCCGAACTGATCAAACAGAGCCTGGGCAACAGCGTCGAGGTGCTGCATTTCGACGAGGCCTGGTTCGCCTACGCGGCATTCCACGAGTTCTTCGCCGGCCGTTATGGCATGGGCACGTCCCGCAGCGAAGACAGCCCCTTGGTGTTCACCACTCACTCCACACACAAACTGCTGGCGGCGTTCAGCCAGGCGTCGATGATTCACGTGCAGGACGGCGGCGCGCGGCAGCTGGATCGCGATCGTTTCAACGAAGCGTTCATGATGCACATCTCGACCTCGCCGCAGTACAGCATCATCGCCTCGCTGGACGTGGCCTCGGCGATGATGGAAGGGCCGGCCGGTCGTTCGCTGCTACAGGAAATGTTCGACGAAGCGCTGAGTTTTCGCCGGGCGCTGGCCAATCTGCGCCAGCATATCGCCGCCGATGACTGGTGGTTTTCCATCTGGCAGCCGCCCTCGGTCGAAGCCATCGAGCAGGTGGCCGCCGAAGACTGGCTGCTGCAACCTGACGCCGATTGGCACGGCTTTGGCGGCGTGACTGACGACTATGTGCTGCTCGATCCTATCAAGGTCACGCTGGTGATGCCGGGGCTGACGGCGGGCGGCGCGCTGAGTGCGCGGGGGATTCCGGCGGCGGTAGTCAGCAAGTTCCTCTGGGAACGCGGGCTGGTCGTGGAAAAGACTGGGCTGTATTCATTCCTGGTGCTGTTCTCGATGGGCATTACCAAGGGCAAATGGAGCACGCTGCTGACCGAGTTACTGGAGTTCAAGCGCAGCTACGACGCCAACGTCAGCCTGGCCACCTGCCTGCCGTGCGTGGCGCAACAGAACATGGCCCGTTATCAAGGCATGGGGTTGCGCGATCTGTGCGATCAATTGCACGCCTGTTATCGCAGCAACGCCACGGCCAAACACCTCAAACGCATGTACACGGTGTTGCCGGAAGTCGCGATGAAGCCAGCGGACGCCTATGATCAATTGGTACGCGGGGAAGTGGAGGCCGTTTCGATCGATGCCCTGGACGGGCGGATCGCGGCAGTGATGCTGGTGCCATACCCGCCGGGGATCCCGTTGATCATGCCCGGTGAGCGTTTCACCGAGTCGACCCGCTCGATCATCGATTACCTGAAGTTTGCCCGGGCGTTCGACAGCAGCTTCCCCGGGTTTGTCGCCGATGTGCATGGCTTGCAACATGAAGACGAGGGCAATGGACGGCACTACACCGTCGATTGCATCAAGGAATGAGGACCTTTGCGAGTATGCAGCCCGTCATGAATCCCAAATACCCGGGCCTCTCGGTGCGTGTCGCCGATGAGGGTTTTGCGGCTTATATCTGGGGCAGTGATTTCAGTTTTGAAGTCGCCGCCTATGGCGCAGCAGAAATCGGCAAGCCGGTGGCGCAGTGGCCGGTGACGCCAATCACCCCGTATCGCAAGTGCTACGGCATCGATCCCGAAGAGTTCAGCAGCTTTCGCGACGCCGCCGACAGTGCGATTTTCATGGCCTATCTGGATGATGAGCCGGTGGGCCACCTGGTGGTCAGCACCAACTGGAACGGTTTCGCCCATATCGATGAATTGGCGGTGCATGCACCGGCGCGTCGCCATGGCGTGGCCAAGGCGTTGCTGGACGTAGCGCAGTTCTGGAGCCGCAAGAAAAAGCTGCCGGGCATCATGCTGGAAACCCAGAACAATAATCTTGGGGCCTGCCGGCTGTATGAACGCTGTGGCTACGTGGTTGGCGGGATCGATCATCTGCGTTATCGCGGGATCGACCCGAACACCGCCGAAGTCGCATTGTTCTGGTATCGATTGTTCGATAACCCGCTGGAAAAACCGATCAGCTCGCCAGCATCGCCACGGCTTGTTCCGTGATGATATCCAGCAGCGTCTGAGCCGCCGGAGAGGGCTCGGCGTTTTTCAGGCGCAGGGCGTAGACGCTGACCGGTACCGCAGGCGCCAGCGGGCAGGCATCGAGCCCGGCCGATTTGGCGCCGAGGGCGGTAAACGGATCGACAATCGCCAGGCCTTCACCGGCCTCGACCATGCTGCGCATCATTTGATGCGTCTGCACTCGGGTCTGGATGACCGGGGCAGGGCGCAGCGCATGCAGCTTGTTGTCTAGCGCCGGACTGAGCGGGTCGTGACCTTCCAGGCCGACCATTGACTGGCCGGCCAAGTCTTGCAGGGAAATGTACTTTTGTTTCGGTTGCAGCCAGCCATGGGGTGCCAATAGCTGGAGCTTGCCCTGGGCGATGACCTGGCAATCGATATCGGCATGGTCCGGGTCGTGCAGGCTCAGGCCCAGATCGCTTTCGCGCAGCAGCAGGCTTCTGACAATCTCGCGGGTCGGTTGGCTCAGGAGGGTGCAAGGTGCATCGGGGAGACGTCGGCGCAGCGCCGCGATGCTCTGCGGCAACAGTTGTTGCGCCAGCGGCGGGGTGCAGATGATTCGCAGGGGCGGGGCCAGATATTGCTTGAGGCTGCTGGCCAGTCGCTGGACCGGCTCAAGCGCTTCGTAGATGTGGGCGATCTCGACCTGTAACTCCCGCGCCTCGCGCGTGGCTTGCAGGCGGCCACGCACGCTGGCAAACAGCATGAAACCCAACTGATCCTCGGCATCGCGCAGCGTGCGTTCAACCTCGGTCACGGGCAACTGCAACCATTCGGCGGCGGTGCCCAGGTGACCGGTCTGCAGGAGCGCCTGGATCACTTCGATATGACGTAAACGCATGCGTGAAGTCCATGTTCAGCAGGTGAGGGAGTCAGTCACTGAATCCTAACTCAAGTGCGTGCATATGACTTCTGCTCATAACACCGGGTTATGAGGCAACGTTCGTTTCAGGTTCGCGAATCAGGGTAACGCCCGATTGCACCAGCAGAAACTCCTTGTCGTCGAGTTTGTTGACCCGGTCGCCAATGGCCAGCTTATAGGTGGTGACTGGCGCAGAGCCGGCGAGGCCGTCGTGCGACGGGGTGGATTCCTGGAACTCATGCACGGAATAAACACGGCCTTCCGCGTCTCTTGCATGGAACTGACCGACGAGTACTGCTGCCATCTGCTTAGAACCTCTGGAGATAAATCACTCAATTTGCGGTTCTGTAGACCGTGGTTGGGCGAGGTAAGTTTTCCTACAGGAAAAAAATAGTCAGGGGCGGCGATTTTCCGTCGCCCGCTGGTTGAATCGTCATTTGATCATCTATAACTAGAAGCTCTTTCCATCGAACAGTCGAGTATCTTCCATGAGCAACGTCTACGAGATCGCCGTTCTGGTCGGCAGCCTGAGAAAAGCATCGATCAACCGCAAGGTCGCGCTGGCGCTGGCCGAGCTGGCGCCTGCCAATCTGAAGCTGACGATCGTCGAAATCGGCGATTTGCCGCTGTACAACGAAGACATCGATGGCGATTCACCGCCGGCAGCCTACAGCACTTTCCGACAACAAGTGCGCTCATCCGACGCGGTGCTGTTCGTGACCCCGGAATACAACCGTTCGGTGCCGGCGCCGTTGAAGAATGCGATTGACGTCGGTTCGCGTCCCTATGGCCAGAGTGTCTGGGACGGCAAGCCGGGTGCGGTGATCAGCGCTTCACCGGGCGCCGTCGGCGGATTTGGCGCCAACCACAATGTGCGCCAGTCGATGGTGTTTCTCAATGTGCCGTGCATGCAGCAGCCGGAAGCGTATCTGGGCGGTATGGGTTCAGCGTTCGACGAGGCGGGCAAGTTGTCGGAGTCGCTCAAGCCGTTCCTGCAGAAATTCATCAATGCGTATGGGCAGTGGGTCGAGCAGCATAAAAAGCCATGACCACTTCCGTTTAGCTCGTAGCAGCTGCCTCGCAGGCTCGGCAGCTGCTACATCAGGCATTTCATCCCACCTTCACTTTACGGCCTATTCAAACCTCCCTATATTCCGCGCTTCGTTTTTCCGTCGGGCTGGAACCGGGTTTATATGCTCATCGCATCGTTGATTTTTTTGCTGACCATCACCCTGGTGATCTGGCAACCCAAAGGCCTGGGCGTCGGCTGGAGTGCGGTATTCGGCGCGGTGCTGGCACTGCTGTCCGGGGTGGTGCACCTGAGCGATATTCCGCTGGTATGGCAGATCATCTGGAATGCCACCGGCACCTTCGTTGCGCTGATTATCATCAGCCTGCTGCTGGATGAGGCGGGGTTCTTTGCCTGGGCCGCGTTGCATGTGGCCCGTTGGGGGCGGGGCAGCGGGCGCAAGCTCTTTGCTTATATGGTGTTGCTCGGCGCACTGGTGTCGGCGTTGTTCGCCAATGACGGCGCGGCGCTGATTCTTACGCCGATCGTGATTTCCATGCTGCTGGCGTTGCGTTTTTCCCCGGCGGCGACCCTGGCGTTCGTGATGGGGGCCGGTTTCATCGCCGACACCGCGAGCCTGCCGCTGGTGGTGTCGAACCTGGTGAACATTGTTTCGGCTGACTTCTTCAAGATCAGTTTCAACCGCTACGCCGCGGTGATGATTCCGGTCAATCTGGTAAGCGTGGCGGCGACCCTGGCAATGTTGATGGTGTTTTTCCGTCGCGACATCCCCCGTGATTACCATCCCGAGCAGTTGGCAGACCCGGCCACCGCGATTCACGACACTGCAACGTTTTATGCCGGTTGGGTGGTGTTGGTGATTCTGCTGCTCGGCTGCTTTGCCCTTGAGCCGTTGGGCATTCCGATCAGCGCGATCTCCGCGGTGTGCGCTGCATTGCTGCTGGCCATTGCCGCCCGTGGCCACAAGATTTCCACGCGTAAGGTGATGAAAGAAGCGCCGTGGCAGATCGTGATTTTTTCCTTAGGGATGTACCTCGTGGTGTATGGCCTGCGCAACGCCGGGCTAACCGGGTATCTGGCCGGTTGGCTGGATGGCTTCGCCGGTTACGGCGTGTGGGGCGCGGCCATGGGCACCGGGGTGCTGACGGCGTTGCTGTCGTCGGTGATGAACAATCTGCCGACCGTGCTGATCGGCTTGCTCTCTATCGATGCCAGTCAGGCGACCGGCGTGGCGAAGGAGGCGATGATCTACGCCAACGTCATCGGCAGCGACCTGGGGCCGAAAATCACCCCGATCGGCAGTCTGGCGACCTTGCTGTGGCTGCATGTGCTGCAGCGCAAGAATATCCGGATTGGCTGGGGCTACTACTTCAAGGTCGGGGTTGTGCTGACGGTGCCGGTGTTGTTGGTGACGTTGGCGGCCTTGGCGTTGCGGTTATCCATCTAGACCGGGCGGGCACTGCAAGCGCTCAACCACTGCCCGGCACATTCGGCCAAAGATCGGACACCAGAAACAGCCGCTCGGCCTCTTCCCAATCCCCTTTGGCATTCTCTGTCAGCCGCACCATCAATTGCGCCGGTGCCAGCGGGTCCAGATCGCTCAGCCACGTGTCCAGCTGTTCAGCGCTCCAGGTCTGCTCCTTGGGATAGTGCGCTGGCGCCAGCCAGGCATGGCGGGGCAGGGGTTGCCAGCGACCGTACGGACGCTGGACGACAAACTCCGCCCAGTCCTTCTGGTGCAGCCAGCTACCGCGTAAATGCTGAGGATGTGCACCGCTGGGTGGTTCGGCCTGCCCCGGCCACGGATAGAGCAGGTAACCGCCCAGCCATAGATGCGCGCTGAACTGCTGGATATCCAGCGACGCCAGCACATCACGGCTCTCCGCCCGCGCGGAAATCGGCAATTGATGCCGGCTCAGGTGTTCCAGTTTGCGGTCCAGCCGATCATGACAACCTGGTCCGAGCCACTGCGCGGTGTCACGGCCGTCACCGTTCTGCGGGCCGAGATAGAGCTTGATCGCCAGTTCCAGATGATGCACGCCATCGCGATCGCGCAGCAGCATGTCCAGCTCGCCCAAGGTGTGGCCTTCACGGCGGATCGGCATGTTGGCGGCGATCAGCTCGATCCCCGGTGCGTGCCGCACGGCGTACTGCCACAGCCGTTCGTAGTACAAACCCAGGCGCCGGGTCCTGGCCTGGGCCAGCCAGTGCAGCAAATCGTAACTGTCACGATCCAGATGCCTGAGCCAGTGTTCCAGGCGCTCCGGCGCCTGCACCCAATCGCTGCCGGCCAGGGGATGACGCTGCGGCCACGGGGTGGCGTCGAGCATCGGCGGCGCGAGGATGACCCAAGCCAGGTCGCGCACTTCAGGGTGGCGCAACTGGTGAGGTAACTGGAGCAAGTCTGGAAATAGGATCATCTTGCGAGCATAGCCCGAAACTAGAGCACACCGTTGTGGCTGAAAGGGTTTTGTCTACGCCGCGCTTTCGCCCATAATCGTGTTTTTCGCCGCCACACGCGTTAGGGGCCTCATGGAGCAATTTCGTAATATCGGCATCATCGGTCGCCTGGGCAGTTCTCAGGTGCTGGATACCGTCCGCCGACTGAAACGGTTTCTGCTCGATCGTCACCTGCACGTGATCCTCGAAGACACCATCGCCGAAGTCCTGCCGGGCCATGGCCTGCAAACTTCGTCGCGCAAGATGCTCGGTGAAGTCTGTGACATGGTGATTGTGGTCGGTGGTGACGGCAGCCTGCTGGGCGCTGCCCGGGCGCTGGCCCGGCACAACATCCCGGTGCTCGGTATCAACCGTGGCAGCCTGGGATTCCTCACCGATATTCGCCCCGATGAGCTGGAAGTCAAAGTCGCCGAAGTGCTCGACGGCCATTACCTGGTGGAAAACCGCTTCCTGTTGCAAGCCGAAGTCCGGCGCCACGCCGAGGCCATCGGCCAGGGCGATGCGCTGAACGATGTAGTGCTGCACCCCGGCAAGTCGACGCGAATGATCGAGTTCGAGCTGTACATCGACGGCCAGTTCGTCTGCAGCCAGAAGGCCGACGGCCTGATCGTTGCCACGCCGACCGGTTCGACCGCTTATGCGCTGTCTGCGGGCGGCCCGATCATGCATCCCAAGCTCGACGCTATTGTGATTGTGCCGATGTACCCCCATACCTTGTCGGGTAGGCCGATTGTGGTCGATGGCAACAGTGAGCTGAAAATCGTCGTGTCCAAAGATATGCAGATTTACCCGCAAGTCTCCTGTGATGGGCAGAACCACTTCACCTGCGCGCCCGGTGACACCATCACCATCAGCAAGAAAGCGCAGAAGCTGCGGCTGATTCACCCACTCGACCACAACTACTACGAAGTCTGCCGGACCAAGCTCGGCTGGGGCAGCAAGTTGGGTGGTGGAGGCGACTGATGCTCGATCCCGCGCGTAGCTACGACCTGATCGGTGACGTGCACGGTTGCGCTCTGACCCTTGAGCACTTGCTCGACCGGCTCGGTTACCACAAACAGGCAGGTGTCTGGCGGCATCCGTCGCGCATGGCGGTGTTCCTCGGTGACATCATCGACCG
>Ga0207655_1001977_pt1 | contig 17506 bp, 13 predicted proteins | sample KBSM44metaG_FD_184398 | JGI IMG/M metagenome (GOLD analysis project Ga0207655, IMG submission 184398) | Miscanthus rhizosphere microbial communities from Kellogg Biological Station, Michigan, USA - KBS M4-4 metaG (SPAdes) (version 2) | ecosystem: Host-associated > Plants > Roots > Rhizosphere >...
CGAGCGTTAGCTCGCCTGCCGCTTTTGATCTTGATTCACCCGCCCCTTCGGGAGGCTGAGTGGAGGTGTTCATCTGGGGATTGGCGCGCAGCGCCGTTCGACGCAGTCGAACACATCGCATGTAGGTTGAAGCGAAGCCAACCGTAGGGCGATGCCCCCAGATGGATACCGGAGCGAAGGAACCCCGAGCCTTAGCGAGGGGCCGGACGTTCGGGGCGAGACCTTTTGGTTACTTTTGGGGCGTTTGCCAAAAGTGACCCGCTGTAAGAGCGGAACCATAAGTGGCCGTTACCGCAGAAATGGATATGTACTCAGTCAGTAAGAACCTGGTCGGCTATAAGGCCGCCAAGATCAAAACAAGATCCCGGTCCAAACTGACAGAGCCGTCAGTTACCAGTCACGCTCCTGACCGGCGAACAGGTTTATAAAGGAAGGTATAAACCTGACAAAACCAGACCACTCAGCCCGGCGCCCCACTCGCATGCGAATTCAGAAAAAAACCGCCCTGCTCGCCGCCCTTCTGATCGCCCTGGCAGCGACGGGCGTTTGGTACGCCACCAAACCCGCCGCCACCAAACTGGCCGCCCCCACCGCCATTCCCGTGCGGGTGGTCAGCGTCGTCGAAAAAGATGTGCCCCGCTACGTCAGCGGCATCGGCTCGGTGTTGTCCTTGCACAGCGTGGTCGTGCGCCCGCAAATCGACGGCATCCTCACCAAACTGCTGGTCAAGGAAGGCCAACTGGTGAACCAGGGCGACCTGCTGGCCACCCTCGATGACCGCTCGATCCGCGCCAGCCTCGACCAGGCCCGGGCGCAACTGGGCGAAAGCCAGGCGCAACTGCAAGTGGCCCAGGTCAACCTCAAGCGCTACAAATTGCTGAGGGTCGACGACGGCGTGTCCAAGCAGACCTACGACCAGCAACAAGCCCTGGTCAACCAACTCAAAGCCACCGCCCAAGGCAATCAGGCATCCATCGACGCCGCTCTGGTGCAGCTTTCCTACACACAGATTCGCTCGCCAGTCACCGGTCGCGTTGGTATTCGCACAGTCGATGAAGGCAACTTCCTGCGCATGACCGACACCCAAGGTCTGTTCACGGTGACCCAGATCGACCCGATCGCCGTGGAGTTTTCCCTGCCGCAGCAAATGCTGCCGACCCTGCAAGGCCTGATCAACGATCCACAGCAAGCACCGGTCAAGGCTTACATCGGCGCTGACACTGACGGTGAAACCGGCAACCTGCTGGGCGAAGGTCACCTGACCCTGATCGACAACCAGATCAACGCCAACACCGGCACCATCCGCGCCAAGGCCGAATTCGCCAACCCCGCACAGAAACTCTGGCCGGGCCTGCTGGTGACGGTAAAGATTCAGACAGCGCTGGATAAAAATGCGCTGGTGGTGCCGCCCACGGTCGTACAACGCGGGCTCGATCAACATTTCGTGTACAGGGTCAACGGCGACAAGGTCGAAGCCGTGCAGGTGCAAATGGTCTATCAAGGCAGCGGCCAGGACATTATCAAAGGCGTTAAACCGGGCGACGTGCTGGTCAGCGACGGCCAATCGAGGCTCAAACCCGGCTCGACGGTTCAGGTACTGAGCGAGCCACCGCAAGTGGTCCAATCGGAGCCAAAACCATGAAGGGCCAAGGTTCCATTTCCGCGTGGTGCATCGATCATCCGGTGGCGACGGTCCTGCTGACCTTTGCCCTTATATTGCTCGGCGTCATCGCCTTCCCGCGACTGTCGATTGCGCCACTGCCGGAAGCGGAATTCCCGACCATTCAGGTGGCCGCGCAACTGCCCGGCGCCAACCCGGAGACCATGGCCTCATCGGTGGCCACGCCGCTTGAAGTGCAATTCAGCGCCATCCCCGGCGTGACCCAGATGACCTCGAGCAGCGCCCTGGGCTCGACCATCCTGACCCTGCAATTCACCCTCGACAAAAGCATCGACACCGCCGCCCAGGAGGTCCAGGCCGCGATCAACACCGCCGCCGGCAAACTGCCCAAAGATATGCCCAACCTGCCAACCTGGCGCAAGGTCAACCCGGCTGACAGTCCGGTGCTGATTCTCAGCATCAATTCACCGCAAATGCCCGGCACCGAACTCAGCGATCTGGTAGAAACCCTACTCGCCCGTCAGATCAGTCAGATCGACGGTGTAGGCCAAGTGAACATCACCGGTCAGCAACGTCCGGCGATTCGCGTGCAGGCCTCGGCGGACAAACTCGCCGCCATTGGCCTGACCCTGGCGGACATTCGCCTGGCGATCCAGAAAACCAGCCTCAACCAGGCCAAAGGTGCGTTGTACGGCGAGTCGAGCATCTCGACCCTGTCCACCAACGACCAGTTGTTCCACCCCGAGGATTACAGCCAACTCATCGTTTCCTACAAGAACGGTGCCCCAGTTCATCTCAAGGACGTGGCCAAAGTGGTCAACGGTTCAGAAGATGCCTACATCCAGGCCTGGGCTGACGGCCAGCCGGGGGTGAACCTGGTGATTTTCCGGCAACCGAGCGCCAACATCGTCGAGACCGTTGATCGAATTCAAGCGGCCCTGCCGACACTGAATGCCATGTTGCCGGCTTCGGTGCAGGTCAAGGTGTTGATCGACCGCACCCAGACCATCCGCGCCTCGCTGCATGAAGTGGAAGTCACCCTGCTGATCGCGATCCTGCTGGTGGTGGCGGTGATGGCGCTGTTCCTGCGGCAACTGTCGGCGACCCTGATCGTGACAGCGGTGCTCGGTGTGTCGCTGACTGCCAGTTTCGCCCTGATGTACATCATGGGCTTCAGCCTGAATAACCTGACGCTGGTGGCGATCGTGGTGTCCGTCGGGTTTGTGGTCGACGATGCGATTGTGGTGGTGGAAAACATTCACCGGCACCTGGAGGCCGGCGACGGCATGCGCGAGGCGGCGATCAAAGGCGCCGGCGAGATCGGTTTTACCGTGGTCTCGATCAGTTTCTCGCTGGTGGCGGCGTTCATTCCGCTGCTGTTCATGGGCGGCGTGGTCGGGCGGCTGTTCAAGGAGTTCGCCTTGACCGCGACCTCGACCATCCTGATTTCGGTGGTGGTGTCCCTGACCCTGGCACCGACGCTGGCCGCGCTGTTCATGCGCGCACCGGCGCATCATGCCCACAGCAAGCCAGGTTTCGGCGAGCGCTTGCTGGCGCTATACGACAAAGGCCTGCGCCGCGCCCTCGCCCATCAGACATTGATGATCGGTGTGTTCGGCCTGTCGCTGGGGCTGGCCATTGCCGGTTACATTTTCATCCCCAAAGGCTTCTTCCCGGTACAGGACACCGGATTCGTCCTCGGCACCACCGAAGCAGCTGCAGATATTTCCTACGGCGACATGGTGAAAAAACACTTGGCGATGGCCGAAATCGTCGCCGCCGACCCCGCCGTCGAGACGTTCTCGCACTCGGTCGGCGTTTCAGGCAGCAACCAGACCATCGCCAACGGCCGCTTCTGGATTTCGCTGAAAAAACGTGGCGACCGCGATGTGTCTGCCAGCCAGTTCATCGACCGGATTCGCCCGCAACTGATGAAAGTCCCGGGCATCGTGCTGTACCTGCGCGCCGGGCAAGACATCAACCTCAGTTCCGGCCCGAGCCGCGCCCAGTACCAATACGTGCTCAAGAGCAACGACGGTGCCCTCCTGAGTACCTGGACCCAGCGCCTGACGGAAAAACTGCGCAGCAACCCGGCGTTCCGCGACATTTCCAACGACTTGCAACTGGGCGGCAGCATCACCCACATCAGCATCGACCGCAGCGCGGCGGCGCGTTTCGGCCTGACCGCCAGCGACGTCGACGAAGCGCTGTACGACGCCTTCGGCCAGCGGCAGATCAATGAATTCCAGACCCAGACCAACCAGTACAACGTGATTCTGGAACTGGACACCAAACAGCGCGGCAAGGCCGAAAGCCTCAACTATTTCTACCTGCGCTCGCCGCTGAGTGGGGAAATGGTGCCGCTGTCGGCCCTGGCGAAATTCGATGCGCCGACCATCGGCCCGTTGTCCATCGCTCACGACGGGATGTTCCCGGCGGCCAACCTGTCATTCAACCTGGCATCCGGCGTGGCGTTGGGTGATGCGGTGATCATGCTCAACCAGGCCAAGGCTGACATCGGTATGCCGGCCGCCATCAGCGGTAATTTCCAGGGCGCGGCCCAGGCGTTCCAGAGTTCGCTGGCCAGCCAGCCGTGGTTGATTCTGGCGGCGTTGGTGGCGGTGTACATCATTCTCGGCGTGCTGTACGAAAGCTTCGTGCATCCGCTGACAATCATCTCGACCCTACCCTCGGCGGGGCTCGGGGCGGTGATCATGCTGTGGATCTGCGGCCAGGACTTTTCGATCATGGCGCTGATCGGGCTGGTGCTGCTGATCGGTATCGTCAAGAAGAACGGTATCCTGATGATCGACTTCGCGCTGGATGCCCAGCGCAACCGTGGCCTGCCACCGCTGGAGGCAATCCATGAGGCCTGCCTCACACGGTTCCGGCCGATCATCATGACCACGCTTGCCGCCCTGCTCGGCGCCTTGCCGTTGATGATCGGCTACGGCACCGGCGCCGAACTGCGCCAGCCATTGGGCATCGCGGTGGTCGGCGGTTTGCTGGTGAGCCAGGCGCTGACGCTGTTCACCACGCCGGTCATATACTTGTGGCTTGAGCGGATATTCCATAGACCCACACCAGCACAGCAGCCGGTGCTGGCGACCACAGACTGAGGCGGGGTCATGCGCGTTCTGATTATCGAAGACGAGGAAAAAACCGCGGATTATCTGCACCGCGGTCTGACGGAACAGGGTTACACCGTGGACGTGGCCCGCGATGGCGTCGAAGGCCTGCACCTGGCGCTGGAAAATGACTACGCGGTGATTGTCCTCGACGTCATGCTGCCGGGCCTCGACGGTTTCGGCGTGCTGCGCGCATTGCGTGCGCGCAAGCAAACCCCGGTGATCATGCTCACCGCCCGCGAGCGGGTGGAAGACCGCATCAAAGGTCTGCGCGATGGCGCCGACGATTACCTCGGCAAACCGTTTTCCTTCCTCGAACTGGTGGCGCGCCTGCAAGCGCTGACCCGTCGCAGCGGTGGCCACGAGCCGGTGCAGGTGAGCATCGCCGACCTGTGGATAGATTTGATCAGCCGCAAAGCCACCCGCGCCGGCACCCGCCTGGACCTGACCGCCAAGGAGTTCTCACTGTTGAGTGTGTTGGCGCGCAGACAGGGTGAAATCCTCTCGAAAACCGCCATCGCCGAGATGGTCTGGGACATCAATTTCGACAGCGACGCCAACGTGGTCGAAGTCGCGATCAAACGCCTGCGGGCCAAGCTCGACGGGCCGTTCGACGAGAAATTGCTGCACACCATTCGGGGCATGGGTTATGTGCTGGAGAGCCGTGGTGTCCAGTAATTCCATCGCGCTGCGCCTGAGCGAGATGTTTACGCTGGTGGCGCTGCTGGTGTTTCTGTTGATCGGCGGCGCGCTGTATCAACAGGTCGACAAGGGTTTGGGCCTGCTGCCCGAAGCCGAGCTCGATGCCCGCTATAGCGTGCTCGAATCGGCGCTCAACCGTTACGGCACGCCCGAGCATTGGGTGAAGATCAACGCCAAGCTCAAACTGCTGAGCGAAGAAGACAAGCGCATTCGCTTTTGGGTGGTCAGCGGTAATCCCGGTTATGAATACGGCCAACCCGACGCGTCGATCCGCGCGTTCGCCCAAGGCCCATTGGGCATGCGCGACATGGAATTGCCCGACCATCCGTACCCGCTGAAAGTGCTGCTAACCGAGTTGCCGGCCAAGGACCAGCGCCCACCGCTGCGCTTCATGATCGGCATCGACACCGAAACCTTTTACGAGACGCAGCACCACTTGCTGATCGCCCTGATCAGCCTGGCGATCATTGGGGTATTGCTGGCCTCGCTACTCGGTTACTGGGTGGCGCGGATCGGCCTCAAACCACTGATCAAGTTGTCGCAGGAAGCCCAGCGTCTGGCACCACCGAGGCTGTCCGGGCGCCTGCAATTATCGCCATTGCCCCCGGAGCTCGATCAGTTCGTCAGTTCGTTCAACGCCACCCTGGAACGGGTGGAACAGGCCTACTCGCGGCTGGAATCGTTCAATGCCGATGTGGCCCATGAACTGCGCTCGCCGCTGACCAACCTGATCGGTCAGACCCAGGTTGCACTGACACGCGGGCGCTCCGCCGAACACTATTTCGAAGTGCTGCAATCGAACCTCGAAGAGCTGGAGCGGCTGCGCTCGATCATCAACGACATGCTGTTCCTCGCCAGCGCCGACCAAGGCAGCAAGGCCACCCAACTGACGTCCACCTCACTTGCTGATGAAGTGGCGACGACGCTGGAATATCTGGATTTCATTCTTGAGGATGCGCAGGTTCAGGTCGAGGTCAGTGGCGATGCGCAGGTGCGAATCGAGATCGCACATCTGCGCCGGGCGTTGATCAACCTGCTGAGCAACGCGGTGCAGCACACCGCGCCTGGGCAAGTGATTCAGGTGCGGATCGAAGTCGAGGAGCACCAAGTGAGCATCGGCGTCGCCAACCCGGGGTCGCCGATTGCCAGTGACCATCTGCCGCGCCTGTTCGAACGCTTCTACCGGGTCGATGCGTCACGCAGTAACAGTGGCAACAACCATGGCCTGGGGTTGGCGATCGTCAAGGCGATTGCGCTGATGCATGGCGGGGATGTGTTTGTGCGCAGTGATCATGGGATGAATACCTTCGGCATTCATCTTCCAGTCTGATAGGACGGAATCCTGTGGCGAGGGGGCAAGCCCCCTCGCCACAGGATGTCCTTCTGCAGGACTGTTACTTTTAGCGCAACAGTCCTTTATGCAATCCACTCTTTTTCCCCTCGCCCAAGCCCCTTATCGTTGCCCCATCAAACAGCACTTGCCAAGCAAGAAGGTTCAAAAGATGTCCAACAGTATGGGTATTGCCAGCGCTTTCGTTTTGTCGTCCCTGTTCCTGTCTCCGTTCGCCATGGCTGAAGAGTCGCAGACATTCGTCGCACAAAATGCCGAACGCGCCATGGCCTACGAACAGTATCAAAACGAACTGACAGCCAAGGCCCAAGAGGCTGCGCAAACCCCTCAAGCGTCGAGCACTCAAGCCCTGCCACGGGTTGAGAAAGACAGCTGATCCATACGTATCGCTCTGTTTCCCTCGACACTTTTCATCGGCTCTTCCCTTTGAAAAGTTGTCTTCAAAGCCGCTGCTATCAGCGGCTTTTTTTCGTGGTGGTTTTAAACCCCTTCAGTTCATCTTCCCTGACAACAAACATCCGCACTTCAAAACAATGAAGTACTTAGTTGACCCAAGGAGCTTTACCGCACGTGCGTTTCCCTCTCAGATTCAGTCCGCTGTTCATTGCAATCACTGCAACGATGGCCAACAACGCGCAGGCCGACGACGAATCCAGCCGCGAAGGCTTTGTCGATGGGGCGAGCCTCAACCTCAATGCCCGCAACTACTACATGAACCGCAATCGCCTGCAAAAGGCCGATGACAACATCGAGTGGGGTCAGGGCTTTCTCGGTCGCTTCGAATCGGGATTCAGCCAGGGCACCATCGGTTTCGGCGTTGAAGCCCACGCGATGCTCGGGCTCAAGCTCGACGGCGGTGGTGGCACCGACGGGTCGAGCATCCTGCCGATCAGCGATGGCAACGGCAAGGCACCGGGCTCGTTTTCCACCGCTGGCGGCACCCTGAAAATGCGGGCCTTCGATACCGAATTGAAGGCCGGCGACCTGTTCCTTGCCAACCCGGTGATCGCCGGTGGCGAAACCCGCATGCTGCCGCAGACCTTTCGCGGCGTCAGCCTGACCAACCACAGTGTCGACGGGTTGATGATCGAGGGCGGTCAGGCCAGCTTCACCAAACTCTACAACCAGAGCGGCCACACCCGCATCGGCACGTCCTATGGCAGCCTGGCCGATGGCGATGAAAGCCGGCATTTGAATTGGGCCGGCGTGGCCTGGAGCGGCCTGCCGGGCCTGACCAGCAGCCTGTATGCGGCCGAACTCAAGGACATCTGGAACCAGTACTACTACGACCTGGACTACACCTATGCGCTGAATGACTTGGTCAGCCTCAACCCGGGCCTGCACTTCTATCACACGCAAGACACCGGCGATGCACTGCTGGGCAACATCGACAACAACACCTACAGCCTGCATTTCACCGTCGACGTGGGCCATCACAGCGTCACCGCCGCCTACCAGCGGGTCAACGGCAACACGCCGTTCGATTACATCAGCCAGGGCGACAGCATTTATCTCGACAACTCCCAGCAGTATTCGGACTTCAACGGTCCGAATGAGCGCTCGTGGAAACTCAAGTACGCCTACGACTTTGCTGGCCTCGACATGCCCGGCCTGACCTCGGCGGTGTCCTACTCACGGGGTGAACTGGACCTGACCAAGGTCGATCCGGACAGCCGCGGTTACGCCTCGTGGTACAGCGCCGACGGCAGAAACGCCACGCATCGGGAACGAGACATCGAGCTCAAGTACGTGGTCCAGGGTAGCAAGGCCAAAGACCTGGCGATGCGTCTGCAATGGGCGTCTAACCGTGGCGGCAACGGTTACGGTGCGCTGGATCAGGACACGGATGAATACCGGGTAATTGTCGACTACCCGGTGAATGTCTTCTAAGCTTCAATTAGCAAAAGGCCAGCATGTTTTGCTGGCCTTTTTTTTATCCGGGATTTATATAGGCGCGCAGGACGCAACCGGTTTCTGGGACTCTGCCCGATTCTTGTAAAAGCACTTTCATAACGCCTTATTTGCAGAAGTCAGAACCATGAGTGTGAACAGTGCGAAATCCGGTGATCCGATCCGTTCGACACGCTCGGAGCGGCTTCTGGTTCTCAGTAGTGTGTTGTTGGTGATCGCAATACTGAGCATCGTCGCGTTCCTGCTGATCCGCGAACACGCCAATGCCAAATTGTCCGCCGCTCGCGCCGCCAACAATATCGTGCAATTGATCGACGCCGACGTGCTGCGCAATGTCGAACTCTATGACGTGTCCCTGCTGGGTTTGATCGCAGCCTCCCAGCGGGAAGACCTCAAGAGCGTTTCCCCGGCCATTCGCCACCTGGCCTATTTCGACCGCGCCACTGCCGCGCCGTACAAGGGCAACATCTTGTTGCTCGACAACAAGGGCTATGTGATCGCCGACTCGGCCTCGGTGGAGCCCAGAAAGGGCAACTTTGCCGATCGCGAATACTTCCAGGCCCACATCAACAATCCGGACCCGGGCATGTTCATCAGTCGCCCTTTCAAGGCCCGGCCGCCGGAACAGGATTGGCGGATCAGTTTCAGCCGCCGGGTGAACGGCACCCAGGGTGAGTTCCTCGGCGTGGCCGAGGCCGCCATGCATTTGAGCTACTTCGATCAGTTGTTCAACAGCTTGAGCATCGGCCGCGACAGTACGGTCAGCCTGATCAGCAAGGACGGGATTCTCCTGGCCCACCAACCCCACCTGGCCGAAGAGCTGATCGGCAAGGATTTCAGCAACCGCCCCAATTTCCAGCGCATCGTCAAAGAAGGCAACGGCAGCTTCACCGGCATGTCCAGTCGATACAACGATGAGCGCTTGTACACCTTCTCCAAGGTCGGGAATTTGCCGTTGATCGTCATCGTTGCGCTGTCCAGCGATGAAGTCTTTGCGGCCTGGAAGCGCACCGCGGTGGTAGTCACTTCTGCGACCGTTGCCCTGTGCGTGAGCCTGCTGTGGCTGACCTGGTTGCTCTGCCGGGAGCTGCGTCGACGCCAAAGCGCCGAGCAGGAACTGGCACAACTGGCCGCCACCGACCCCTTGACCGGTCTGGCCAATCGCCGAAGCCTGGATCAGGCTCTGCACCATGAATGGTTTCGTGCCCAGCGTTCCGGTCAGCCGTTGTCGCTGTTGATGATCGATATCGATCACTTCAAGGCGTTCAATGATCGCCACGGCCACCGAGGGGGCGACGATGCCTTGCGCTCGGTGGCCAAGGTGATCGACACCCATGTTCGACGGCCGGCGGACCTGGTCGCCCGGTATGGTGGCGAGGAGTTTTCAGTGATCCTGGCTGAAACCGACAGCGCCGGAGCCCAACAGATTGCCGAAAAAATCCGTATGGCGGTGGAGCAATTGCCGTTGGTGGGAGGTGATGTGTCACCGATTACTGTCAGTATTGGTATCAGTACCTGGACGACAGCAACCGACATCAGCCTGGAACAGTTGCTGTTTGCAGCGGACAAGGCGCTGTATCAGGCCAAGGAAAACGGGCGGAACCGGGTGGTCGCTGCGGATTGATCGTTCCCGCTGGCATAAAAAAAGGCCACCCGAAGGTAGCCTTTAAAAAACTAGAGAGGTTTTTTGCTTACACGGCCGCAACAGGACGCATGTAAGAGATCGGTGCGGTGCTGGCGTCTTCGAACGTCACGACTTCCCAAGCATCTGTCTGCTCAATCAACTTGCGCAGCAGCTGGTTGTTCAATGCGTGTCCGGACTTGAAGCCCTTGAACTCACCAATCAGGCTATTGCCCAGCAGGTAGAGGTCACCAATCGCATCGAGGATTTTGTGCTTCACGAATTCGTCTTCATAGCGAAGGCCGTCTTCGTTCAGTACACCATCCGCGTCGACCACAATTGCGTTTTCAACGCTGCCGCCGAGTGCGAGGTTGTGCTTGCGCAGGTACTCGATATCACTCATGAAACCAAAGGTACGCGCGCGGCTGACTTCTTTTACGAACGAAGTGCTGGAAAAATCCACGCTTGCACTTTGTGTGCGGTCACGGAAAACCGGGTGATCGAAATCGATCTCGAAGCTCACTTTGAAACCTTCGAAAGGGACGAAAGTGGCGCGCTTGTCGCCGTCTTCCACTGTCACTTCCCGCAGGATCCGGATGAACTTCTTGGCGGCGTCCTGCTCTTCCAGGCCGGCCGATTGAATCAGGAATACGAAGGGTCCAGCGCTACCATCCATGATCGGGACTTCGGACGCGGAGAGCTCGACGTAGGCGTTATCGATGCCCAGGCCAGCCATGGCCGAGAGCAGGTGCTCCACCGTGTCCACTTTGACGTCACCGTTAACAAGCGTGGTCGACATAGTGGTTTCGCCAACGTTTTCCGCGCGGGCAGGAATCTGCACCACAGGGTCGAGGTCAGCACGACAAAACACAATGCCGGTGTCGACAGGCGCTGGCTTGAGGGTCAGGTAGACCTTCTCCCCGGAGTGCAGGCCGACACCTGTGGCACGGATAATATTCTTCAGGGTGCGTTGTTTAATCATGGCATGGGCCGCTTCAGCGCAAATTGCGAACTGGTATCAACAAAGGCTGGCGATGATAGCAGACCAGACCTTTGCTGAACACCAATCACCCTAATACCCCTGATACATTTCATCAATCGGCCTGACGACGCAGGAAAGCCGGGATGTCCAGGTAGTCCAGATCATCTTGCGGGTTCATCTTCGCGGCAGTCGCAGCACCGGCCTGAGCCTGGTTGCGCATGACGGTCGGACGGTCCAGGTCACGGTAATTCACCGCTGGCTGTTCCTGACGAACAGGGGCTTGTTGTTGTGGCTGGGAGGCCATCGAGGTGTGAACGGTATTGTCGATGACCTTCACAGGCTTCTCGATTTTAGCGCCCAGACCAGTGGCAACCACGGTCACGTGCAGTTCGTCGCGCATGTCCGGATCGATAACGGTACCGACCTTGACCATTGCGTGCTCGGATGCGAAGGCTTCGATGATGCTACCCACGTCGGAGTACTCACCCAGAGACAGGTCAGGACCGGCGGTGATGTTCACCAGGATGCCGCGTGCACCTTGCAGGTTCACGTCTTCGAGCAGCGGGTTGCGAATGGCCGCTTCGGTCGCTTCACGTGCACGGTTCGGACCGCTGGCGCAGCCAGTGCCCATCATCGCCATGCCCATTTCGCTCATCACGGTACGTACGTCGGCGAAGTCGACGTTGATCATGCCCGGACGCTTGATGATGTCGGAGATACCGCGAACGGCGCCGGCCAGTACATCGTCAGCCTTGGCGAAAGCCGACAGGAGGCTTGCGTCTTTACCGAGGATGGTCAGCAGCTTCTCGTTGGGAATGGTGATCAACGAGTCGACGCTTTCAGACAGCAGACGGATACCTTCGTCGGCGAGCTGCATGCGCTTGCGGCCTTCGAACGGGAACGGACGGGTCACCACCGCAACGGTGAGGATCCCCATTTCCTTGGCCACTTCAGCAATGATTGGCGCTGCACCGGTACCGGTACCGCCGCCCATGCCGGTCGTGATGAACACCATGTTGGTGCCCTGCAGGACTTCGGCAATGCGCTCACGGTCTTCGAGAGCGGCCTGACGACCTACTTCAGGGTTGGCGCCAGCGCCCAGACCTTTGGTCACGCTGGTACCCAGTTGCAGAATGGTGCGCGCGCTGATGCTTTTCAGCGCCTGGGCATCAGTGTTGGCGCAGATGAATTCAACGCCTTCAATGTTGCTCTTGACCATGTGATTGACAGCGTTGCCGCCGCCTCCGCCAACACCGATAACTTTAATTACCGGGCTTGCGGGGATGTTGTCTACGAGTTCGAACATTTTCCCTCTCCTTACATTCTCTAGTTTTTTCGCCTACTGCTTTTGAAGCGGTGTTGCGGTAAAGCTTTAGAAATTGCCTTGTACCCAGCTCTTGATGCGATCGAGCAGAGCGGCTTTCGGTTCGTCATTGCTGTAGCTGTCGCGGCTGCCGATGCCCGAGAACGAAATCCCGTCGGACTGCTTCTGCAGGCCGTACATCAACAGGCCAACGCCGGTGGAATAGATCGGGTTGCGGACCACGTCGTCCAGCCCCTTGACGCCATGGGGCACGCCCAGGCGAACCGGCATGTGGAAGATCTCTTCGGCCAGTTCGACCGCGCCTTCCATCTTCGACGTACCGCCGGTCAGCACGATGCCGGCCGGGATCAGGTCTTCATAGCCGCTGCGACGCAGTTCGGCCTGGATCAGGGTGAACAGCTCGTCGTAACGCGGCTCGACCACTTCGGCCAGGGCCTGGCGGGACAGTTCGCGCGGTGGACGGTCGCCGACACTCGGCACCTTGATGGTTTCGCCGGCACCGGCCAGTTTGGCCAGGGCGCAGGCATAGCGAATCTTGATTTCTTCGGCGTACTGGGTCGGGGTGCGCAACGCCATCGCGATGTCGTTGGTCACCTGGTCGCCCGCAATCGGGATCACCGCGGTGTGGCGGATCGCGCCTTCGGTGAAGATCGCGATGTCGGTGGTACCGCCGCCGATGTCCACCAGGCACACGCCCAGTTCTTTCTCGTCGTCGGTCAGCACCGAATACGCCGAAGCCAGTTGCTCGAGAATGATGTCGTCGATTTCCAGGCCGCAGCGACGCACGCACTTTTCAATGTTCTGTGCGGCGTTGACGGCGCAGGTGACCACGTGAACCTTGGCTTCCAGACGCACGCCGGACATGCCCAGCGGCTCGCGCACGCCTTCCTGGTTATCGATCACATAATCCTGCGGCAGGGTGTGCAGCACGCGCTGGTCAGCCGGGATTGCCACAGCCTGGGCGGCGTCGAGGACGCGTTCAAGGTCGGCGGAGCTGACTTCGCGATCACGAATCGCCACGATACCGTGGGAGTTCAGGCTGCGGATGTGATTGCCGGCCACGCCGACGAACGCCGAGTGGATCCGGCAACCGGCCATCAGCTGCGCTTCTTCGATAGCGCGCTGGATCGACTGGACGGTGGACTCGATGTTCACCACTACGCCTTTTTTCAGGCCGCGGGACGGATGAGTACCGATCCCGACGATTTCGAGCGTGCCGTCGTCCGCAACCTCGCCGACCAGCGCCACCACCTTGGAGGTGCCGATATCGAGACCGACGATCATTTTGCCGCTTTGCACGTTTGCCATGGGTCCTGCCTCTTCTTAATTCTTTGCGACAGCGGGTTGGGCTGTCGTCGGCGCTACAGGTTCCCGCCAGCCAACGGCAAGGCCGTTGGCGTAGCGCAGATCGATGCGCGCAATGTTCGTAATCTGCTCTTTGAGCGTCTTGTCGTAGATGGCAATGAAGCGGCGCATCTTTTCCACCAGGTTGCCGCGTCCCAGCAGCAGTTCGATTCCGGGACCCGCGCTGCCTGCGCCGGTGGTCAGGAACCAGCTGCCTCGTTCACGCAACTCCAGGCGTGCAATCGAGAAGCCCAATGGCCTGAGCATCTGGCTCAGCACCTGGTATTGCTGCATCACTTGTTGCTGGGCCCGCTGCGGGCCGAACAGCTGTGGCAAGTGTTCGTAGTTCGCCAGCTCGCGCGGGGTGAACGCCTGTCCCTGGTTGTTCAACAGCGACTCATCGCCCCAACGGGCCACCGGCAGTTGTTCTTCCAGGCGAATCACTACCTGATCCGGCCACACCCGACGCACTTCGGCGTGGGCAATCCATGGCATCTGTTCAAGCTCGGTGCGCATACTCGCCAGGTCGATGGTGAAGAAGCTCGACGCCACGTACGGGGCGATCCGCTGCTGCACCGCTTGCTGGCTGATGTAACTCAAGTCGCCCTGCACGGCGATTTTGGTGATCGGCCGGTCGGCGTACGGCAGCAAACGCTGTGCGCCTTCGTAAGTACCGAACCCCAACGCCACCAGCAGCACGGGCCAGAACAGGCTTTTCAGAAAACCGAAGTTGGCTTTCGGCAGGCGCACGGACATCGGCTCTTTGGCCACCATTCGGCTGGCACCCCGCGGCACCGGCTTGCGGCCGGGTGGTGCGGAGGGCTGATGTCTCAGCTGTGCGCCTTGCATGGTCTTACCCTCGTGGCTCAATGCTTGCGGCCAGAATCGCCAGAACCAGTTGCTGGAAATCCAGGCCAGCGGCACGGGCCGCCATTGGCACCAGACTGTGATCGGTCATGCCCGGTGCGGTGTTGACTTCCAGGAACCAGAACTGCCCGTCGGCGTCCTGCATCACGTCCGCCCTGCCCCAACCGGCGATACCCAGCGCCTCACAGGCTTTGGCCGTGAGGTCCATGAGTTCCTTTTCTTTGTCGCTGTCCAGGCCGCACGGAATGCGGTACTGGGTATCGTTGGCGATGTACTTGGCGTCGTAGTCGTAGAAACTGTGCGTCGTGCCCAAGGCAATCGGTGGCAACACCTGGTCACGCAGGGTGGCGATGGTGAACTCCGGACCATGAATCCATTGCTCGACCAACACTTGCGAATCGTAGGTACTGGCCGCTTTCCACGCCTCGATCAACTCGGGCGCGGTAGTCACTTTGGCCATCCCGATACTGGAACCTTCATGGGCCGGTTTGACGATCAACGGGAAGCCCAGTTCCTTGGCCGCCGAAATACAATCGGCCTCGCAGCGCAGTACCGCGTGGCGTGGCGTCGGAATGCCGAGGCTGTGCCAGACCTGCTTGGTGCGCAGTTTGTCCATGGCCAGGGCCGAGGCCAGAATGCCGCTGCCGGTGTACGGAATCCCTGCGCATTCGAGCAGGCCCTGCATGCTGCCGTCTTCACCGCCACGACCGTGGAGGATGATGAAGGCGCGGTCGATTTTTTCGTTCAGCAAGCGTTGCAGCAGGTCATTGCCCACATCAATACCGAACGCGTCCACGCCGGCGCTTTGCAGTGCTTCAAGCACCGCGTTACCCGACTTCAGGGACACTTCACGCTCGGCACTCTTGCCGCCGAACAGCACGGCAACGCGACCGAAATCCTTCGGCGCTACAGTGGAGACGAGGTTGGCGTAAGCAGCAGTCATTTCAACTTCCCCTCTACCGGTGCGGCAACGGCCCCGGCGAACAACGGACTGTTCAACAGTTTGGGTGCGAGACCGCCGATATCACCGGCGCCCTGGCACAGCAGAATGTCGCCGGCACGCAGCAGCGGCTTGACGATCGGCGCGAGATCGATGCCGCGCTCGATGTAGATCGGGTCGAGCTGACCGCGCTGACGGATGCTGTTGCACAGCTTGCGGCTGTCGGCGCCCGGAATCGGCTCTTCGCCGGCCGGATAGACTTCCATTAGCAGCAGCACGTTGGCGTCGGCCAGCACATTGACGAAATCGTCGTACAGGTCGCGGGTGCGGCTGTAACGGTGCGGCTGGTAGACCATCACCAGACGGCGCTCCGGCCAGCCACCGCGCACGGCCTTGATCACGGCCGCGACTTCGGTCGGGTGGTGACCGTAGTCGTCCACCAGCATCACGTTGCCGCCTTCGACCGGCAGTTCGCCGTACACCTGGAAGCGACGGCCAACACCCTGGAAGCCGGACAGGCCCTGGACGATGGCTTCATCGCTGACGCCTTCGTCGGTGGCGATGCAAATAGTCGCCAGCGCGTTCAACACGTTGTGGTTGCCCGGCATGTTCACCGAGACACCCAGCGGCTCGCGATCAGGGCGCAGCACGGTGAAGAAAGTCTGCATGCCTTGTTGGCGTACGTTGATGGCGCGTACGTCGGCGTCATCGCCGAAGCCGTAAGTGACCGTCGGACGCTTCACCAGCGGGAGGATTTCACGCACCACCGGATCGTCCAGGCACACCACCGCCAAACCGTAGAACGGCAGGTTGTGCAGGAACTCGACGAAGGTTTTCTTCAGCTTGTTGAAGTCGCCGTCGTAGGTCGCCATGTGATCGGCGTCGATGTTGGTGACCACGGCCACCAGCGGCTGCAAGTGCAGGAAGCTGGCATCGCTTTCGTCGGCTTCGGCGATCAGGTAGCGGCTGGTGCCGAGCTGGGCATTGGTGCCCGCGGCATTCAGGCGGCCACCGATGACGAACGTCGGGTCCAGGCCACCGGCGGCGAACACCGAAGCGATCAGGCTGGTGGTGGTGGTTTTGCCGTGGGTACCGGCGACGGCGATGCCGTGGCGGTAGCGCATCAGCTCGGCGAGCATCTCGGCACGCGGCACCACCGGAATCCGGCGTTCCAGCGCGGTCGCGACTTCCGGGTTGGACGTGTTGACGGCGCTCGACACCACCAGCACGTCGGCGGCTGCGGCGTTCTCGGCACGGTGGCCGATGAAAATATGCGCACCAAAAGATTCCAGGCGCTCGGTCACCGGCGAAGCTTTCAGGTCGGAACCGGACACTTGATAGCCCAGGTTCAGCAACACTTCGGCGATACCGCACATACCCACGCCGCCAATTCCGACGAAGTGGATACGACGGATACGGCGCATTTCCGGTTGTGGCATGGCTTTCTTGTTCTCAACCATGGGCCACCTCAAGGCAAGTATCGACCACGTTACGAGTGGCATCGGGTTTGGCCAGGCGGCGTGCCGCGCTGGCCATGTCGTTGAGTCGTTGCGGTTGCATCAAGACCTCTGTCAGGCGAGCGGCAAGGTCCGCTGCGCCAGTCGTTCTTTGCGGCATCAGGAAGGCAGCGCCTTCACGGGCCAAATAATCGGCGTTGCGGGTCTGGTGATCGTCGATCGCGTGGGGCAAAGGCACCAGCATCGAGGGCAGACCGG